>WNFL01241949.1_pt1 | contig 32239 bp, 25 predicted proteins | sample 5400361 | NCBI WGS metagenome assembly WNFL01 (sample SAMN13153351, study PRJNA577476) | soil metagenome | isolation source: 40 cm soil on Douglas fir-dominated hillslope | place: USA:California | collected 2013-09-17
ACCGGCTGCGCCACGTTCCGGACCGCGACACCACCCGGGGTCTTTCCCGCTTCGCAGCCGAGGTGCGCGTGGCCGTGAAGCACGAGATCGGCGCCGGCGGCGTCCACCGCGCGCCCGAGGTAGTGACTGCCGAGAAATGGGTAGATCTCCAGCCGCTCGCCGACCAGCGTGTCGGGCACCGGCGCGTAGTGGAGCAGGGCGATGCGCACGTCCGAGTCGAGCGCCTCGAGCGCGCCCTGCAGGCGCTCCGACATGCGGCGCGCGCGGCAAACGAAGCGCTTCATCTCCGGCTCGCCGAATTCGCTCGCCTCCGCGCCCGGGAAGCCGCCGCCGAAGCCGGTGCTGCCGGCGATGCCCAGGCTGCGGCCGGCGACGCGCAGCTGCGCGTGCTCGCCCTCGAGCACGCAGACACCTTGGCGCTCGAGAATGCGCCGCAGCTCGAGCGATGCGTTCATGTGCAGGTCGTGATTGCCGAGGACCGCGAAGATCGGCACCGACACGACCGAGAGCACATCGGCCAGGGCGTTTGCCTCGTCGGCGACACCGTTTTGGGTCAGGTCGCCGGCGAGCAGCAGGACGTCGGAGTGGTCCGACAGCGGCTCGAGCGCGTCCCGCCAGGCCGACACATTGCCGCGCTCGACGTGCAGGTCGGCCGCGGCCGCGACGCGGATCTCTCCGTCCCCCACGCGCGCGGTCACTCGAACAGTACTCGCTCGGCGAGCTGGCGCAGCGGCCGAGCCGGAACCCACAAGTCGCTCGAGAGCGCGTAGAGCAGGAGCGCCAGCACGCGGCGCGGACCGCGGCGCGCGCGCTCGACCAGATAATCCCAGTCGATGTCCGCCCGGCGCACGAGCGCCAGCGCGTCGTGCCAGTGCCGCGGCGTCTCCTCGTCGTGCACGATCGCCTTGATCACCAGCAGGTCTTCGGGAGGGATCACGCGCACACGCGTGCCGAGGAGCGAGTAGTGACTCGCGCGGCGCAGCATCTCGCGATCGAGATAGATGTCGCCGACGGTCTTGAACAGGAGGTCCACCAGGATCCCGCGCCGGAACGCCTTGTACAGCCAGGCGGGGTTCGTGAGCTCGGTGGTGAAGCCCGCGCGCGCGAGCGCGTCGAGCGCGTGCGGCGCGACGTCGGGCGCTACGAACAGGTCGATGTCGCTCGAGCAGCGCGGGCGGCCCAGCACCGCGGACGCCAAGCCGCCGATCAGCAGATACGGGATGGCCGCGGAGTCGAACGCGCACACCGCTCGCGCGAGCACCTCGGCGAGCGCGTCCGGATCGCCGCTCGAGTCCTTGTGTGTCGTGGCTCCGGGCAACATGACACGGCTCGATGCAGCAAGCTGCATGCCAGAGGTACTCACTTGAACTCCGGCGGTGCGGTGAACGCGATGCCGGAGCCATGCTCCGCGAGCACGTCCAGCACCGAGAGGTGCAGGTCTTCCGCGATCGCGAAATAGGCGTCCAGATCCGGCGTTTTCACATAGGCGTTGAAGTCGAGGTTGATCGAGTACGGCCCGAAGCCGCCGATGCGCACGCGCGCCGTCTCTGCCTCGACGCACGGGTGTTTCGCGAGCAGCTCGCGGAGTGCGCCGAGAATCTCGCGCAGGCGATCGGGCGGCGTATTGGAGCGGAGCGCCAGGGTGGGGTGAAACCAGATCTTGTCGCGCAAGCCAAAGTTCTCGAGCTGCAGGTTCGCGAACTCCGCATTGGGCACGGTGACGAGCGTGCGTTCCGGCGTGCGCACGCGCGTCGAGCGCAGGCCGATCTCCTCCACCTCGCCGATGCGTTCGCCGAAGCGGCAGAAGCTGCCCACGCGCACAGGCCGATCGAGATACAGAGTGAGTCCGCCGAACAAGTTCTCGATCGACTTCTGCGCGGCGAGCGCGATCGCGATCCCGCCCAGGCCCACACCCGCGAGCAGGGCGGTGACGTGCACGCCCGCGTTGTCGAGCACCATGATCGCCGCCACGCCGACCGCCAGGATCTTGGCGAAGCGCTGCGCGGTCGCGAGCATCGCGCCGGCTTGGCCCTGACCGCGGTGCTGGAAGCGGCGGCGGTAGTCGTCGGAGAGGACGTCCAGGAAGCGCAGCACCAGCCAGAATCCCGCGGCGACGAAAAACGAGCTCTCGACCTGCCCGAAGACTTTCTCCGCAGCCTTCGACAGCTCGACGCCGCGACGCAGCAACGAGAAGGTGAGCACACTCAGAGCCAGCCGCCCCGGGCCGAAAGCCGCCGCGACGAGGCGATCGTCGAAGCTCGACGACGTCCGCTTCGCCATCGCCCCGAGCGCGCGCAGCGCGAGCGAGGTGACGAGCCACGCCGCCAGCGTGGCGGCGGCGAACGCGGCGAGCAGCGCGAGCCCCTGCGAGAGATCGAGGCGTGCCAGCGCCTGCTGCGCGAATATCAGCGGACGCGAGTTCGTCTGCGCAGCGAGCGTCGCCCACATGCTCGGGTCGTTGTGCAAGGCGCGGGCCCGTGTGGCGCCGACGCTTTGTAGAACTCGCCCTGGGATAGCCCGTGAAGCGCCCCGTTTGCGCGTCGAGTCGCCGTGCATCTCGGGCCGCGCGCTTCGCTGACGAGCGGTGTCTTGGGAACGACATTCCGGCGGTCGTGCCGAGCAAGCGCGCGATGCGCGCGGCCGACGGACGGCGAGTGGCCGTGGTCGCGAGTGCCTCAGTGCCTGCGCACGCGTGCGAAGTGACCAAGGGACGTGCCCGCAAACGCTCGCGAAGTTTGTAGATCAGAATGCGCGATCGCGGCGTGATCGCACGCACACTTGCGTCTCTAGCGAGCGGTCCGCGGTCGCGAAGTGCACTCGAGTGACTTTCGGCCGCGGCACGTCGTCTGCAGACCCGAGAAAGCGGAGGTGCCGCGATGCACAGCAGCGATATCTGGTCGATCATTCTCGCGGGGGGCGAAGGCCGAAGAGTGCGCGAGCTCACGATGACGCGCGCGGGCATCAGCGTGCCGAAGCAGTATTGCTCACTCGCCGGCGGACCGAGCCTGCTTGCCGAGACGCTGGCGCGCGCCGAGGGCGTGTGTGCGCGCGAGCGCACGCTCGTCGTCGTGTCCGCGCGCCACGAACGCTTCTGGCGCGACGAGCTGCGCGACCTGCCGAGCGAGAACGTGATCGTGCAACCGCAGGCGCGCGGCACCGCGGCCGGGTTGCTCTTGCCGCTGCTCTCGATCCTCGAGCGCGACCTCGAGGCCGAGGTGGTCGTGCTCCCCTCGGATCACCACGTCGCGGACGAGCGGACCTTGCGCGGCGCATTCGCGACGGCGCTCGCCGCCGTTCGTGCCGATCCGCGGAAGATCGTCCTGCTCGGCATCTCGCCCGATGCGCCGGACCCGCAGTACGGCTGGATCCTTCCGCAGCCCGGCGGCGTGTCGCAGGCCGGCGCGTCGCCGATCGAGCTCTTCGTCGAGAAGCCGTCCCGTGAGACTGCGCGACGCCTCCAGGCGCGCGGCGCGCTCTGGTCGAGCTTCCTGTTCGCAAGCCAAGGGCTCGGGCTGTTTGCGGCGTTCAGCCGCGCGCAGCCGGCGCTGGTGCGGGCGTTCGCGGTCCGGCCGCTCGAGGCGGTGTATCGAGACCTGCCGTCGCTCGACTTCTCGCGGGACGTGCTCGAGCGGGTGACGGATCGCCTCGCCGTGGTGCGCGTGCCGTCCTGCGGTTGGAGCGATCTGGGAACCCCCGACCGGATCGCCAACGTGCTCGGCCCGCGCGGGGTGCGCCGCGGTCTCCTCGCGGCGGGCGCGCCCCGCGCCAGGATGCCGATCCTGGCGCAAGGGCTCGAGTCAGTCGCGCACTGAGTGCGCGACTGACTCGGCGCCGCTCACTCGGGTTCCTCCTCGGGCTCGGGCGGCGACGGCGCAGGCGTATCCGATGGCGATGAGGCCCGCGGTGCCGGCGTCGGCGGCGGCGCGCTGACGTCGATCTGAATGTCGTTCGTGATACCCCGGACGCCGCTGACCTCATCGGCCACGTGCTCCGCGAGGCGGCGTTGCTCGGGCGTGGCGACCTGGCCGCTCAGGATCACGTGGCCGCCCTCGGTGCGCACCTCGAGCTGACCCTCGGCCAGCGCGGGCTCGCGCTCCAGGCGCGCCAACACCGCGGCATTCACCGCGGAGTCCGGCTTCTCGCGTTGGCAGCCCAGCGCCATTCCGGTGCAGGCGAGCAACGCGAGCACGGTTCGTCTCATCATGCTCCATCCTCCTTGCAGAGTGACTCGGATCTACAGAGGCGCGAGCACCGCGAAGCTGTCCGCCGCGAGCTCGAGCCGATTCTCGACGAGCCGGTGACCCGCGCCCGAAGCCAGCAGGACTCCTGGCGGAGCGAGGCGGTCGACCGGAATCGAGGCGACCTCGCTCCCTATGTGCGCGGCGAACTGCAGCGACCCGCGGCGGAAGCTGATCCAGCCCTCCTTCTCGCTGCAGCGTACGTCGGCGCCGAGCAGCGGCCCCGACCCGAGCGCGTGAAGGCGGCGGCGCAGCGAGAGCAACGCCTGATACCAGGCGAACACCCGTTGGTGTTGCGGGCGCTCGAGCTCGGTCCAGTCGAGCTTCGCGGCGACGAACGTGGCTTGCGCGCAGGGGTCGAGCAGATCGGTGCACTCCTTCCCCGACGCCGCGAGCGCCTCGCGCCGCCCGCTGCGCACCGCTTCACGCAAAGCGCCGTCGGTGTAGTCGCAGAAGAACGGAAATGGCGTGCGTGCGCCCCACTCCTCACCCTGGAAGAGCAGCGGGATGAACGGCGAGGTGAGCACGAGCCCCGCCGCGACCATGAGTCGTTCGGGCGAGAGCGTCCCGGCTAGCCGGTCGCCGCGCGCCCGATTCCCGACCTGGTCGTGATTCTGCGCGAAGCCCACGAGCCGCTCGCCCGACAGTCGGCGGTCCGCACGCCCGTGGCGCCGGCGGCGATGCGGCGAATAGCGCCCGGCGTACACGAAGCCCCGCGCGAGTGACTCGACGACGTCCGCGCAGCCCGCGAAGTCGGCGTAGTAGCCGTCGCGCTCGCCGGTGAGATAGGTGTGCAGCGCGTGGTGGAAGTCGTCGTTCCAGGCCGCGTCCATGCCGATCCCGCCGTCGCGCGCCGGACGCACGAGGCGGGGGTCGTTTGCGTCGCTCTCGGCGATCAGGAAGAGCGGCCGGCCGAGCGCGAGCGAGAGACTGTCCACGGCGCCGCGCAACTCCTCGAGAAAGTGCAGGGGGGATTGGTCGACGAGCCCGTGCACGGCGTCGAGGCGCAGGCCGTCGCCCTCGTACTCGCGCAGCCACACGAGCGCGCTGTCGATGAAGTAGCGGCGCACCTCGTCCGATTCCGGGCCGTCGAGGTTCGGCGCAGGACCCCAGCGCGTGTGCTGGCGCTCGGAGAAGTAGGGCCCGAAGCGCGGCAGGAAGTTGCCCTCGGGTCCGACGTGATTGTGAACGACGTCGAAGACCACGGCCAGACCGCGCGTGTGACACGCCCTCACGAGCTCACGCAGATCGTCTGGTGAGCCGTAGGCGGGGTGGGGCGCGAACGGCGCGACGCCGTCGTAGCCCCAGCCGTGCTCGCCGGAGAATGCGGCGACCGGCATGAGCTCGACGTGAGTCACTCCGAGCGCGAGCAGGTGGTCGAGCCGCTCGATCGTCGCGCGGAACGTGCCGGCAGCCGTGAAGGTACCGACGTGGAGCTCGTAGAAGACCGCGCGCCGGAGCGACACCGCTTCAAACCCGGAGCTCTCCTGGGGTCGGCTTTCGCGGGTCCGCGAGAAGCCGAAGACCCCCTCCGGTTGCCAGCGCGAGCGCGGATCGGGCAGCGGCTCGCCGCCGTCGAGCGAGAAGGCGTAGTCGAGCTCGCCCTCGAGCGGAAGATCGCTGCGGAACCAACCGCCGCTGGCGCGGCGCAGGGGCGTGCGCCCTTCGCGGGTGACCAGCTGCACGCGGCGCGCGCGCGGCGCCCAGACCTCGAAGCGTTTCATGGGGTCTCTCCTTCAGAGCTGAGCAGTGCGACGGGGAAGCGGCCGAGCAAGCGGGAGAGCGGATGCGGCCCGCCCTCGAATAGCTCGTCGGTGAACACGCTCCGGTGTCGGCCGGGCGGCAGGTCGAGCGAGGTGTCGCCCCAGCCGGCGCCACGCGAGAGCGTGAGTCTCTGCACCACGCAGACCAGCCCGCTGCGCGCGAAGGCGAAGACGCACTCCGCCTTCTCGCCGGCCGCGGCGAGCGGGGCGTATTGACTGTGCGCGGCGAAGCGCTCCGGGTGAAGGCGCCGCTCGCGCAGAGCGCGCTGAATCACGAAGAGCTTCGCGAGCCCGGCGTCGGCTCCGGCGAGCGCTTGCTCCGGGGTCGCGGCGCGCGCAGCGGCGAGCAGCCGGCGGCGCAGCTCGAAGTCGACGGGGCGGCGGTTGTCGGGATCCACGAGTGACCTGTTCCAGAGCTCGCTCCCCTGATACAGGTCGGGCACCCCCGGGCTCGCGAGCTTCAGCAGCAGCATCGCGAGCGAGTTCAGCCGCCCCGGCGGCGCCAGCTCGTCCGCGAACGCGGCGATGTCGGCCATGAGCTCGTCGTCGCCGAACACGCGCTCGACGAACGCGCCGAGCGCCTCTTCGTAGTCGCGCGCCGGGGCGTGCCAGGAGGTGTGCTCCTTCGCTTCGCGCGCCGCCTTCGTCGCGTATTCGAGCGCGCGCTCGCGCGAGATCGGCCATGCGCCCACGAGCGTCTGATAGAGCAGATACTCGAGCTTCGGATCGGGGCCGGCCGCGCTTCTGTGCCGCGAAGCGCGCGCGAACCAACGGCGCACGGCGGCGGACCAACGCTCGGGAATCTCCGACAGGAGCACGAGCCGGGCGCGCACGTCCTCGCTGCGCTTCGCGTCGTGGGTCGAGGTCGCGAGCAGGGTGCGGGGCCAGCGCCGCTGGGTGCGAGCGTTCGCGGCGTGCAGCTCCCGCGGCGAGACACTGAATGCGCCGGGGTCGCAGCCGACCTCACAGAGCGCGGCGAAGCGCGGCTGCGAGTAGCCAGCGGTGTCCTCGACGCCCTTGGCCGTCACCGCCGCGGTGAGCTGTTGCAGGCGCAGCGCGAGCTCGGTCTCGAGCGGGCCGCGCAGGCGCTTGCGCAGGATCGCCTCGAGAAACTGGAACAGCTCCGCGTCGAGCTCGCCCGCGCGGGCGCGGGCCTCGCCGAGGGCGCTCGCGAGACAGCGCTCGGCGGCGGGGTCGAGCGCCGCGTCTCCGCTGCGCGCGTAGCTGCGGTACACCGGCCAGGCGACCGCGATCTCACCGAGCGCCCGCTCCAGATCGCCGCGCGTGAAGTCGCGGAACGAGCGGTGTCTCTCGGAGAGCTGCGCGCCGAGCTCCACGATCCGGCCGAGGTCGCTGGCGAGCAGGTCGCGCAGGATGCGGCGCTTGCCGTCGCACACGGCCTCGCTCCAGCGCCGCGTGTCGCCCGTCAGCTCCGCGTACAGCGCCGTGAGCGGTGCCTCGCCGGCCGGATCGACGAACACCCCGGTCGAGTGCCACAGAAAGTCGTAGCCGGTCGTGCCCGCGACGGGCCAATCCTCGGGCAGCGACTCTCCGCCCGTGAGGATCTTCTCCACGACGACCCAGGCGTCGGGGGCCGCCGCTGCGAGCCACTCGAGGTAGCCGCGCGGGTCGCGCAGCCCATCGACGTGGTCGATGCGCAGGCCGTCGATCTCGCCCTTGGCGATCCGCTCGAGCACGAGCGCGTGGGTCTCGGCGAACACGCGCGGATCCTCGACGCGCAGCGCGACGAGGTCGGAGACGTCGACGAAGCGGCGGTATTGGAGCTCACGCGCCGCGCTGCGCCAATGCGCGAGGCGATAGTTCTGGCGTTCGAGCAGCGCGTGCAGGCGGTCGGGGTCGGCGTTCCAGCGCGCGACCGAGGCGTCGAGGGCGCGGTCGACGCACGCGTCCTCCTCGCAGGCGCGCGCGAGGAGGTCGCGCAACACCTCCCTGTGTCGGTGGCGGCGCTCGATGGACTCCGGATCGGCCTCGGTCGAGAGCGGCAGGCTGCCGTGCGCGTGCGCGAGAAACTCGAGCAGCGGGGAGTCGGCGCGCTGCGCGGCGTGGCGCAGCAGCGCGTCGACGGAGCGCGGCGCGATCGGCAGGGTCTGGCCGCCGACGCGCAGCGCGAACGCGCCGTCCGCGCGCTCGAGCACGATCTCGCCGGAGGCGAGCTCCTGTCCGTATTGGCGCGCGAGGATCGGCAGCAGAATGCGGTGCGCGAGCTTCCGCTCGGCGGCGCGCCAGTCCACGTCGAAGAAGCGCGACATCCGGCTGGCCGGCCCGTTCTCGAGCACGTCCCACCACCAGCGGTTCTCGGGCACGCGCGTCGCCATGTGGTTCGGAACCACGTCGAGCAGGATTTGCAGCTCGTGCTTGCGCAGTGTCTGGAGCAGCATGCGGAAACCCGACTCGCCGCCGAGCTCGACGTTGAGCCGGGTCGGATCGACGACGTCGTAGCCGTGGGAGCTCCCGGGCGCGGCCTGGAGAGCCGGCGACACGTACAGGTGACTCACCCCGAGCTCCGCGAGGTAGTCGGCGAGCTGCGCGGCCCCGACGAAGTCGAGCTCGGGTCCGAGCTGGAGGCGATAGCTGGCGAGCGGCTCCGACATGTTCGACCTAGCGCTCGCGCCGCAGCAGAACGCTGGAGCGCGCCGCGACCTCGAGCGTCGAGCGCGCCGCGAGCACTCGCGACCCCGCCCGCTCCGGGCGGGCGCTGTCGAGCTCGACCTCCCAGGAGCGCCCGTAGGGCTCCCCGGGCAGCGTGAACGCCACCGGCTCCGGATCCGCATTGAGCAGCCAGTAGAAGCTCGCGTCGCGCACGCGCTCGCCGCGGGCGTCCGGGTGCGGGAGCGCCTCGCCGTTCAGGAACACCGCGAGAGAAGCGGTCGCGGCGGAGTCCCAGTCTTCGTCTTTCATGACGTCGCCGTCGGGGCGCAGCCAGGCGATCTCGGGCGCCGGGTCCTGCGTCGGCAGATCGCCGAACCAGCCGCGACGCCGGAACACCGGATGGTCTCGGCGCAGCGCGACGACGCGGCGCGCGAACGCGAGCAGCTCGGGATCGGCCGCGCTCCAGTCGACCCAGGTGCGCTCGTCGTCGAGACAGTACGCGTTGTTGTTCCCGTGCTGCGTTCGCCCGAGCTCGTCGCCCGCCAGGAGCATCGGAACGCCCTGCGAGAGCAGGAGCGTGATCAGGAAGCTCCGCTTCCGGCGCCCGCGCAGCGCCAGCACCTCGGGGTCGTCCGTCGGGCCCTCGGCGCCGGAGTTCCAGGAGCGGTTGTGTGACTCGCCGTCGCGGCTCTCCTCGCCGTTCGCCTCGTTGTGCTTGTGGTCGTAGGAGACGAGGTCGTGCAGCGTGAAGCCGTCGTGCGCGGTCACGAAGTTGATGCTCGCGTGCGGCCGCCGCCCGCTGGTGCCGTATAGGTCGGAGCTACCCGTGATGCGACACGCGAGCTCGCCGAGCGAGCCGCGTTCGCCGCGCCAGAAGTCGCGCACCGCGTCGCGGTACTTGCCGTTCCACTCCGACCAGAGGGGTGGGAAATTGCCGATCTGGTAGCCGCCCTGGCCGAGGTCCCAGGGCTCCGCGATCAGCTTCACGCGACTCACCACGGGGTCCTGCTGGATCAGGTCGAAGAACACCGCGAGCCGGTCGACGTCGTGGAGCTCCCGCGCCAGGGTGGCCGCGAGGTCGAAGCGGAAGCCGTCGACGTGCATCTCCTGGACCCAGTAGCGGAGTGAGTCCATGATCAGTTGCAGCACGTGCGGGTTGCGCATGTTCAGGCTGTTGCCGGTGCCGGTGTAGTCCATGTAGAAGCGCGGGTCGTCGTCGACGAGCCGGTAGTAACCGGCGTTGTCGAAACCCTTGAGCGAGAGCATCGGGCCCTCGTGGTTGCCCTCGGCGGTGTGGTTGTAGACGACGTCGAGAATCACTTCGATTCCAGCCGCGTGCAGCGTCTTGACCAGGTGCTTGAACTCCTGCACGACCTGGTGGGGACGTTCGGCGGCCGCGTAGGCCGCGTGCGGCGCGAAGAAACACACGGTGTTGTACCCCCAATGGTTCGCGAGCCCGCGCTCCAGAAGATGCGCGTCGTGTGCGAACGCGTGCACCGGCAGGAGCTCGACCGAAGTGACTCCCAGCGCGACGAGGTGCGCGACGACGGCAGGGTGCGCGAGTCCCGCGTAGGTGCCGCGCAGCTCCTTCGGCACGTCGGGGTGCCTCATGGTGAAGCCCCGGGGATGCAGCTCGTACATCACCGTCTCGTGCCAGGGCGTGCGCGGCGCGCGATCGTCTCCCCAATCGAAGAGCGTGCTCACGACGACGGACTTAGGCAGGGCCGCGGCGCTGTCCTCGAGGTCGGGTGCGCCGTTCGGGTCGCCGCCGAGTGTGTGCGGAAACAGCGCTTGCCCCCAGCGAAACTCGCCGTCGAGCGCGCGCGCGTACGGATCGATCAGGAGCTTGGCCGGATTGCAGCGCTGTCCGCGCGCCGGATCCCAGGGGCCGTGCACGCGGTAGCCGTAGCGCTGGCCGGGCTCGATCCCCGAGAGATACCCGTGCCAGTAGGCGCCGCTGCGTTCCGGCAGCGACACGCGCGTCTCGACCCCGGCCTTGTCGAACAGACAGAGCTCGACGCAGTCGGCAATGTCACTGGCAACCGAGAAGCAAGTGCCGAGTCCGTCGAACGTAGCGCCCAACGGAAGCGGCTGGCCCGGACTCACTCGCATTTCAATCCCCCAGTCGAACAGAAAGCAGAACGCGTGCCAGGCTGCGCGCGCTGCATTTGCGCACGCCGCCCCGGGGATCGCCGGCATTTCTACAAGTGCGCGGTGAGATCTACAGGCGCTCGTGATGCGGCTCACGCAGTCGCGTCGCGCGCCTTCCGGAGCTGCTTTCCGCTCGACGAGGCACGCGCCTTGCTCGGATCCGGGGCCGTCCAACCCGTATGGAGGACTCACGATGGGTCGGAGAGAACATCAGCGCTGGCGCGATCTGGACGACAGCCCAGAGCGCGACCTCCTCCTGTACGAGCTAGGGCCACGCCAAGGCCGCGGGCCGAAGCGCAAGGGTCCGATTGGCCGTCGCCGCTCGGACGAGCGCATCCTCGAGGATGTGGGTCGAGCGCTACGGGCCCATCCGGAAATCGACGCGAGTGAGATCGCGGTCGCGGTTCGCGACGGTGAGATCACGCTGCGGGGCGCGGTCTCGGAGCGAAGCGCGAGACGCCTGGCCCAGGAGGCGCTCGAGCGGCTTCCCGGCGTGCGGGACGTGCGAAACGAGATCCGGCTCGATGCGCAGGCAGCGAGATGACGGGCGCGAGAGCGCAGCCAGGGGCGACACCGGAAAGTGTAGAGCCGAGTGTCGAATATGACGAAGTAGACGAGGCGTCAGTCGAATCGATGCCGGCGAGTGACCCGCCCGCCCGCGGAGTGGTCCGCGTCGGCGAGCCCCGGCGCCCCTGCGATCCCGTGGCGCGCTGACCGCGTCCGGGGTGACCGGCACGAGCCTTGCTCCACTCACCCCCGCGTCGCAACGACGCACAGGAGAACGACACGATGAATTCCACGAGCTCTCATACGACGGCCCCGCGCGAGCGCCGCGCGAGGGCGCTTGCCCGCATCGCCCTGGCCACGCTCATCCTGTCACTCTTCGCGGCGAATCCGAGCCGCGCGGCCATGGATCGCCCCGATGCGTGGATCACGACGAAGGTGAAGATCTCGCTCTTGACCTCGGACGGCGTTCCCGCCACGGCGGTGAACGTCGACACGGTCGACGGGCGAGTGACTCTGCACGGCATCGTCGCGACCGACACCGAGAAGGCGCGCGCCGAGCAGGTGGCGCGCTCGATCGAGGGCGTGCGCACGGTGAACAATCTGCTCCAGGTCGTGCCTTCCAGCCGCAAGGAAGCGGTGAAGGTCGCGGACAACGATCTGCAGAAGAACGTCGAGGCCGTGCTGTCGCGCGACGCCGCGCTCTCGGACAGCAGCGTCAAGGTCGCTTCGGTACACGACGGCGTCGTGCTGCTCTCGGGCACGGCGAAGACACTCTCCGCGCATCGGCGCGCGCTCGCGGATGCGCGCGCGGTTCCGGGCGTGAAGCGCGTCTCGACCGAAATCCAGAGCCCCGATCGCCTGGCTGACGAGGAGATCGCCAGCCGCGGGCCGATCGACAAGGATGCGTCGATGAAGTCGGCGGCTTACGACGCGTGGATCGACATCAACGTCGACACGAACGGCGGCGTCGTGACTCTGTTCGGCACCGTGCCGAGCGAGGCCTCGAAGAAGCTGGCCGCGGCCGAGGTGAAGAAGATCAATGGCGTGAAGTCGGTCGACAATCAGCTCCAGATCGTGCCGAAGAAGCTGGCCGAGGCCGTCGAGCAGAGCGACGACAAGATCAAGTCCGCGATCGAGAAGAAGATCGAGAATCGCCAGGAGCTCTCCGACGCGAAGATCGACGTCGAAGTCTCCAACGGCGTCGCGCGCCTGACCGGCTCGGCGGAGAGCCAGTCGGATCGCCTCGTCGCGCTGGCCACCGTGCGCAGCGTGCCCGGCGTGCGCTCCGTGATCGACGAGCTGAACGTCACCCCGAGGGTCAGCTCTCGGTAACAAATCCCACCGCAGGAAGTCCCAGCAGGGACACTTCTGCCCCCCATTGACCCCCCATGACGTGTCCGGGAGAGACCGCCTCTCCCGGGCACGTCGCTTTCTATGGGGTTCGCTCGCGCGCGGCTCGGAGGGCCCTCGCCGCGCGTCCCGCTGCGGTCTTCTCTAGAATCCTCGCGCCGTGACGAACCTGGAAGCGCTGGAGGCGGAGGCCATCTTCATCCTGCGGGAGGTCGTGGCCGAGTTCCGCAACCCGGTGATGCTGTACTCGATCGGGAAGGACTCGGGGGTGCTCGCGCACCTCGCGCGCAAGGCGTTCCACCCTGGCAAGCCGCCGTTCCCGCTCCTGCACGTCGACACGACCTGGAAATTCCGCGCGATGTACGAGTTCCGCGACCGGTTCGCACGCGAGAACGGCTTCGAGCTGCTCAAGTGGACCAACCCCGAGGGGCTCGCCAACAAGGTGAACCCGTTCGACTACGGCTCGAGCGTCTACACGAACATCATGAAGACGCAGGCGCTGCTGCAGGCGCTCGAGAAGTACGGTTTCGACGCGGCCTTCGGTGGCGCGCGTCGCGACGAGGAGAAGTCGCGCGCGAAGGAGCGCGTGTATTCCTTCCGCGACCGCAATCACCAGTGGGACCCGAAGAACCAGCGGCCCGAGCTCTGGAACGTCTACAACGCGCGGGTACACAAAGGTGAGTCGATCCGCGTCTTCCCGCTGTCGAACTGGACCGAGCTCGACACCTGGCTGTACATCCACCGCGAGGGCATTCCCGTGGTGCCGCTGTATTTCGCGGCGGAGCGCCCGGTCGTGAACCGCGACGGCAACTTGATCATGGTCGACGACGAGCGCTTCCGGCTGCGCCCGGGCGAGAAGCCCGAGATGCGCCGGGTGCGCTTCCGCACGCTCGGCTGCTACCCGCTCTCCGGCGCGATCGAGTCGGACGCCACCGACCTTCCCGGAGTGATTCGCGAGATGCTGCTCGCGCGCGTCTCGGAGCGCCAGGGCCGAGTCATCGACTACGACGAGGAAGCCTCGATGGAGAAGAAGAAGCGCGAGGGGTACTTCTAGCGATGCTGGAAGAGCTCGCGCTGCGCGACGTCGAGGCGTATCTCGCCCGCCACGAGCGGAAGGAGCTGCTGCGCTTCCTGACCTGCGGGTCGGTCGACGACGGCAAGAGCACACTGATCGGGCGGCTCTTGCACGACTCGAAGCTGATCTACGAGGACCAGCTCGCGGCGGTCGCGCGGGACAGCAAGAAGGAAGGGACGACCGGCGGCGACATCGATCTGGCGCTGCTCCTCGACGGTCTCAAAGCCGAGCGCGAACAGGGCATCACGATCGACGTGGCGTATCGCTACTTCTCGACCGAGAAGCGCAAGTTCATCATCGCAGACTGCCCGGGTCACGAGCAGTACACGCGCAACATGGCCACCGGCGCGTCGACCTGCGACCTCGCCGTCATCCTGATCGACGCGCGCAAGGGCGTGTTGCCGCAGACGCGCCGCCACAGCTTCATCGTCGCGCTGCTCGGCCTGCGCCACGTCGTGGTCGCGGTGAACAAGATGGACCTGGTGGACTGGTCGCAGCAGGTCTTCGACAAGATCCGCGCCGACTACGAGGCGTTCGCCAGCCGGCTCGATCTGCCGGACATCCACTTCCTGCCGCTGTCGGCGCTCACCGGCGACAACGTGGTGGAGCGCAGCGAGAAGCTCCCCTGGTATCACGGCGCGCCGCTTCTCGATCACCTGGAGAACGTGCACGTCGGCTCGGACCGCGGTCTCACCGACCTGCGCTTCCCGGTGCAGTGGGTGAGTCGACCGAACCTCGACTTCCGCGGCTACGCGGGCACGATCGCGGCGGGCCGCATCCGCCCCGGTGACGAAGTGCAGGTGGTTCCCGCGGGCAAGATCAGCCGAGTAACTCGCATCGCGACCTTCGGCGGCGACCTGGCCGAGGCCAGCGCGCCCATGCCGGTGACCCTCACCCTGGCGGACGAAATCGACGTATCGCGGGGCGACATGCTCGTGACTCCAGGCAGCTTGCCGCGCATCGAGCGCGACTTCGAGGCGATGCTGGTCTGGATGTCGGAGGAGCCGCTCGCCGTCGGCCGCCAGTACTTCGTGAAGCACACGCACAATCTGGTCGCCGGTCAGGTCGCGCAGGTGCGCTACGCGGTAGACGTGAACACGCTCGAGCAGAAGCCCGCCGCGGGGCTCGCGCTGAACGAGGTGGGGCGCGTGCAGGTCTCCCTCGCGCGTGCGATCCCCTTCGATGCCTACGCCCGCAACCGCAACACCGGTGCGTTCATCGTGATCGATCGAGTCACCAACGGCACGGTCGGCGCGGGCATGATCCTGCAGCGCCAGTCGGGCCCGGAGCGCGGCCGCTCCTTCTGGGAGGCGGAGCCGGCGAGTGACTTGCTGCGCCGCAAGACGAGCCCGGTCTCGGCCGCCGAGCGCGCGGAGCGCCTCGGGCAGCAGCCGACCACGCTGCTGCTCACCGGGCTGACCGGGGCGGGAAAGTCGACTCTCGCCTCCGCGCTCGAACGGCGCTTGTTCGATTCGGGCCACCAGGCGATCGCGCTGGACGGCGAGAACCTGCGTCTCGGGATCAGCCGCGATCTGGGCTTCAGCGAAGTCGAGCGCTCCGAGAACCTGCGCCGCGCCCCGCGGAGATCTCGCGGCTCGCGAACGAAGCGGGTCTGATCTCGATCTGCGCCTTCGTCGCGCCGAACGCAGAGGTGCGGGAGCGGGTGCGCGAGATGATCGGCCCGGACCGCTATCTCGAGATCTATCTCTCCGCGCCCTTGGACGTGGCGCGCGCACGCGACACCGGCGGTATGTACGCCCGGGCCGACGCAGGAGAGATCCAGCGCTTCCCTGGTGTGTCAGCGCCCTATGACGTTCCATCCGCGCCGGATCTGACACTTCCGACTCACGAGTTGGAGGTCGATGCTTGCGTCGACCTGGTGATTCGGCTGTTGGAGCAGCGGAACAGGATCTGATGGTAACTCGCCGCCCGTGCCTGGGCCGGCGCCTCCTCGTGGGTCCCTTCTCGCTCGCGGACTCGCTGCAAAGCTCACTCGTCGGCATCCGGCCCCCCGCGCGGCCTGCATTTCTCCGATCTCGTTTCGGCGCGCTTCATCGAGCAAGACGCGCCGCCGAGAGGCCGGCGGTCGCGCCGAAAGGGCGGCCGCGTTCTGGTCTCAGTGCCCGGTCTTTCCCAGGACGCGCTGCAGTATCTGGTCGGGGTCGGTCCAGCCGGTCTCGTCCTGGACTTCGCGGCAGCGCTCCAGAATCGAACCGAACTCGGGGCCCGGCTGCATCCCGCGCGCGATCAGGTGGCGGCCGAGGACGACGTCGCGGGGCGGGCTATGGTCGATGGTGAGCTCGCGGGCGCGGGCCAGGAACACGTCGCCGGCGGGGAAGACGCGGCGCAGCGCTTCGTCGGTGGTGCGGCCGAGGTGGTCGGCGCGCGCGACCCGGACGAGCAAGTCGGCGGAGGCTCCCGCGGCGCCCAGCTTGCGCGCGAGGCGACGGTAGCCCTTCGCGGTGGTGCCCTGCTTCACGAACACGGCGGGCGCCAGGTGGTGCTCGACGAGCGCACTCACGCACGCGATCAGATCGACGGGCGCGCGCATGCGCGCGAGGAAGGCGGCGGCGAGCTCGACGCCGCGCACGTCGTGACTCGGCGAGCGCACGCGGCCGTTCTCGGTCACGGTCGTGGGCGGCTTGCCGACGTCGTGCAGCAGCGCGCCGAACATCAGCGCCGCGTCGTCGCCGCCGCCGTCGCGCAGACGGGCGGCCTCGTCGATCACCAGCTGGTTGTGCACCCAGCAATCGCCCTCGGGGTGCCACTCGGGATCCTGGGGTACACCGATCAGTGCCGCGAGCTCGGGGCTGAAGCGAATCAGGTCGGTCGCCCGCAGGAACTCGAGGCCCAGCGAAGGTCGGACGCCCTTCAGCAGGAGCTTCCGCCACTCCTCGAGCACTCGCTCCGCGGACAGCTCGGAGAGATCGAGCGCGCGGCACAAGCGCTCGAGCTCGGGATCGACCGCCATCTCGAAGCGCGCCGCGAACTGCGCCACGCGCAGGCCGCGCAGGGGATCCTCGGAGAAGTGCGCGGGATCGGTGGCGCGCAGCACGCCGCGCTCGAGGTCCGCGCGCCCGCCGTGCGGGTCGAGCAGCTCACCCGTGATCGGATCGAGGCCGATGCTGTTGATCGTCAGATCGCGGCGGCGCGCAGCGGCGGCGAAGTCGAGGCCGGGATCGAAGGCGACCTCGAAGCCCTTGTGACCGCTCGCCACCTTGCTGTCGCGGCGCGGCAGTGAGAAGTCGATCGAGAGTCCTTTGACCTGGAGGACTCCGAAGGCGCGGCCGACCGTGATGACCTCGCCGAAACGCCCGAGCGTCCGCTCCAGGGCCGCGAGGTCGAGGCCGAACACCTCGACGTCGAGGTCCTTCGATTCCTCGCCGCGCAGCTTGTCGCGCACGTAGCCGCCGACGACGAGCGCACGCCCACCGGCCGCGGCTACGGCCCGCGCGATCTCGACGAGCTTCGCATCCATAGCTCCCCTCGCGGCGCGCGAGGTTAGCCTCCGATCCGAAACATCTCGATCTTCTCGCGCCCCGATCCGAGCTCCGCGCGCGCCTCCGAGTAGCGATCCGTCCGCGCGCGCCACAGCTCCGCGATCCGCGCGCGCAGCGCGTCGTCGCTTGCACCGGAACGCAGCGGCGCCTTCAGGTCGACCCCGGAGGTCGCGAAGAGACACGTGAACAAGTGGCCGTCGGCGGAGAGCCGCGCGCGCGTGCAGTCGCCGCAGAACGGCTGAGTCACCGAGGCGATGATGCCGATCTCGCCCGCGCCGTCCGCGTAGCGGTAGCGGTTGGCGACCTCGCCGCGGTAGCCGGCGGCGAGCGGCTCGAGCGGAAACGCGGCGTGGATCTGGTCGCGGATCTCGCGCGCCGAGAGCACGTCGCCCTGGTTCCAGTGATTCAACGTGCCGACATCCATGAACTCGATGAAGCGCACGATCGTGCCGGTGCCGCGAAAGCGCGCGGCGAGCTCGAGAATCGTGTGGTCGTTCACGCCGCGCTGCACGACGCAGTTGAGCTTGATCGGCGCGAGGCGCGCGCGGTCGGCGGCCGCAATTCCAGCGAGCACGCGCTCGACCGGAAAGTTCTTGCCGTTCATGCGGCCGAAGACGCCGGGGTCGAGCGAATCGAGACTCACCGTGATCCTGCGCAGGCCCGCATCCGCGAGACCCTCGGCCTGCTCGGCGAGCAGATAGCCGTTCGTGGTGAGCGCGAGATCGGGCGCGCCCGGGAGCTCGGCGAGTCGCGCGATCAGCCGTGAAAGCTGCGCGCGCAACAGCGGCTCGCCGCCGGTGATGCGCAGCTTCGCCACGCCGAGCTCGACGAAGATGCGCGCGAGTCGCTCGATCTCCTCGAAGGAGAGGATCTCGTGCTTGGGCAGGAACGCGTAGCGCTCGCCGTAGATCTCCGCGGGCATGCAGTACGGGCAGCGGAAGTTGCAGCGATCGGTGACCGAGATGCGCAGGTCGTGCAGCGGGCGCGCCCGCCGGTCGACGAGCAGCGGCAGTGAGCGAGCGGGGTCGAGCGGGGAGGCCATCTCTCGCGCCGGAGCGTAGCACAGCCCCCCTTCGCTCCGAGTCACGTTCCCGGGCGCGGCTCCAGGCGGAAGTCCAGCCGCGACGCGTCGGCCGCGACCGCGCTCCCGCCGGCGTCCACCGCCACGACCTTCACGCGGCAGGTCGCGACGGCGTTCTTCACCTTCGGTGACTTCCAGACGAACTGCCCGCCCGCGACCCTCGGCGCGATCCGCTTCCAGCTGCGCCCGCCGTCGCGCGAGAAGTAGAGCGCGGTCCGTGTGACGGCTGCGCTCTTGGTCCAAGTCAGCGTCACGCGGTCGCCGCCGATCACGCTGCCACCGGCGTCGAGCGAGGTGAGTGAGATGCTCGGCCCGGCGCCCCAGCCGTCGAGCGCCGCGACCAGCGCGATGCGCAGGAAGGCCCGGCCGTTGCGCGCGTCCGCGACGCTGCGGCCGGTCGCGCGCAGGCGCGCGAGGATCGCGTCGACCGTGGCGCTCGGGTCGGCCTGGTGCAGCAGCGCGAACGCGCCCGCCACGTGCGGGGTCGCCATCGAGGTCCCGCTCATCGAGGCGTACATGCCGTTCGGGATCGACGAGCGGATCGAGCTGCCGGGCGCGAGCAGCTTGAGGAACGAGGCCGAGTTCGAGTAACTCGCGACGGCGTCGCCCTTGGTCGTCGCGCCGACGCTCACCGCCGAAGAGATGCAGCCGGGCGCAGAAAGCGAGTTGGCATAGCCCGAGTTGCCGGCCGCGACGACGGTCGCGACGCCCGCGCCCCGCAGGTTGTCGATCGCGGCCTTCATCGCGGAATTTGCCGAGTCACAGCCCGAGGTACTGTCGTAGCGCCCGCCGCCGAGTGACAGGTTGACGGCCGCGACGTCGAGGCTCGCGCGCAGCTCGTACACGTGCTCGAGCGCGGCCACCTGATCGGACACGTACGACAGCGCGCAGGCCGGGGCGCCGCCGCAGTACGAGCCGGTGAAGCGCGAGAAGACCTGGATCGCGATCAGCGCCGCGCCGCGGGCGATGCCCGAGGAGCTCGAGCCCGCGCCCGCGGCGATGCCCGCGACGTGGGTGCCGTGAATGCACTCGGGAGCGAAGGAGCAGGGCACGGCGCTGCCCGGGCCGACCGCGGAGGTCGCGTGATTCGGGCAGCTGCCGTTCGCGGAGAAGCAAGCCTCGGACACGACCTTGCCGGCGAGGAACGGGTGACTCGCGTCCACGCCCGTGTCGAGCACCGCGATCGCGGCGCCCCGGCCATCGATCCCGGCCGCCCACGCCTGCGGAGCGCCGACCAGCGGCGCGCTCTCGGCCAGGTCCGGTGCCGAGAACGCGTCGCCGTTGATCACCTGCACGAGGGGGCTCTGTGCCAGCGCGAGCATGGCCTCCTGCGAGACGTCGAGCGCCATGTAGGGGATGGTCTCGTAGACTTGCGTGAGCTCGACGTCGCTGCCCAGCAGCTCGGTGTAGAGGTCGAATTGCGCCAGCAGAATCGCATCGCGCTGCGCCCGCACATCGCGGGCGTCACGGAGCCACGCCTCGGGCAGGGCGTTCACGTCGAGCTTCACGATCACGCGCTGGCGCGGGAGACCGTCGGCGGCCGCGAGGCTCGGGGCGCACAGCGCGAGCGCGAGCCAGAGGACGCGCAGCGCGTGGCGCGGGCGGCGGATCATCGCGGTTCCCTTCGGCAGCCGTTCGACCCATCCGGGTTCACCCGGGGAAGGGCACTGGCTTTGCGTCGCCGCCTTTCGGCGGGTTTGCTCTTTTCGAGGAACGGACCTGCGCGACTGCCGCTGCTTGCGGCGGCGCGCGTCTCCGCTCTGGCTCGGGAGTCTCTTCGGAATGCCCGGGAGCGGACTTGAGCGGACAGCGCCGACGGGCAACCTGGGCGGCCGTCTTCCTGCTCGCGCTCGCGCTGCGGCTCGCTTATCTCGCGGAGTGGCGAGACACGCTGCTGTTCTCGACACCGGTCGGTGATGCCCGCGCCTATCTCGAGTGGGCGCGTGCGATCGCGGGCGGCGATTGGTTCGGGCGCGAGGTCTTCTACCAGGCGCCGCTCTACCCGTACTTCCTGGCCGTCGTCCTGCGCGCGACCGGCTCGGAGACGTGGGGGCCGCGGCTGGTGCAGGCGCTCCTGGGCTCGCTCGCCTGCGTGCTGCTCGGGCGCGCTGCGGAGCGCTTCCTCGGGCGCGCCGCCGGGCTCGCCGCGGGGATCGGGCTCGCGCTGTACGCGCCGGCGATCTACTTCGACGGGCTGATCCAGAAGCCCGCGCTCGACTCGTTCCTGCTCTCGGCGCTCTTGCTCCTGCTCTCGGGCGTCGTGACACCGCCGGGTGTAGGTCGCGCGCTGGGCGCGGGCGCGCTGCTCGGGCTGCTCGGGCTCTCGCGCGAGAACGCGCTCGTGCTCGCGCCGCTGCTGGCCGTCTGGCTCGCGGCGTTTCCGGGCGCGGCCTCGCCGCTGCGCCGCGCGCTCGCGCCGCTTGCGCTCGGGCTCGGCCTCGCGCTCGTGCTCGCGCCGGTCGGCTTGCGCAATCAGGCGCTCGGCGGGCGCTTCCTGGTCACGACCTCGCAGCTAGGGCCCAACTTGTGGATCGGCAATCACCCCGGCGCGACCGGGCGCTACGAGCCGCTGCGACCCGGCCGCGGCAGCGCGCGCTACGAGCGCGAGGACGCGCGCGCGCTCGCCGTCGAGGCGCTCGGGCGCGAGCTCACGCCGGCCGAAGTCTCGGACTACTGGCGCGACCGCGCGCTCGCCTACGTGCGCGCGCAGCCGCTCGACTGGCTGAGACAGCTCGCGCGCAAGGTGTTTCTGGCTCTGAACGCGCGCGAGCTGCCCGACACCGAGGGCATCGAGGCCTACACCGAGGAGTCACTGCTGCTGCGCGCGCTGTTCTGGCCGATGAACTTCGGGGTGCTCGCACCGCTCGCCGTCGTCGGCGCCCTCGCGCGACGGCGCGAGTGGCGGCGGCTCTGGCTCCTGCCCGCGACGGCGCTCGCGCTCGTCGCGAGCGTCGCGCTGTTCTTCGTGTTCGCGCGCTATCGCCACGCGCTCGTGCCCGTGCTCATGCCGCTGTCCGCGGCGGGCGCGCTCGCGCTGTGGGACGCCGCGCGAAGCGGGAAGCGCGCGCGTGCCGCGGCCGGTCTCGCGCTCGCGGGGCTCGCGGCCGCGGTCGTCTCGAACTGGCCGCTCGGCGACGCGAGGAATCCGGGCATGACACATTTGAGTGTCGGTGGCGAGCTGCTGCAGGCAGGGCGGCTGGCCGAGGCGCAGACCGAGTTCGAGGCCGCGGTCGCGCGAATGCCGGGCAGCGGACTCGCGCACTCGCGCCTCGCCGACGCGCTGCGCGCGGGCGGCGAGAACGCGCGCGCCCTGGTCGGCTACGAACGGGCCATCGCCCTCTCGCCGCAGCTCGCCGACGCGCACGCCGGGCGCGGGATCGTCCTCGATGCGCTGGGCCGCGCGCAGGCCGCGGAGGAGGAGTACCGGCGCGCGCTCGAGCTGGACCAGAATCAGCCCGACGCCAACAACAATCTCGCGAACCGGCTGCTGGGCGAGGGCGCGGCGCGCGCCGCGATTCCCCTGTACGAGCGCGCGCTCGCCGCCCGCCCCGACGACGCGAGCATCGCCGCGAATCTCGCGGCGGCGCTGCTGCGCAGCGGCGATGCGACGCGCGCGCTCGCATTGCTCGACCGCGCGCTCGCTGGCCAGCCGAAGCTGCCCAACGCGCGCATCAACCGCGCCGCGGCGTTCGAGTCGCTGGGCCGGAGCGCCGAGGCGCGCGCGGATCTCCAGCTGCTGCTCGCGCAGCAGCCGCCGGGCTCCCCCTACGCGCGCGCGGCGCGGGACGCACTCGCGCGCCTCGGCGAGCGATAATCGCGCGCGAAGGAGACCCGATGGAACTTCGCGAGCTGTCGGACGTGCGCTTCGAGGTGGAGCGCGGCGTCGCGTGGATCACGATCGCGCGGCCCGAGCGCTACAACGCCTTCCGGGGTCGCACCGTCGACGAGCTCGTCCGCTGCTTCAAGGCGGCGTGGGCGAGCCCGGACGTCGGCGTCTGCGTGCTCACGGGCGAGGGCGAGAACGCGTTCTGCGCGGGCGGCGATCAGAAGCAGCGCAGCGAGACCGGCGACTACGGCCCGACCGAGACGGGCTTGTTCGAGGTCGAGACACTGCACCGCCTGATCCGCGACATCCCCAAGCCGGTGATCGCGATGGTGAACGGCGTCGCGATCGGCGGCGGCCATGTACTCCACGTGCTCTGCGACCTGACCATCGCCGCAGAGCACGCGCGCTTCGGCCAGGCCGGGCCCCGAGTCGGCTCCTTCGACGCCGGCTTCGGCAGCGCGTATCTCGCGCGCATCCTGGGCGAGAAGCGGGCGCGTGAGGTCTGGTACCTGTGCCGCCAGTACGACGCCGCGACCATGGAGCGCTGGGGCCTGGTGAATCGCGTCGTGCCCAAGGGGGAGCTGCGCGCCGAGGTGCGCCGTTGGGCGGATGAGATGCTGGCGAAGAGTCCCACCGCGCTGAAGATCCTGAAGCACTCGTTCAACGCCGACAGCGAGGCGATCGCGGGCATCGGCCAGCTCGCCTTCGACTCACTCGACCTGTTCCTGGCCACCCCCGAGGCGCGCGAGGGAGTCACGGCCTTCAACGAGAAGCGCCCACCCGACTTCTCGAAGTTCCGCGGGTGAGCGGAGCCCCTGAGGCTCACTGCGCACTCCGCTTGCAAGCTCGGCTCGGGGCGGCCCGAGCCTCGCCGTCGCATTCTTCGCCAGCGGGGTCGAGAAGACGGAGATCCCTTGCCGCCCGCCGAAACGCCGGCCGCTGATCCGACGCCGGCCTTGTCGCTCAGCTCTGCGGGAAGCGGCGCAGGACTTCGCCGCGCAGGCCGTCGAGCATCTGGCCGAGCGCGCGCTCTCGCAGCATGCGCTCGAGAAACTCGGGCACCGCGCGCCCGGCTCGCACCTTGGCCTCGTAGCGCACCAGGGTCGCGCTGCCGCCGTCGACGCCGATCAGCTCCCAGTGACCTTCGCTCGCGGCGAGGTCGTGCGGCGCGTCGGGGTCGAGCCGCCACGCGAGGCGGCCGTCGCTCGCGTCGAGCTGGTACACCGTCGTGTGTCGCATGGGGTAGAAGAGTACGCTGAACTTCTGCGCCACCCAGAGCTGCGCCCCCTCGCGCCGCTCGACCCGTGTCTCGCGGAGCAGCGGCATGAACTCCGGCCAGCGCTCGAAGTCGGTGAGCACCGCCCAGACCTCGCGCGGCGGGCGCGGCACCAGCGATGCGGCCGCCGAGTCGGACGACGGGTCCGCGGCCGACACGCTGCGGGGCACGGCGGGCGCGCGCCAGACGCCGCCCTCCTGGAGCACCTCCCACTCCTGTGGGGAGAATGCGCTGCGCGGATCGCTGGCGGGCGCACGGCAGGCTACGCACGGGGCTGCGCCGACCGGCGGCAAGTTCGGCTCTCCGGCCGCCGCGAACGCACACGCGGCGAGCCACGCGAACAGGGGGGCGGGCATGGCACCAGTCTACCCTAACCGAGCGCGCGCACGGCGCGGAGCAGGGCGTGCATCGCGCCGTCCCGCGCTCCGTGGCGCTCGAGCTCGGCCACCGTCCGCTCGAGATACTCGCGGCTCTCGCCGAGCGGCCCGCGGGCGCGTGCCAGGAGCTCCGCGACGCGCGCCGGCGGCAGGCGACCGGCGTAGCGGTCGTGGGCGCGGTTCGCGACGAAAGTCACGGCGGCGATCGGCCCTGCGGAACCGCCGAGCCGGACCCAGCGCGGGAGATACGAGCCGCTGAGCATCTCTCGGTTCCATAGGACCGTGAGCTCGCCGCGCACCTCGGACGCCGCGATGCGCAGCGCCACGCCGAGGCAGGAGCCACCCGGCTCCAGCGCGAGGGTCAGGCCCGGACTCTCAGGCGAGCCCCGCCCGAACGTGTTCAAGAGGCAGAAGCTCCGGTGCCAGCCGGCGAGCCGGGCAGGGAGCCGCTCGACGTGGTGGAACGCGGGATTCCACATCAGCGACCCGTAGCCGAACACCCAGACGTCTTGGCCGGCCGCGACACGCTCCAGTGTCGCGTCGAGCGAGGCCGCGCGTGCCTCCGGGCTCGTGATCACGAGACCCACGGCGCGGAACAGCTCGGCCGCGCGCGCGGCGTTCTCGGGCAGGAGGTGCTCGCGGAGCAGCCGGAGGCTGTCACTCATTCGTGTAGAATCGCTCTCTGCGTGGCCGCCTGGCCAGCGAGGGAGATCCGCATGGCACTCGTCGCGTTCGTGACCCTGCTCGCCCTGCTCGAGTACGTGGGGATCTCGGTACTCGTCTCTCGGGCGCGCGGACGATACGGCGTGAAGGCGCCGGCGACGAGCGGTCACGAGATCTTCGAGCGTTACTTCAGGGTTCAGCAGAACACCGTGGAGCAGCTGCTGCTGTTCCTGCCGTCGCTCTGGATCTTTAGCAGCTACGTGAGCGCGCCGATCGGGGCGCTGCTCGGACTCGTGTTCATCGCGGGACGCGCGATCTACCTGCGCGCCTACGTCGCGGAGCCCTCGCAGCGGAGCGTCGGATTCCTGCTCTCGTTCGCCCCGAGCGCCGTGATGCTGGTCGGGGGTCTGGTCGGGACCGCGCTCGCGGCGCTGCGCGGCTAGGGCGCGAGCGCGGCGACGGTCTGCTTCGCGCAGACGCGCTCGAAGGCCTGGGCGATTCGGTCGCGTGAGGCCGCGAGGTCCTGCATGACTCGCCCGGCGGACTGACCCGGCTCGACCAAGTCCGCGAGCCACTCGGCTTGCTCGCCCGTCTTCGCGATCGACTCGACCGCGCGCCCGGCGAGCCAGCGCGCGCAGGCTTCGACCCGCCGCAGAAATGCGTAGTCGACGAGCAGCGCTTCGACCGCCGGGGTCTGGAGGGCCGCGCGCAGCATTGCGGGCACCGCGGGCAGCGCGCTGCCGCCGAGCTGCAAGCCGCGTTCGAGCAGCGCGCCGGCCGCGAGAAACTCGACGTCCATGATGCCGCCGCGCCCCGTCTTCAGCGCCGCGGTCTTCGCGTCCTCGACGCCGCGCTCGGCCACGACGCGCCCGCGCATGTCGGCGAGGTAGAGCCAGGGATTCGCGGCCTCGCGGGCGACTCGCTCGCGCACCTGCTCGAGCGAGGTCTGCGCCCGCCCGACGTCGCCCGCGATCGCGCGCGCGCGCAACAGCGCCACGTGCTCCCAGGTCGCGGCCTGCTCCACCTGATAGCGCGCGAAGGCGTCGTAGGTCGTGACCAGTGCGCCCTGCTGGCCGGACGGTCGCAGGCGTGAGTCGACGTGATACGCGTAGCCCGCGCCGGTCATCGTCGCGAGCGTGCTGATCCAGCGCTGTGCGATGCGCGACGGCGGCAGCGCATCGGGCAAGTCGTCGCGGAACAGGAAGATCACGTCGAGGTCGGAGTGATAGGTGAACTCGCGGCTCGCGAGCTTCCCCATGCCGAGCACCGCGAGGACGAACGGCTCGCCCGCCGCGTGCCCCTCGACCGCGATCAGCGCTCGCTGCGCGCAGGTCTCGGCCAGCTGCGAGAGGAACGCTGCGACCCCGTCGAAGGACGCGAACCCGCCGAGCTGCGCACACGCCGCGAACAGCATCTCGTCGCGGCGCAGGAGCCGGAGCGCGTCGAGGAAGTCCTCGCGCGCGCTCGCCGGATCCGGGAGCTCGACACCGGGCAGCTGCGCCGCGCGCCGCGCGAGTGAGTCGGGCTCGAGCGCGGCGAGCCGCGCGAACAGGGAGGGGCGCAGCGACAGGTATCTCGCCGACTCGGGGCTGGCCGCGAGCGCGCGCGCCACGCCGCGCAGGGACGCGCCCTCGAGCGCCTGAGCGGCGGGGTCGCCCGCGCGCCGTTCGACGAGCGGCGCGGCCGCGGTCGCGATCCGCGAGCGCAGCGGCGAGTCCGCGAGCGCCGCCTCGAGTCGTGAGTCAAGCGACGTCGACATCGCCGGCCGCGAGCACGAGGTTCTCGAAGTGCCGGCGCACGCCGGCGCGCACCCGCGTCCAGTCGTCCAGCAGCGCGTCGCGCGCGCGCGCCGCCTCGAGCTGGGGATAACCGAGGCGCCGCGCGAGGCCGAGCTGTCCCGCGGCGTCGCGCGGGAACATCTGCGTCTGGCGCTCCTCGACGAGCTGCAGCGCGTGCTCGGCGCGGCGCAGCCAGAGATACGCCGCGCGCAGCTCGTCGGTCACCGACGCGTCGAGCAGGCCGAGGCGCTCGAGCGCGGTGAGCGCCTGCAGCACGTTGCCCGTGCGCAGGCTCGCCTCGCGTCCGCCGAACAAGAGCTGGAACGCCTGTACGAGAAACTCCACGTCGCGGATGCCGCCGGGCCCCTCCTTGAGATCGGCCTCGAGATCGCGGCCCGCCTCGAGGCGCTCGTCTTCGATGCGGCGCTTCATCGCGCGCACCCCGCCGATCGCGTCCGTGCCGACGCTGCGCCGCCATACGAACGGGTACAGGCCGCGCTCGAACGCCTTGGCTGCGCGGCGCGCGCCCGCCACGAAGCGCAGCCGGATCAGCATCTGGCGCTCCCAGGGGGCGCCGAAGCTCTCGTAGTAGGAGAGCGCGGCGTCGACCGAGTTCACGATCACTCCCGTCCGGCCCTCGGGCCGGAGGTCGAGGTCGACGCGATAGCCAAAGCCATCCTCGCTGGGCACTTCCAGGTGTTTCTTGAAGCAGCGGACGAGCTCGACGAGGCGCGCGAGGTCGGCCGCCTCCTCTCCGTCCGGCGGGTTCTCGTGGATGAACAGCAGGTCGACGTCGGAGGAGAAATTGAGCTCGGCGCCGCCGAGCTTGCCGAGCGCGAACAGCGCGGGGGCAGTGACTCCGGCTTCGCGCGCGGCACGGGTGAGCGACGCCTCGAGACAGCGATCCGCCAGCGCCGAGAGCTCGGCGAGACTCTCCTCGAACGGGCGGCCGCACAGGTCGCGCGCCGCGACCTGCAGCAGACCCTTGTACTTCGCGATGCGAATCGGGGTCCAGTCGGGCTCGATCGGCGTGCTCTCCGGCGCGGCGGGCGGAGATCCGCGCAGCGCGTCGCTCCAGTTCGGATGCCGGAGCAGGAGTCGTGCCAGGAAGTCACTCGAGCCGAGCAGCCGCGGCAGCGAGGGCAGGATGTCCAGGTCGAGCGCGCGGCGCGTCGCCGAGCGATGGCGCTGCGCCAGCTCGACGAGACACTCGGCGCCGTGACCCGGACGCGCCGAGAGCAACAGCTCGGGCAGCCAGCGCTCGCGCGCCGCAGCGAGATCCGCGTGCGCGACCGCGGCGCGGAGCTGAGTGGCGGCGCGCTCGGGCTCGGCGCAGCCCAGCGCCTCGAGCGCGCGGGGGTCGACCTCGCCGCGCGCGAGTCCGCCGACCAACGTGCGCAGGAGCGGGTCCACTACGCGGGGGGTGAGCTCCGCTGTTCGCGGCGCAGCTCCGCCGGAAGCGCGAAGCGCACGCCTTCGTCGACGGTCGCGAGCGCTTCGACGTTCGCCGCGCCGAGCCCACGCAGTCGCTCGCAGACCGCCTGCACCAGCGCCTCGGGCGTCGATGCGCCCGCGGTGACACCGACGTGTGTCAGCTCCGCGAGCCAGGCCGGGTCGATGTCGCGTTCGTCCTGCACGAGCTCCGCGCGCGCGCCGTGCACGCGCGCGACCTCGACCAGGCGGTTGGAGTTCGACGACGCCGGCGCACCGACCACGAGCACCAGCTCGACCCGGGCCGCCAGCGCCTTCACCGCGTTCTGGCGGTTCTGCGTCGCGTAGCAGATGTCGTCCTTGCCGGGCACGCGGATCGCCGGGAAGCGCTGCTTCAGCGCGGTGATGATCTCGCGCGTGTCGTCCACCGAGAGAGTCGTCTGCGTCAGCACCGCGAGCCGAGTCGGATCGCGCACCGCGAGCTTCGCGACGTCCTCGACCGTCTCGCACAGATGCATGCGCTCGGGCGCCTGGCCGAGCGTGCCGTCCACTTCGACGTGTCCGCGGTGGCCGACGAGCACGATCTCGTATGCGTCGCGCGCGTAGCGCAGCGCCTCGACGTGCACCTTCGTGACCAGCGGGCAGGTCGCGTCCAGCGTGCGCAGCTTGCGCTGCTGCGCCTCCGCCCGCACCGCGGGTGAGACGCCGTGCGCGCTGAACACGACCAGCGCGCCCTCGGGCACCTCGCCGAGGTCGTCGGTGAAGATCGCCCCCTTCGCTCGCAGCGCCTCGACGACGTGGCGGTTGTGCACGATCTCGTGCCGCACGTACACCGGCTTGCCGTAGATCTCGAGCGCGAGCTCGACGATCTCGATCGCGCGGTCGACGCCCGCGCAGAACCCGCGCGGGCTGGCCAGCAAGAGCTCGAAGGACGCCATGGGCGGGGACTCTAACCCGGCCGCGGCGAGGCCGCCGCGCCGTTCTCCAGGAGGGCGCGAATCCGCGGCACGTTCAAGAGCAGCGACAGACCCACGTAGTACCCGGGCCCGAGCGCGAGCGTGACGTAGAGCCAGGCGAGCGACGGGTCCGGCCGCACCGCCAGCCACGAGAAGATCAGCACCCACAGCCCGAGCACCGCGAGCGAGAGCGGCCGCAGCGCGCGGGTTCGGCTCGGGTAGATGTACTTCACCGGCACGAAGATGGCGGCTCCGAGCCCGAGCACCCAGGCGAGCACCACCGACGGCGGGGAGCCCAGCAGATACAAGTACATCGCGGCCACGTTCCAGTACGACGGCCAGCCGAGAAAGAAGTAGTCGTCGGTCTTCGCCTTGTCCTGACTGAATCCGTAGCCGGATGCCAGCACCGGAATGGCGGCCCACAGCGGGTGCGGCAGCATTCCCGCCGCGATCAGGAAACACGCGGGCAGCACCACATATGTGAAGTAGTCGCAAATGTCGTCGAGGCGCCTCCCGTCAAACCACGGGATCTGGCCGCGGACGTCGACCAGCCGCGCGAGAGCGCCGTCGGTCGAGTCGATGACCATGGTGAGCATCATCAGGTACATCGCGAGGTGGAAGTGGCCGCGGAAGCAGGCCACAACCCCGAAGAGGCCGAAAACCGCGGACGACGCGGTGTACAGGTGGACCAGCCACGCGAGAACTAGCCGCACGGGCAGAGCATAGCGGAGTGGGTATATTCGCCTCGATGGTCGAGAAGCGGGAGATCCTCCGGCAGGGACAGGATTCGTTCCTCACGACCACCGTAGACGCCGTCGTGAACTGGGGCCGGAAGTACTCCTTCTTTCTCTACCCGTTCGTGACCGCGTGCTGCGGCATGGAGTTCATGTCCGCCGCGGGTCCGCGCTACGACCTCGATCGCTTCGGCGCTGCGCTGCCGCGCTTCTCGCCGCGCCAGGCGGATCTGCTGATGGTCGTCGGCACGATCAGTCACAGGCAGGCGCCGATCCTGAAGAAGGTCTACGACCAGATGGCAGAGCCGAAATGGGTGGTCGCGTTCGGCGCGTGCACCTGCTCCGGCGGTCCGTACAACAACTACTCGACGGTGCAGGGCATCGACACGATCGTGCCCGTCGACATCTACATCCCCGGCTGTCCCCCGCGGCCGGAGGCCGTCATCGACGGCCTGATCAAGCTCCAAGAGCGGGTCCAGCGCACTCCGGGGTGGAGCGTTCCGCACCACCAGGAGACCAGCGACCTCTCGTTGCCGATCATCGAGAAACCGGTCGCCTGACGCGCGTTCCCGTCCGCTCCTGCCGCTCAAGGAGCCGGCAAGATCCGACGAAACAGGACGGGGAAGGACGTAGGGCCGAATGAAGTCATTTGACGTTTTGGTGATCGGTTCGGGACCAGGCGGGTACATCGCCGCCATCCGCGCCGCGCAGCTCGGGCTGTCCGCTGCGGTCGTCGAGGAGGAGCCGACCCTGGGCGGTGTCTGCCTCAACTGGGGCTGCATTCCCACCAAGGCGATCCTGTCCGCCGCGGAGATCTTCGCCGCCGTGAAGCACGGCGTGCCGGGTCTGGTCGTCGAGGGCCAGAGCGCGAACTACGCGCAAGTCATCGACGCGAGCCGCGCCGCCGCCGACCGCCTGGTCCGCGGTGTCACGGGCCTGATGAAGAAGAACAAGATCGAGGTGCTCGCAGGCCGCGGCCGACTCGCCGCCGGACGCGAAGTCGTGGTGACTCGCGACGGCGTCTCGGAGTCCTTGGAAGCGCGCAACGTGATCCTCGCGACCGGCTCGACCGAGTTCGTGTTCCCGGGGGTCCAGGTCGACGGGAAGAAGGTGCTCACCAGCCGCGAGGCGCTCGAGTCACGCGAGCTGCCGGCCGCGATCGTGATCGTCGGCGCGGGCGCCGTCGGCCTCGAGTTCGCGTACTCGTACAACGCGTACGGCTCGCAAGTGACCATCATCGAGATGCAGGAGCAGATCCTGCCGGGCTTCGACAAGGAGACCGCCGACGCGCTGGCGCGCTCGTTCCAGCGCAGCGGGATGAAGATCCTGACCAAGACCGCGTTCAAGAGTCTCGACGCGAGTGGCGCGGGCGTGGTCGTCACGGCGGAGAACGAAAAGGGCGCGGTCGAGCTGCGCGGCGATCAGATGCTGCTCGCGGTCGGCCGGCGCGCGCTCGTCGCGGATCTCGGGCTCGAGACACGCGGCGTCGTGGTCGAGCGCGGCTTCATCAAGGTGGGACCGGATCAGCGCACGAGCGCCGAAGGCGTGTACGCGATCGGCGACTGCAGCGGGCCGCCGCTGCTCGCGCACAAGGCTTCCCACGAAGGCGTCGCCGCCGTGGAGTTCATCGCGGGCGTGCGCAAGCACGGGATCGACAAGAAGAAGATTCCCGCGTGCATCTACTGCCAACCACAAGTCGCGAGCGTCGGTCTCTCCGAGGCCGAGGCGCGCGCGGCGGGCTACGAGGTGAAGGTCGGCAAGGCGCCGTTCGCGGCATCGGGCAAAGCGGTCGGCACGGGTCACACCGAGGGCTTCGTGAAGATCGTCTCCGACGCGAAGTACGGCGAGATACTCGGCGCGCAGATCATCGGCTACGGCGCGACGGAGCTGATCAACGAGATGTGAGATGTTGATGCAGGCGGCGCTCGCCGCTGAAGGACGCGCGCTCGACCTCTGAGCGCGCCGACACGAGGCTCCAGCGATGTCGATCTCCGTGACGATGCCCCAGATGGGTGAGAGCGTGGTCGAGGGAACCCTCGAGCGCTGGCTGGTGCGCGAGGGAGACCGGGTCGAGAAGGACCAGGTGCTCTGCGAGATCACCACCGACAAAGTCGACGCCGAGGTGATCGCGCCGGAGAGCGGGGTCGTGACCAAGCTGGTCGTCGCGCCCGGGCAAACCGTCGCCGTCGGCTCGGAGCTCGCGCTGCTCGACCCAGTCGGCGCCATCGCGGGCGCATCGAGCCCGACCACGAGCGTGACCGCGGGTGCGCGGCCCGCAGCGACCCAGACGCCTCGTCCCGCCGCCGCGCCGGCGCCGGCAGCACCCGCAGCGCCTACCGTCCCGCCGACCGCGCCGCTCTCGCGTGTCTCGCCCGTCGCTCGCCGCGTGGCGGAAGACAAGGGCATCGATCTCGGCGGCGTGTCCGGATCCGGAGTGGGCGGGCGCGTGATGAAGGCCGACGTGACCGCGCGCGCGGCTCCGACCGCGGCTCCGCCTGCCGCGGACGGCACGGCCGCGGTGCCGGTCGCGCCGGGAACCCTGCTCGAGTTCCTCGCGCGCATGAAGGTGCCCACGCACCGCATCGCGCCCGAGGACAAAGTGATTCCGTTCACCGCCATCCGCCGGCGCATCGCCGAGCACATGGTGGTGTCCAAGGTGGTCTCGCCGCACGTCGGCACCGTGGCCGAGGTGGATCTCGCCAAGCTCGCAAAGCTGCGCGACCGCTCGAAGAAGGACTTCGAGCGCGCGCACGGCTTCGGTCTGTCGTATCTCCCGTTCGTCGTGGCCGCGACGGTGCGGGCGCTGCGCGACTTCCCGCGCATCAACTCCGCCGTGGTCGGCGACGCGATCGTCGAGCGCGCGGGCATACACATCGGTGTGGCGGTCGAGACCGAGCGCGGGCTGCTGGTGCCGGTGATTCGC
>WNFL01331900.1_pt9 | contig 32234 bp, 29 predicted proteins | sample 5400361 | NCBI WGS metagenome assembly WNFL01 (sample SAMN13153351, study PRJNA577476) | soil metagenome | isolation source: 40 cm soil on Douglas fir-dominated hillslope | place: USA:California | collected 2013-09-17
CCCGCCGCTACCATGGACCAGGAAGGCGATGGCGCTTCGGGGCCGTTCTTCCCCAGTTCCGCGCAAGTGGCGGGTGGCGGCAAGATTCCCAGCAAGTACTTCATGGAATCCGAGGTGTGCGAGCGCTGCCACAAGGATATCTACAACCAGTGGAAAGGCTCGGCGCACCACTTTTCGTCGTTCAACAATCAGTGGTACCGCAAGAGCATTGAATATATGCAGGACGTGGCGGGAACGAAGCCTTCGAAGTGGTGCGGCGGGTGCCACGACCCGGCGGTGCTGTACAGCGGGTTGATGGATACGCCGATCAAGCAGATTGTGCATCGCCCGGAGGCACAGGCGGGGCTCGGTTGCATGATGTGCCACTCCATTGTGCAGGTGAAGAGCACGATGGGGCAGGCGGATTTTACCCTTGAATATCCCAAGCTGCATGAACTGGCTTCGAGCCCGAATCCGGCGATGCGGTGGCTGCATGATTTTCTGGTTGATCTGAATCCGGAACCGCACCGGAGGATTTTCCTGAAGCCGTTTATGCGGACGCAGACAGCGGAGTTCTGTTCGGCTTGCCACAAGGTGCATTTGGATGTGCCGGTGAACCACTACCGGTGGATTCGCGGTTTTAACGAATACGACAACTGGCAGGCGAGTGGAGTTTCGGGGCAGGGTGCGCGGTCATTTTACTATCCGGCGAAGGCGCAGCAGTGTGCGGATTGCCATATGCCGCTGGAATCGTCCCAGGAACGCGGGAATGCGAACGGCTTTGTACATTCGCATCGTTTCCCGGCGGCAAATACGGCTTTGCCTGCGGCAAACGAAGATCCGGAACAGCTGCGGGCTACAGAAGAATTTTTGAAGAACAAGAATCTGACGGTGGATATTTTTGCAGTGTCGCCGGCGCGCGTGACGGATCAGCAGGTTTCGAGCCAGACAGACGTGAATACGACGTTTGCCGTGGGCGAAGAGGCTGAGGTGAAGACTACGGCTAGCGCGGCCGGCGAAGTAGTGCCCGTGACGGCGCCGCTGACCCGCGTGCTGCCGGCGCTGCGGCGCGGGGATGATGTGCGTGTGGATGTGGTGGTGCGAACGAAAAAAGTCGGGCATTTCTTTCCCGGGGGAACTGTCGACGCCTACGACACGTGGCTCGAACTCAAGGGTATCGACGACAAAGGGCAGACCGTGTTTTGGAGCGGGATGGTGGAAGACACTGGCAAGGGCCCCGTGGAGAAGGGCGCGCACTTTTATCGCTCGTTGCAAATCGACGGGCATGGAAATGCAATCAACAAGCGCAATGCGTGGGCGACGCGGTCGGTGGTGTATGTGCGGCTGATTCCGCCGGGGGCAGCAGATACGGTGCACTATCGGCTCCACGTTCCGGAGAATGCCGGGTCGAAGATCACCCTGCATGCGCGGTTGCTGTATCGTAAGTTCTCTTGGTGGAACACACAGTTTTCCTTTGCCGGGGAGCCGGATCCGGGACAGCCCGTGCCGGGTGTAGATGCGGATGACCGAAAGTTTAACTTCCGCGGGTCGTTGAAAGGTGTTTCCTCTAAGCGCGAGGAGATTACGGACGTTCCCATTGAGACGGTGGCGGAGAACGAAGTTACTCTGCCGGTGACGGCTCGCGGGAGCGCTCCATTGCAGGCGAAGACTGAACTTCATGCGGAAGATTGGCAGCGCTGGAATGATTACGGGATTGGGTTGTTTCTGCAAGGCGATTTGAAAGCGGCACAGGCAGCGTTCCAGAAAGTTACGGAGGTGGATGCCAGGAATCCCGATGGTTGGGTGAACCTCGGGCGTGTGGCGGTTCAGGAAGGCGACATGGAGCGGGCGCGCGGGGTGCTGGAGAAGGCTTTGGCGTTGAAGCCAGATCTGGCGCGTGCAAATTTTTTCTATGCCAAAGTTCTGCGCAACGACGGGCGCTATGACGACGCTGCGAACCGCTTGCGGCAAGTGTTGGCGCAGTACCCGCGTGACCGCGTGGCTCTGAATGATCTGGGGAGAATTCTGTTTCTACAACGTCGGTATCAGGATGCGGTGCAGCAACTTGAGGCCGTGCTGGCGATTGATCCGGAGGACTTGCAGGCGCATTACAATCTGATGCTTTGCTACAACGGGTTGGGCGACCAGAATCTGGCGCACGAGCATCAGGTGCGGTACTTGCGCTTCAAGGCGGATGAGTCGGCGCAGGCAATCACGGGGAACTACCGCCTGCTGCATCCAGAGGACAACAACGAACGGCAGACGATTCATGAGCACGTTTCCGTGAAGTTGAGGGGGCGTGCGACAGCAGGTGCGCCGCAAAAATACACGAAGCTGAAATATGCGACGCCAAAATATTCCAAGCTAAAATACGCCAAACCGGGAGTTGGGAACTAGATGCGCAAGCTGATGGCCGCTGCTGTACTTCTTGCGGGATGTGTTCCTGCTCTTGCTCAAATCCAGTTTCGCGATATCACAGCGCAGGCGGGCCTGCGTTTCACGCACAACAACGCCGCGTTTGGCAAAAAATATCTGCCGGAGACGATGGGGCCGGGTTGCGCTTTTATCGACTATGACGGGGATGGCTATCCTGACATTTTGTTGGTGAACGGTGAAGACTGGCCGGGGCACAAACGCGCGGCGTCCACCCTGAAGCTTTATCACAACAACCACGACGGCACGTTTAGCGACGTGACGGCGAAAGCAGGTTTGGCTGTCTCGTTGTTTGGCCTAGGCGTGGCGGTTGGTGACTACGATAACGACGGGCACGACGATATTTTTGTTTCCGCGCTGGGGCAGAGCCATCTGTTCCATAACAATGGCAACGGGACGTTCACTGATGTCACTCGCGCGGCCGGGTTGTTGGGACCGAGTGAATTCTCCACCAGCGCAGCTTGGGTGGACTATGACCGCGATGGGAAGCTGGATCTCGTTGTTGGGCCGACTTGCGCTGCACGCTGGACGGCACGCATAAGTCCTATTGCACGCCGGAGTCGTATAAAGGCACTTCAGCTCGGCTTTGGCACAACCTGGGCAATGGCAAGTTTGAAGACGCCACGCAGAAGGCGGGATTGTTTGACCCGACGTCAAAAAGCTTGGGCGTCGCGATTCTTGATTTCAACGGCGACGGTTTGCCTGACATTTTTCTCGCCAACGATACGCAGCCCAACAAGCTCTACCTGAATCACGGCAACGGGACGTTTGAGGAAAAGGCGGTTGCCTCCGGCGTGGCCTTCAGCGAAGACGGAATTGCCCGCGCCGGCATGGGCGTGGACGCAGCCGACTATGACCGCAGCGGCCATCCCAGCCTCATCATCAGCAACTTTGCCAATCAAATGCTTTCGCTCTACCACAACGAAGGAAATGGACTGTTTGTCGATGAGGCTCCTCGTTCTGAAGTAGGAAGAAATACGCTCGTCACCCTGGGCTTCGCCTGTTTCTTCTTTGACTACGATAACGATGGCTGGCCCGATATTTTCATCGCCGATGGCCACATCGAAAACGAAATTGAGCGTGTGCAGAAGCGGGTAAAGTACGCAGAGCCGCCGCATCTGTTTCGCAACCTTGGCGGAGAGAAGTTTCAGGAGGCGACGGAGTCGCTGGGAACCGCCTTCGCTGCGCCCCGCGTGGGACGAGGCGCCGCTTACGCCGACATCGACAACGACGGCGCGCTTGATCTGTTGCTTACAACCAACGGCGGTCCTGCCTATCTCTTCCACAACACCGGCGTTACCAACCACAGCCTGCGTGTGAAGCTGGTGGGAACGAAATCGAATCGCGATGGCATTGGCGCGGTGGTTCGAGCGACAGCCGGGAAAGACAAGCAGAACTCGCAATCGCAAATGCTGCGTAGCGGCTCCAGCTACCTCTCGCAGAGCGAACTCGTTCTAACTTTTGGTTTGGGATCGCTGACTCAGGCGGACTCGCTGGAAATTCAATGGCCCAGCGGACAGATCGACAAGCTAGCGAATGTCTCTGGCGATCAAACGATCACGGTGCAGGAAGGTAAGGGCATCGTCGGATCGCGGCACTACGGCAAATCTAAGCTGTAGCAGTCACTCACTTAGGGCGAAGCTGCATGAGGATCGTGGGTCGAGACAACCTCATAGTGTGCTGACTTCGCATCATGGCGCGACAAATACTTGCGGCGTTCTTCGGGGATGACCGCCGTTTCATGGTCAGGTCCTGTGACGGTGCGGATTGCCTCGATCGAGTCCCAGATCATGATGGTGATGAACTCCACCTCGGCTCCCGCCACTCTGCGCAGCAGGTAGCTGCTCTTATAACCCGGAACCTTGCTGATGCCGGGCAGGAGTTCGGGCTTGAGCATAGCCTCATAGGCGTCAGCGTTCTCGGGCTTGGTGTATCCGTGCCAGACTCTTGCGATCACGCAACCTCCCGTAGAGTTTGCAACGAAGCCGGGTCCGTTAGACTTTGACCGCTTCTTCCGCGGCCGCGTAGTGGGAGTCTACATAGTTGTCCAGGATCTTTATGAACTCAGCAACGATGGCGTCCCCGCGCAGGGTGGTGAAGAGGCTGCCGTCGACGTAGACGGGGGCTTTGGGCTCTTCAAACGTTCCAGGAAGAGAAATTCCGATATTCGAGTGCTTCGACTCACCGGGGCCGTTGACAACACACCCCATCACGGCGACTTTCATCTCCTCAACGCCCACGTACTGTCCCTTCCAGGTTGGCATCTGGTCGTGCAGGTAGCTCTGTATCTGCTGCGCCATTTCCTGGAAAAATACGCTGGTCGTCCGTCCGCAACCGGGGCACGCGGTAACTTGCGGCAGGAAGCTGCGGATGCCCAGCGACTGCAGAATCTGCTGTCCGCAGAGAACTTCTTCTGTCCGGTCGCCGTTCGGCGCTGGGGTCAAGGAAACGCGGATGGTGTCGCCGATGCCTTCCTGCAGTACAACGCTCAACGCCGCCGTCGAAGCCACCACGCCTTTCATGCCCATGCCAGCTTCGGTCAATCCCAGATGCAGCGGATACTCGCAACGCGAAGCCAGCACACGATAGACGTCGATTAAATCCTGCACGCCGCTGACTTTGGCGCTGAGAATAATCTGATCGGGGCGCATGCCGTATTTCTCGGCAATTTCGGCGGACTTCAGTGCGCTTACGACCATGGCTTCCATCATCACGTCGCGAGCTTCTTTGGGCTCGTCGAGTCGCGAGTTGTCGTCCATCATTCGAGTAAGCAGTGCCTGATCGAGCGAGCCCCAGTTCACGCCAATGCGCACTGGCTTCTGATTCTCGACCGCGACTTCGATCATGGCGCCAAAGTTGTTGTCATCCTTGCGGCCAATGCTGACGTTGCCTGGATTGATGCGGTACTTGGCCAGCGCCCTCGCGCACGCCGGGTACTTCTTCAGCAGCAAATGCCCGTTGTAATGGAAATCGCCGATGATCGGGACGTGGACGCCGAGCTTTTCCAGACCCTCGTGAATGTAAGGCAAGGCTGCGGCAGCATCATCGTTGTTGACAGTGACGCGGACCAGCTCCGAGCCAGCCCGCACCAGCGCGGTCACCTGCTGGATGGTGCCGGGAATATCGGCCGTGTCCGTGTTGGTCATGGATTGGACGGCGATGGGAGCATCGCTGCCAATGCGGACCCCGCCTACGTTGGCGGTATGGGTTTTTCTGCGTTGAAAGATGGCCATGAAACCCTAGTTTAACACTGAAAAGCGGGGTTGCAGGGTCGGAGCGGTCTAGGCAAGACGCACGAGCGAGGTGCCCGCGCGCCACGTCCGACGGGTCTTGCTTAACCTTTGCTAAACCATGAGAGCTTGGTGAAATCGTTGAAGATGACCACAGAAGCGAACAGCACCAGAAAAACGAATGCGGTCTGATAGATACGTTCTTTGACTACCAGGCTAATATCACGTCGCAAGATACTCTCGATCAGCAGCAAGAGGATCACCCCGCCATCTAGGATCGGAATCGGGAAGAGGTTGAAAAGGCCAAGCTGGAGGCTAATCATGCACACCAACCCAAGCAATGCAAACCAGGTGTGCTCCTCTAACCCATCGCGAACAGCGTCGCCCGCAGCCTTGCCAATTCCGATGGGTCCGGAAATCTGCTTAATGGAAACTTTTCCGCGAACCAGTCTCTGCAGGAGGTCCAAGAGCATAATGCTGCTCTTCCGGTTGTCAGCGAGCGAAGCCCTCCAAGCATCCCGGAGAGGTAACTGGGAGACCTTCGTGCGGGCGGAACCGAACCCTACGCGGTAGACAGGCGAATTGTCGACTTCTGAGTGTTCCAAGTTGGGCTGGACCTTGAACTGCATGTTCTTGCCGTTACGCAACACAGCGAGTTCGACAGGTTTCCCTTGCATATCCTGAAGGTGCTGTATGAAGGCGAGCACGGATCGCATAGGCATGCCATCCACGCTGGTAATGATGTCGCCCTTTCGCATGCCCGCGTGGAAGGCCGGCATGGTTTCCTTAATCTCGGTCACCTCTACGGGTTCGTCCGGTTCCCAGCCGGCGTAGCCGACCTTGTCCGGGCCCAAAGGCTCGGGAGTAACCGTCAGATTCAACGTTTGGGAGCCCCGCTGCACCGTCGCTTGTAAGGGTTGGTCGGGGCTAAGTTCTTCCGTCTGATTTACATCCTCCCACTTGGGATTGGCAACACTGTCCAGACGAACGATTAGGTCGCCTGCCTTCACTCCAGCCTTGTTAGCCGCACTGCCATCCTTGATCCAGCCAATCAATGCTGGGGATTCATCTGTGGCTCGGACCGGGTGATGGAATGTGTAAACGACGGTGAGCAATCCCACTGCGAGAGCAACGTTCATGAATGGCCCGGCAATCGCGATCAAGAAGCGATGCCAGCGCGGGTGAGACATGAACTCTCCCGGATCGCCAGTTGCCGCTTCCATCGGGTTCTCGCCACTCATCTTGACGTAGCCGCCCAGCGGTATGGCGCTGATACGGTAGTCCGTCTCTCCGCGACGAAAACCAAGGAGGCGGGGTCCGAAGCCGACGGAAAACACTTCCACCCGCACGCCCAGCAGCTTGGCGGCGGCGTAGTGGCCCCATTCGTGGACCACGATCATGATGCCCAGAACCAACACAAAAGAAAGCGGGTAAAGAATAAAAGACGGCATAATTTGATCCTAACTGCTTAGATGCAACTTAGCTGGCAATGGCTCGGTGCGTGAGTTCCCGGGCGATTTTTCGCGCCGCGGCGTCCACCGCGAGCACTTGAGCTATAGAACCCATCGGTGCAGCCGAAGTTTCCTTGAGTACGTCCGCAATCACTTTTGGGATTTCCGGGAAGGCAATCTTGCCCTCCAGGAACGCCGCTACCGCAACCTCGTCGGCGGCATTCAAGGCCACGGTCTTGCCGCCGCCCGCTTTCACCGCTTCGTAAGCTAAACCTAGACAAGGAAATTTCCTCATATCCGGGGGCTCAAAGTCTAGGTGACGGAGGTTCTCGACCGGATATTTTAGGTCACTCGGAATCCGATCGGGATACGTTAGCGCATACAAAATCGGCAGCCGCATGTCGGTCACCGAGAATTGGGCGAGGAAGGTGCCATCGACGAACTCCACCATGGAGTGGATGGTGGACTGGGGGTGCACAATCACGCCCACCTGACTGGGTGGCAGATTGAAGAGGCGGCAGGCCTCGATCACTTCAAAGCCCTTATTCATCAGCGTGGCGGAATCGATAGTAATGCGGCGTCCCATTTTCCAGGTGGGATGGTCCAGCGCCTGCTCGACGGTGATGTTGGCGAACTCGGAAGCGGGAGTTTTGAGGAACGGCCCGCCTGACGCCGTCAGCCACACGCGCTCGACTTCGCTCATGCGTCCACCGCGGAGGCATTGGTGGACCGCATTGTGCTCGCTGTCGATGGGCAGCAGCGGTTTGCCCTGGCGGTGAGCTTCAGCGGTAATGAGTTCTCCCGCGGCGACCAGGCATTCTTTATTGGCCAGGCCGATGGACTTTCCGGCGCGCACGGCTTCGTAGGTGGCTTCGAGCCCAGCGACGCCGACGATGGCGCTAACGACGAAGTTTGCTTCCGTGAGAGTTGCCACGCGGACGGTGCCAGCCGAGCCGAAAACGACTTCAATTTCCCCGAGTCCCGCTTGCAGCAGGCGCAAGCGCAAAGTCTCCGCGAGTTCTTCCGTGGCCATGGAGATGACTCGAGGTTCCCAAGTCTTGGCTTGTTCGAATGCCGCGTCGAGATTGCTCCCCGCTGCCAGGGAAACGACTTGAAAGCGGTCCGGAAACGACTCGACGACGCTGAGCGTGCTGCGTCCAATGGAGCCGGTAGAACCGAGGATTGCGATTCGCTTCATGATTGGCAGGGCAGATATCCTCAATTGTAAGCGAAGATTCTGACGGAGGGGTGTGAACCAGCTGATTAGGGTGCAGGGAGAAACCTGCCAAGATCCTTACGATTTAGTGAGTCGATATCTTTAGGACTTTCCGAAGCCCGCGAAATAGAGCGGGTTCGTGCTGAGATCATTCGGGACACCTACCGAACCCTCAACCGTGCTGCCGATAACACCAGCTCCTTTGGCCGCCTCATATGCGGAAAGTGAGCGAGTTGGTTTGGGCAGAGGTCGCTTCGCAGGTCGCTTTTTCGCAGGATTGCAAGCGGATTGCGGCAGGATGACATATCCCACAATTAACACAACTTTCTTTTACATACCAGCCGTAATGGGTGCGTCGAACATTACGGCAACCCATGCCAGAATGGATAAATCCACAGGACCGGAATCGCGAAGAGCATGGCATCGATGCGGTCTAGCATCCCTCCATGGCCGGGCAGGATCGATCCTGAGTCTTTCACATCCGCACCGCGTTTAATCGCAGACTCCACGAGATCGCCTAATTGGGCGGCGATGTTGAGTGCGACGCAAAGAAGAACCACTTGCCATGTCTCTGACTCATGCGTCCACTGGAGGGGGCCCAACAGTTGATGATCGACCAGGAGGTGGTGGCGGAGGAGGTACTTGCTGAGCGGGAGAGAATAGTGAAACAGCAATGTTCCAGAAGCTACGCTCGCGAGGAGGGAAGCAATCGCGCCCTCCCAGGTCTTCTTTGGGCTAATCCGCTGGGACATCTTGTGTTTCCCAACGGACTTACCGACAAAATAGGCGAAGATATCGCCCGACCAGACCACGATCATAAGGAAGATGAGCATGAACGCGCCTGTCGAAATGAGGCGTACACCGACAAGCATAGCCATGGGAATAGCTACGTAAACAAAGGCAAAGGTGGAGGCACCCGCAGCGGGGAAAATGGAGCCAAGGCCTTCCCGCTTTATACCGAGGGTCAAGAAAGCAAAGGGAGCGAGGCCGGCAAGCAGTGTCGTAGCAATAAGGAACTGCTCGCCTCGAAAATCGAACTTTCCTGTGGGTTGATCGCCGATGACCGCGACAGTGATGAAGAAAATGCCGACGAACACATACGTCGCCACCGTAAACGGCTCCACTCCATAACTCCGGGTCAGCTCCAGAAATTCCCGAATCGCCAGCAGAACCGCGAGCACAGCAATCGGTGCCCGCAGAATCAGCAGCAAAACCAGCGGGATTAAGACTAGGGCCGTGATGATGCGTTGAATCAAGGCGAACTCAGCGCTGCGCCGCTTTGCGCGGGGTGGGCTCGTGGTGGGAAGCGTCGTGAGCAGTCTCGTGGACGCGGTCTTCGTTCAAGCCGCCGTAGCGCCGCTCCCTCTTTTGGTATTCGGCAATGGCCTCCAGCAGATGCGTTCCGCGGAAATCCGGCCACAGCGTCGAAGTCACATAAATCTCCGCATACGCGCATTGCCAGAGCAGGAAGTTACTCAGCCGCATCTCTCCGCTGGTGCGAATCAACAGGTCTGGATCCGGCAGGTGGCGTGTATACAAATGCTGCGCAACTGCTTCTTCGTCCACTCGCAGATGCGACAGCCCGCCATTACTCGCAGCCGCCGCTGCCATCGACCGGAACGCATCCACAATCTCACTGCGCGCACTGTAGTTGAGCGCCAGAGTCAGCACCAAGCCGGTATTCTTCGCGGTCTCTTCCCGCGCCCATTCCATACGCTCGTTCACATCGGTCGGAAGCTCGTGCCGCCGGCCAATATATTCCAGCCGCACGTTGTTCTTATTCAGTGTCGGAACTTCCTGTTTCAAAAACCGGCTGAGCAGCTTCATCAAGAACCCTACTTCGGTCTTGGGCCGCTTCTTCCAGTTCTCCTCGGAGAAGGCATACAAAGTCAGCCAGGGCACGCCAATTCGTGCTGCCGTTTCCACCGTCGAACGCACGGATTCCACACCGGCCCGGTGCCCGGCCACGCGCGGCATATGCCGTCGGCGCGCCCACCGTCCGTTGCCGTCCATAATGATGGCGATGTGTCTTGGGAGCCGCGCCGGATCGAGCTGCAAAAAAATCGCCGCTTCCTTGCGATCGAGGCCGGCGGGAGTTGTCCGTTGCAAGATAACCCTCGTCCGTTCACGAACTTACCATAGCGGAGTGGGGATGGCAAACCTGAGAAGACGGTCCGACTGCGGGCGCGCTCACGCCTCCCGCCGGGCTTACGCAACGGCCAGTTCCAGTTTATCTCCAATACATCTTTATCTCGTTTTGGGGCGACTTTGGCTTCTCCGATTTCTCGGCGCTTGTGGATCCTGCCATTGGGTTGTTGCTCGTCGCGAGCTGTTGCTGGGGTGTGGATCCTTAGCTTTCCCCGCCTGTACATGTCCTAACGGACCCGAACCAAGGTGCACACCCCGTTTCGCGGTGCTTTCCCTTGTGCTACTCTCGGTAATACCCCATATTCTCTAAGGTTTAGCGTCGTTTTCGTGGCTCAGAATCGCAAGCCGGGTGTGCAGGTTGCGTGGGTGAACGTCACCTACAGCAGCGTGCTTCTGGCCGTGGCAGCCCTCTTGTTGGCTGTCGCGGTCGTGCTTCACTTCGCCTTTCCGGACGCCACGAACGCTGGCATGCAGGCCGCCAATCACTTCACCTTGGACATTTTGGAAAAAATTGCGGGCAATGTCGAGCCCACTACGACTACGGTGGCGGCGGGGGCGCAGCAGGCACACTTTACCAACCTCGACGGCACCGTGCGCGTGAAGAAGGCCAACAGCAGCACCTGGAACAAAGCCGATTACAGCGTTCCGCTGGAAAAGGGCGACGTCGTGCAGACGGCCTCGGAAGGGCTGGCCAAGATCGTGTTTACCGACGGCACCAATTACACCGTCAAGCAGGATTCTCTGATTGTCATCGAGGAAAACTCGGCCAACGACCACCAGCAGACCAATGTTGCCGTCACCGTCAACACCGGGACGGTCAACCTGACCACCGGAACCTATGTGCAAGGGTCGAAGTCGCAGGTCATCGTGGCTGGCGCCACGGCGTCGCTAGGCCCGGAAAGCGCCGCCATGGTGCATAACGATCCGGTCGGCGACCAGCACGAATTCCTGCAGGAAAAAGGTACGGCGCAGGTACAGCGCAACGGCGAAATCGTGACCCTCTCAGAGTGGGAAAAAGTCAGCTACCAGCGCGAATCGCCGCGCATGGCGCGCGTGAAGGAAGTTGGACCGCCCACGCCTATCGCTCCCGCCAACATGGCGCCTATTTTTGCCGCGGCCGGCCAGGAGCGTACCGTGGATTTCTCCTGGTCAAAAATGGTCAACGCCGCGGGCTACCATTTGCGCATTTCGCGCAACCCTTATTTCTCGTCGCTCGAACGGGACGAAAAACTGGAAAAGCCCGACACTAAAGTGAGCGGGCTCACCGAAGGGGCCTACTATTGGTCGGTGCAGTCCTACGACGCCGAAGGCAAGGAATCGGTCGTCAGCGAAACCAATCGCTTCACCATCCTGCCCCGCGGCAGCAACGCGCAGGCGGCGATGACACTGGAACTCGATCCCTTCGTCCAGCACGGCCACGTGATCGAGGTGCGCGGTAAAACCGAACCCAACGCCCGCGTTATGGTCAACGGTCAGGAAACGCCTCAGATCGAAAACGACGGCCGTTTTCATTACTTCACGCCTTCGCTTCCGAACGGAGAGAACGTCATTACCGTCACGGCGCAAAACGCCACCGGCGGCGTCAACACGCAGCAGAAAAAGGTTGTGATTCAGTGACCGCAGACTTGGTTCAGGCAGACGCTGCGGTGCGAGACTTCCGTGTCCCCGCTGCGGCGGGCGCATTCCGTAAAATTACGAGTACAGGGCGCGGGCGGCAACCCGCCAGGATTGAGTAACAGCATGGCATCCAACGGATTTACCGGGAATTCGAAGTTCCACAATTTGCGGTCGCTCTTCAGCATGTTTTCCAGCGACCTCGCCATTGACCTCGGCACGGCCAACACACTGGTCTACGCGCGCGGCCGCGGCATCGTGGTCAACGAGCCCTCCATCGTCGCCATTAACAAGAACACGGGCGAGGTCGAGGCTGTCGGCAAGGAAGCCAAAGAGATGCTCGGCCGCACCCCGGGCAACATCGTGGCCATCAAGCCCATGAAGGACGGCGTTATTGCCGACTTCAAGGTCACCGAAAAAATGCTCACCTATTTCATCCAGAAGGCGCACAACCGCAAGATGCTGGTGCATCCCCGCATCGTTATCGGGGTGCCTTCGGAGATCACGCAGGTGGAAAAGCGGGCTGTCATGGACTCAGCTTATCGCGCCAAGGCCAGCGAAGTTCATCTTGTGGAACAGGCGATGGTGGCGGCCATTGGCGCCGGCCTGCCCATCACCGAACCCAGCGGCAACATGGTCGTCGATATCGGCGGCGGCACCACCGACATCGCGGTCATCTCGCTCAGCGGCATCGTCTACTCCCGCTCCGTCCGCATGGCCGGCAACCAGATTGATGAAGCTATCATGAATTACCTGAAGCGGAAATATAACCTGCTGGTCGGGGAACGTACCGCCGAACAGATCAAGATGGAAATCGGCTCAGCTTACACGCTCGACAAGCCCTTAACCATGGAGATCAAAGGCCGCAACCTGATCGAGGGTGTGCCCAAGACCATTACCGTCGATGACAGTGAAATTCGCGAAGCGCTGAGCGAATGTGTTTCCACGATCATGAACGCTATTCGGGTGGCGCTCGAGCGCACCCCGCCCGAGCTTTCCGCCGACATCAGCGATCGCGGCATCGTGCTGACCGGCGGCGGCGCGCTGCTCAAGAATCTGGACAAACGCATTCGCGAGGAAACCGGGTTGCCTGTTTCCATCGCGGACGACCCGCTGGCCAGCGTGGTCCTGGGCACCGGCAAAATGCTCAGCGACTTCAAGCTGCTGCGCAAGATTTCGATTGAATAATAAAATTAGCAGATTGAAGATTGCAGATCTCAAAATTGAATCTGCAATCTGAATCTCAAATTCTGCAATCTTTGTCTTGAGGCCGTAACACCGTCATGGAAAACCTGCTCACGCGGCACCGCAATCTCTCCGTGCTGGCGGTGGTCCTGTTCGTTCAGGTCTTCGGCCTCGCTGTTCAGGTCAAGCGCAGCAACGATCCTCAGCAAACCCGCCTCATCCGCTACTGGGCCGTAGTCGCGATTACGCCCTTCGAGCAAGCCATTGTGCATGCTCGGGATGGCGTCTATGGCGTGTGGCACAACTACCTCTATCTCCGCGGCGTTCGCCAGGAGAACCGCGACCTCAAAGCGCAAATCGAGCAGCTCCGCCTCGAACAGGTCCGCCTCAGCCAGGACGCCAGCCAGGCTCGCCGCTTGCAAGCCCTGCTGGGATTCAAGGAACAATCCATTCTCGCAACCCTGCCGGCTCAGGTCGTCGGCTCGAGCGGCAGCGAGCAATCCCGCTCCCTTTATCTCGACAAAGGCGAGCGCGAAGGACTGCGAAAAGACATGGCCGTCATCACCGCCGATGGCGTGGTGGGAAAAATCCTGCAAGTTTATCCGCGCACGGCGCAAGTGCTCCTCATCAACGACCAGACCAGCGGCCTGGGTGCCATTGTCGAACGGCTGCGGGCGCAGGGTATCGTCCGGGGCAGCCCCGCGGGAGAAACCATCCTTGAGAAAATCATGGCTGACGAGGAAGTGCGGCCTGGCGACCGCATCATCACTACCGGCGGCGATGGAATCTTCCCCAAAGGGCTGCCCGTGTCATGAATGTGTCGTCGTCGGATCTGTTTCTCAAAATTCGCTTGCATCCCGCCGCCGACCTAACGCGTTTGGAGGAGGTGCTGGTCATCACCAAGATGCAGGACGTGGCTCCCGCAAGCGATCTGGCCTCCTCGCAGCGCACCGTCGACATTCTTGCCGCGCGCCTGCCCGGGGTTCCGGACAAACCTACCAGCCCCGATTCGACCCACACCGACGCGTCCGGCGCAACTGTGGCACCAGGCACAGCCGCGACCGGCACGGCCACGCCGGGCGTCGAAGCTGGCGCTGGCGGCAAGCCAGTGCTGTCCCACGCTGCCAAGCCGCAAGACCACGAGCCTCAGCCCCCGCCGAATTCTCCTGGCCCGCAGGCCAAGCCCACCCACGAACCCAAGCTCACGCCAGCCGTTAAGCCGGTCAGCCAACGGATGCCCTAGCGTGCGCCTCTCTCAAACGTCTCCCGAACAAGTTGAGGTCTACCGCTTCCCCTGGCTGGCGGCTACGCTGATTCCCGCGCTGGCCATTTTTTTCCAGGCATTTTTCCCGGTGCAGTTCCCCTTTCTCCGCATCTTCGACGTACCCCTGCTGGTGACTATTTTCCTGGGTGTCACCCGGCGCAATCCGGTCACCGGACTTGTAACGGGGTGTGTTATCGGGCTGATTCAGGACAGCCTGACGCACCACCCGCTCGGCGTGTATGGCATCGCCAAGACTGTGGTCGGGTTCGGAGCCTCGTCACTGGGTGTGAAGCTGGATGTCGAGAACGCGATCTCGCGCTTTCTGGTGACTTACGGCTTTTACCTGCTGCATCAGTTCTTGTATTTTTCCGTACAGCGTGGTCTGGTGGGGCAAGCGCTGGGCTGGGCCTGGGGACATGAGTTGCTCGCCGCCCTGGCGAATGCGGCGGCAGCGGTGGCGCTGTTTGCCATCCTGGACCGGTTTAAGCAGAGGTACTAGAAGAAAACATGCTGGGCCGCGAAGAAAAAATCTCGGCGGGACGATTGACGGCGGTGCAATACGCCATCCTCGTGCTGTTTCTCGTCCTCGGCTACGGGCTCTGGCGGTTGCAGGTTTCGCACAGTGAATACTATGCCTCGCAGGCGGAAAACAACCGTGTGCGCAGGGTTCCCATCCTCGCCCCGCGCGGCAAGATCGTTGACCGTGAAGGCCGCATTATCGTCGACAACTATCCCTCTTTCACTGCGCTGATGATGCGCGACTCCACTCGCGACATGGCCGCCGACGCGCCCCTCATCGCACAGGGTTTGCACATGAACGAGAATGAAGTGCGCGATAAGATCCGCCACTTTGCCGGCATGCCGCAGTACGCGCCCATCTACCTGAAGGAAGACATTACGCCGGACGAACTGGCCTTCGTCGAGTCGCACCGCAACGAGCTGCCAGAGCTCGATACCATCATGGCCCACCGGCGCCTGTATCCTCGCAACGGGTTTCTGGCTCACCTGGTCGGCTACGTCGGCGAAGTCAGCGAGGACATGCTGAGTCTGCCTCAATGGGAGCTTTACAATCCGGGCGATGTTGTCGGCAAGTCAGGCGTGGAGCTTCAATACAATCAGCTGCTTATGGGCAAGAACGGCTCCCGGCAAGCCGTTGTCAACAGCAAGGGTAAGGAAATCCAGCAGTTAGGCGAAACCCCTGCCGAGCCGGGCAAGGCGCTGAAGCTCACTGTCGACCTCGACGTGCAGGTCGCAGCCGAGGAAGCGCTGGAAGGGAAGAACGGTGCCATCGTGGCGATGGATCCGCGTACAGGCGAGATTCTGGCGATGGTGAGCCGCCCGACATTCGATCCCAACGACTTTGCCGTGCGTATCTCCAACGCCGAGTGGAAAGAGCTCGTCACGGACAAGGCTAAGCCCTTGCTGAATAAGGCGATCCAAGCTCAACTGGCCCCAGGCTCGACTTTCAAAATTTTGATGTCTGTCGCCGGCTGGCAGGAAAACATCGCCCAGACTTTAAACGTCCACTGCAACGGCGGCGCAACCTTCTACGGACGACGCTTTGGCTGCTGGGTGAAAAACGGGCACGGTCCCGTCGACCTGACCAAAGCGATTTACCAGTCCTGCGACGTGTTCTTCTATACGCTGGCCGAAAAGCTGGGCATTGGCCGCATCGCTAAATACGCAACAGCATTCGGGTTAGGCCAGAAAACCGGCATCGATCTGCCGCAGGAAGTCACCGGCGTCATGCCGTCGGAAGAATGGAAGATTCGCAACTACAAGCAAAAATGGTTTGCCGGAGAGACGATTTCCGTGGGCATCGGGCAAGGGGCAGTGGCGATTACGCCCGTGCAGCTGATGCGGGCTATTGCTGCCATCTCTATGGACGGAAAGATGGTTGTGCCCCACGTGGTCAATCCAACCCAGCTTCCTACCAGCTACATGGAAGTGAAGCACCTGGAGGAAGTGAAAAATATCCCCGTCGACACCGTGGGCTGGAACCTGATCACTGACGCCATGAGCCGAGTGCTGCTGCCTGAAGGGACTGCGCCGTCTGCGCATATTCCCGGAATGGACATTGCGGGTAAGACGGGGTCGGCGCAGATTGTGTCGCTGGCCCTGCGAGCCAAACACACCAAGAACGACGACTTCGCGCAAAATGGCTGGTTTGTTGGGTTTACCCCACGGCGGAATCCGGAAATTATCGTCGTCGTGCTCTTCGAGGGCGGTGAACACGGCAAGTTGGCGGCCCGCCTGGCCACGCAAGTCATTAAGGCGTATGTGGACAAGAAGCGACGCCAGCCGATTCAGGTCGTTCAAGCGCCTGGCGGCGCCAGCCAGCCAGCTGACAAACGCTCGAAAGTTCCGAGCGAGCCCTCAGCGGAGATGGCATCGCTTTGGACAGAGCCGTCGTCTGAACCTGACGAAAATGACGGCCAGAGACTCCAAGCGGGACGTTTCGATTTGAAGGGAACACCGAGCCAGTCGCGGGTTTTGAAGGCCGCACCGGGGCTGGAAATGCCAGCAAAAGGCATTGCGGAAACGGGACGCCCAACAAGTCCAAGGCCAGTTGCGATACTGCGCAAACTGGAACCGATCTCCGCGCCCAATATTCGGCAGTAGCAGCAAACTTATGGCACGTTTTGTCTCATTCCGAGATTTCGACTGGACCCTGCTCTTCCTCGTCCTGCTCATCTGCGGCCTTGGCGTTGTCGAGATTCACAGCGCGACGCAGCACAGCAAGTTTGCCGGGGCCCACCTCAAGCAGGTGTACTGGGTTTTGGGCGGAATAGCAGCGATGTTTGCCTTGAGCGTCGTGAACTACCACGTGCTGTTGGAACGCGTGCACTGGATGTACATCGCGTCCATCGCCTCGTTGATTTCGGTTTTCCTCATTGGACAGAAGTACTTAGGGGCGCGGCGGTGGATCAAAATGCCTGGTGGGCAACACTTCCAGCCGTCGGAGTGGGTGAAGCTCATCCTGATCCTGGCGGTGGCTAAGTACTTCTCCGAGATTCGCCAAAAAGAGTTGAGCTGGGAGGACTTTCTGAAGGCGGGGGCGATGGTCGGGGTGCCCATGCTGATGGTGCTGGCGCAGCCGGATATGGGGACGGCGTTGACGTATATTCCCGTGGCGGTTATGGCATTGTTTCTAGGTGGGATGCGGGCGCGGCAGGCGCTGACAGTATTGGTGATTGCCGGGGCGCTGTTGCCCCTGGCCTGGCACAAGATGAAGCCGTACCAGAAAGACCGCCTGACCAGCTTCATGGCTCCGGAAGCCGACCGGCAGGGGTCGGGATACCAGGTCAACCAGTCGCTGATCGCCGTGGGATCCGGCGGATTGTGGGGAAGTTCAACCCAGGGGTCGCAGACTCACTACGGTTACTTGCCAGTTCCGCAGACAGACTTTATCTTTGCGGCGTGGTCGGAGGAGCGGGGATTTATTGGAGCCCTGTTTCTTCTACTGCTATACTTCATGGTATTAATGCGGTTGACCCAGAACGCGCAAACAGCGCCGGACCGCGCTGGGGCGTTCATTGTAATGGGTGTGGTGGCGGTGATGGCCTTCCACATTCTGGTCAACGTAGGCATGGTGGTTGGCTTTATGCCGGTCACTGGCATCCCGTTGCCGCTGATGAGTTATGGCGGATCTTCGGTGTTGTTTATGTTTCTGGCGCTGGGAATTGTGATGAATGTGCGTATGCGCCGATTTGTGAATTGAACGTTTGTGAATAAATGCAGGACCAAAATTGAGCAGGAACGCAGCGATGCGGTAGCAACAGACGCCGCGCCGGGAGGGCGCGGCAACGTAAAAGAAGCACAGCAAAGCAGTTAGAAGTACCAAAATTACGCTGCCCTCGCGTGAAGAGGGCAAAATCACCGGCCGAAGCAGAGATTCAAGAATGACCAAAGGCCGGGCGGGATTCAGAAGATCTTCAAAAAGTCAGGATCGTAAGATCTTGAAAAATTAAGATTGGCGCGATCCGGCGGGTAACGGCCCCCTCAGAAGTAGAGAGAGCGGTCACAAACCGGGGTAGCGCAGCAAAGCGATTCGGTGAAGACAACATATCCGTTGAAACCAGAGAGGGACTCCAGAAGCGGACCGCCAAGCGGGCGGACCGGTGTGTCTGGGTGCGCCTCTCAGTCGCCGCGATGAATCCTACCTGTACTTTGTTCTGGAACTGAAGCTCCGGGCGGTGAAGCTGCTTCCGCAAAATGGGGAAGCGGCCTCGGAGTCTAGATGAATAAGGAACTGTTTGTAACATCCACCCCCCACGAGACCAAGGTGGGGCTGGTCGAGGACGACCAACTCGCGGAAATCTATCTGGAGCGGGAGGGGGAATACACCCTGGCCGGCTCGATTTATAAAGGGCGCGTGACGCGCGTGCTGCCCGGCATGCAGTCGGCGTTTGTGGATATCGGTTTGGAGCGGGACGCTTTCCTGTACGTTTCCGATTTTCTGGAATTGGAAGATACCGGTGACGGCGATGAGGAAGTGGTTCCCGTACGGGCGATGCCAGCGAATGGCGAAGCTGGCGAAGAACCGGCCGGAGATTTTGCTGGAGCCGAAGGCGGCGCGCTGCCTGGAGAAGCACGGGGGCAGCGCTCTGGTTCAGGTGATTCGCGCCGGGATCGCGGTTATGGCGGCCGGAGTTCCCGTGGTGGCCGGCGGCGCGGTGGACGTAGAGACTCGTCATCGCGGCCGGGCGCGGGCGCATCGACCATGGAGCCGAGGGATAGCGAGCCGAGCGCTCCGGTAGTGCGGCACAACGAGCTTGAAGAGGGAATCGGGGCGGAGCCGGCCGACGCCACCAAGACCATCGAATTTTCCGATCCGCGCAGTGCGGATCCTCATGGCTCTGAGTTTCGCAGTTCGGAATCGCGCCGCTCGGATTCTCGACGTCCGGACGGCGGAAGATCTGGATCGCGCTTCTCGGACTCGCGGCGCTCTGGTTCGAGGGGTTCGCGTTCGAGGGACTTTGGCTCGAGAGATTCAGGTCGCGACTCGAGCTCTCGTGATTCCAGCTTCCGCGACTCGGGCTTTCGAGATTCGGGTTCCCGCGATTCAGGCGGGCAAGATTTCGGTCCGCCTCCGGGATACCAGCCTATCGTGCTGCCTGGAGAATCCCTTTCCAAGTACCGCAATCGTCCCGTGGCAACTTTTCCGCCGGGAACAAAGGCTGACGAGCCAACTGCGCTTTCGCGCCGGTTCCCGGACGACGAACCGGAGTTTGCCATTGCGGCCGCGTCGGAGGATGTTGCTTCCATTAGCCCGGAGGTTGCCGAGCAACCACGCACGGAAGCTTCGGTTCGTTCGCTGGAGACCGCAGCCTATACACAGCCTTCCGCCCTGTACGAGGTGGAGGAAGAAGAAGAGGACGCGGATTACCCTGCGGAAGAGGCCGACGAAGACGAAGAAGAAACCGACGACGATACCGTCGAAATCGATGAAGAGCCTCAAGCGGATCAGCATGCCGAAGAGCTTCCCGTTGACCGGCAGGTCGGCGAGCAGCCCGAAGTCTTGGCGGCCATCCCCGGGGTTTCTGTCGAGACTCGCACGCGAGAGCCTGAAGCGCACATGCATGTGGTGAGGGAGGAGATTACAGAAGAGATTGAGGAGGACGAGGCAGGGGAAGGCGGATTCGAAGAGACCGAGGTAGCTGAGGAAATCGAATCACGGGACTCGTTCACGCGGGATTCGTCGCGCAGAACGGAGATTGTTTCCGAAGAACGTCATAGCGCAGATGTTCCTTCCGGGGAAGATCGCCATTCCCCGCGCGAAGAATCCGCCGTACTGGCTCCGTTGTCGTTCTACTCCGGCAGTTCGGCGGGTGTGGTGGAAGAGGAAGTCATCGACGAGGAAGAGGCCGACATGGCCGCCTACGCCGAAAATGTCTCCGAGCTCGGACAGTACGAGGAATTGGAGGAAGAAGTTCGCGAGCAAGGCTTGGGGAAGAACGGCGGGCTCGATAACCAAGTTCTGGATGAGGAACTCAAAGACCGTCCCATGGCTCCCGAGGAGCTGGCGGAAGAGTTTCAGATGGAGCAGCAGCAGGACGCCGAACTGGAAGCGATTCAGGAAGAGGCGGAATTGGAGGCCGATAGCGGGTTGGTGAACGGAGACGCTTCGCACGCGGAAGTCCGCGCTCCAGCCCTCGCGCAGCAACGCACGCAGCGGCGCACCGGTTTTGACCGGCAACGCAGCGGACGGCGCGGCAACAACAGCGGCGGTCCACGGTTCCGGCGGCGCGAGGAAGGCCCAACGCCTCTGATTTCGGAACTGCTGAAGCCAGGGCAGGAAGTTCTGATCCAGATTGCCAAAGAGCCGATCGCCAAGAAAGGCGCGCGCATCACCAGCCACATCGCGTTGCCGGGGCGATTTTTGGTCTACATGCCGACGGTCAACCATGTGGGCGTGTCGCGCAAGATTGATTCGGACGAAGAGCGCATGCGGTTGAAGCGCATCGTAGTCAGCGAGCGCGAGAACGGTGTCGGCGGATTCATTGTGCGCACGGCCGCGGCGGGCGCGGCGGAAGATGAGCTGCGCGCGGATATCCGCTTCCTGAAGAGCTTGTGGCACGAGATCAAGAACCGGGCGGAAAGCTCCAAAGCGCCAGCATTGATCTATCACGACTTGAATGTGGTGGAGCGTGTGTTGCGCGATCAGGTAACGTCGGACTTTTCGCAAATTTGGGTCGACAATGAAGCGGAATACGAACGCGTGTTGCGGTTTGCGCAACGCTTCCAGCCGTCGCTGATGAAGCGCATCAAGCTCTATTCCAAAGATATTCCCCTGTTCGAGCAGTTTGGCTTGCAGGAGGAAATGAACAAGGCTCTGAAGTCGAAAGTCTGGCTGAAGAGCGGCGGCTATATCGTGATCAACCAGACGGAAGCGCTGGTGGCCATCGATGTCAACACTGGCAAATACGTAGGCAAGACGGCACGCCTGGAAGACACCATCGTGAAGACGAACGTTGATGCCATCAAAGAAATCGTGCGGCAGATTCGGCTGCGCGATCTGGGCGGGATCATCATCATCGACTTCATCGACATGGACGAGCGGCGAAACCGGCAAAAGGTGATGCAAGCACTGGAAGAAGAACTACGCGGCGATCGTGCGCCGTCCAAGGTTTTGGCGTTTAACGACTTTGGCCTGGTGGCGATTACCCGCAAGCGCGTGAAGCAGTCTCTGGAACGGACGATTGGGGCGCCTTGCCCGTATTGCACTTCGACGGGGTACGTGAAGTCGGCGGTGACAGTGTGTAACGAGATCTACGTCGAGATGCGCAAGGTGGCTTCGAAGCCCGTGGAGCGGCCGGACGTAATGCTGCGCGTGAATCCCGAAGTTGCGAAGGTGCTGAAGGCCGACAACGGGAAGTGGCTCCAGGAGATGGAAGAGCTGTTGAAGAAGACGATTATTGTGAAGTCGGACGCGAGCCTGCATCAGGAGCAGTTTGATTTGAATTAGAGGTGGGCGGAGCGGGCGCCCTCGCCCGTTTGGGGTTTCCAGCCCACTGGGGGTTGGGGTACTTCGTGATGACCATGTTCACTGTTTACTTCGATGGCAGCGGATCGCCAGACGACACAGTCGCTTTGGCAGTAGCCGGGTTTATCGCGCCAGCAGACCAGTGGATTGAATTCGAACGCAATTGGAATGATTGCCTTACGGCCTTCGGCGTTTCCTCGCTTCCCATGAGACATTATGCTCATAGCCGTGGCGAATTCACTTCGTGGAAGGTAGACAAACATAAAAGGGATCGAATCATGGGGCGACTAATTAGCATCATAAAAAGCCGCATGTGGCACAGCTTTGCGAGTGCTGTAGTCATGGATGGTTACCGCAAGATTGATGCCAAGTACTGTCTCGGAGGCTTTGCTATGCCCTATGCACTGGCTGGGGGCACTTGCATTGAGAAAGTGGAACGATGGAAAGCAAGACGCGGTCGCATGGACGATGAAATCGCATATTTTTTCGAGGATGGAGACACCGACAAAGGCGACCTGATGCGGATTGCCAAAGAGCGCCTTGGCTTTACCCCGCAGTTTCTCAAAAAAGAGCAGAGTGCTGCATTCCAAGCTGCTGATCTTCTTGCCTACGAACATTTCCTAATCAATGTCAGGCTTCGCAAGAGTGAAAAGAATGAACTGTTTGAAGATGAGGTTCGCTATCCCCTAATGGAGTTGAGCAAAATCCCCGGTGGGAGCCGACAGGAAGATGATTGGGGAGTGCATTCGGAAGATAACTTGGCAGCGATTTGCGTCGAGTACAGAGTCCCGCTTCGTCATCCGCTTTAGTAGGTACATGGCGCTCGGCGTTCTAACAAATGCCGTGTCGTATGACTCTTATCGATGGATCAATTCCGGTCTGTTTTTCCGGATTTTCGTCTCGGAAACAGACAATGCTGAGCTACTCTTTGCGGGTCGAGCAGGTGTAACTCTAATCTGTGCGTCCAAATTGAGCCGGCCGGCGAACTGAATCAGCTTGGTGATGCTGACCCTCGAAATCTTTCCCTTGAGAAGATTGCTCACATCGGGCTGGTGTGCCTTCAGCCGGATCACGAGATTAGCTTGGCCGAATCCGCGTTGCTCGATATGCTTGATCAAAGCCTGCCAAATGTCGGCCTTGACCTTGGCCTCCAGGGTCTCCGCCGGAGAAAAATCCAGATCGTCGAAGATATCGCCCTTGGTAATATGGCCGGGCTTATTGCCTGGGCTTGCGTTTTTCATTTCTTCGCTCCTCTTGCTTGCGCTGTCTGACGGCTGATAATCGGCTCTTGGCCGAGTTCAGATCCTTTCGCTCCGTCTTGGCTGTGTCCTTCTTAAAACAATCCAAAACGTAAATCACGTCTTTTACTCGCGCGAGATACACCATCCTGTACCAAGCAGTTTCGTCAGAGTCCTTCAACTCGAAAACACCCGGACCGATCGACTGCATCGGCCGGACGTTCAGCCTTGGAGAGCGCCCGTACTGCATCTCGCGCAAAGAATTGCCAAAATCCCATTGCACGGGCTTGGGCCACGATTTCAGAACTTTCCACGAATCGCCTTCCCAGAAGATGGATGCCATCCGGGGTGTTTCCGGCGAAGACATGACTTTCAGTATATAGTAAATATACTATATGCGCAAAGCAGAGGCATCGGCTTCTGCAGCTTTTCGCGGGCGAGGGCGCCCGCGCTACACAAGCACAAGGGGGCTTGACAAAGCCGCTTTTCGGTGTAGACTAATATCCACGTGGCGATTTAGGCAACTTGCTCCACGCTAAAAACTGCTAAACAGTGTACGGTCAACTCAAAGAACTTTGAGTCCTCCGAATGCTTTGGCAGGAGGGCTTTTTCTTTGCCCCTCCGAGCAAGATTTTCTACTTATCCACGGACAATTTATAGAGCCGGAATTTGGCCGCGGTTTTACGCAGTACGCCGCCGGATTTGGGTGCCGCCTTGGCGGCAGGAGTCCTGGAATGAGTAGCGTAGCTTGTCCCTCCCCCACTGCAACACCAGTCACCGGTCTGCATTTTGAGTTGCGCTGCCGCGAGTGCGGCAAGCGGACGCCGAATGCGCCGCGGTCGTTCTGCGAAGAGTGCTTTTCTCCGGTCGAGGTGGTGTACGACCTCGACCGCGTGCGGCGGACCTTTACGCCGGAAAATATCGCTCAGCGCCCGGCGAACATGTGGCGCTACGCGGAGTTGTTGCCCGTACCGGAGGGCTACAAGAGCACGCTGCCGACGGGGTTCACGCCCCTGGTAACGGCGCGGAAGCTGGGCGCGACGCTGGGGCTCGATCATCTCTACGTGAAGAATGACGCCGTTTGCTTTCCAACCTTGTCGTTCAAAGACCGCGTGGTGGCCGTGGCGGTAGCCGCCGCGAAGCGGTTTGGGTTGGAGACTATTGGTTGTTCTTCAACTGGAAACCTGGCGAATGCCGTAGCCGCACAGGCGGCGCGCGAAGGGTTGAAGGCTTGGGTGTTTATCCCCGAGGATCTGGAGCCCGCGAAGATTTTGGGGACGCGGGTGTACGGCGCGAACGTGGTTCGAATCAAAGGCAATTACGATCAGGTAAACCGGCTGTGCTCGCAAATTGCGGAGAAACTACCGTGGGGATTCGTCAACGTCAATCTGCGTCCGTATTACGCCGAGGGCTCGAAGACCGTGGGCTACGAGATTGCCGAGCAGTTGGGATGGCGATTGCCCGATAACGTCATCGTGCCGATGGCGGGCGGGTCGTTGATTGGGAAGATTCAGAAGGCGTTCGCGGAACTTTGCGTGTTGGGCGTGGTCGAGCCGAAGCAGGTGAAGTTCTTTGGGGCGCAGGCGACGGGTTGTTCGCCGATCTCCGCAGCCGTGAAAGACGGGCGGGAGACGATTCAACCGCAAAAACCTTCGACGATCGTGCGCTCGCTGGCGATTGGCAACCCTGCGGATGGGTATTATGCGATTCGCGGAATTCGTGATAGTGGCGGCTGGGATTTCCGGAATTCGCTTGCTGGCGGAGACGGAAGGCATCTTTACCGAGACGGCCGGCGGCGTGACGACAGCGGTGACGCGGAAGCTGGTCGATCAGGGAAAGATTCGCGCCGATGAGACGACCGTGGCTTGCATTACCGGAAATGGGTTGAAGACCTTGGACGCATTAGCTGGTGAAACATTTGAAGACGTGGTGATTGAGCCCAAGCTGGCGGCATTTGAGGCTTGTTTGGAAGAGGCGGCGGTGCAGTTGGTGTAGTTCTATCTCAGGGGATGAAGCCCCTGATTTTATGCGCTGTCTCGGCACGGCTGAAGCCGCGCCCTTCAAAAATTGCGCGCTGTCCGACAGAGGGAATGATGAGAGTAACTGTGGAAATACCGAGCGCGCTGCGGCGGTTTACCGACGGGGCAGGGAAGATTGAGTGCGAGGGCGCGAATTTGCCGGGGCTGTTGGAGAGTCTCGGCGCCAAGCATCCGGCGATTACGCAGCATTTGCGGGATGAAAGCGGCCAGGTGCGGCGCTTCATCAACATCTACGTGAACGACGAAGATGTGCGCTTCCTTGGCGGCGACGCCTACCAGTTCCGCGACGGCGATCAAGTGCTGATTGTGCCCTCGATCGCAGGCGGGTGAAGTTTTAGCAGATGAGGCTCTAGAAGCGGAAAGCCAGGCCGGTGGAAAGTCGAACGTTGTTCTGCGTGCCGCTGAAGAAACTGGTGCGCAGGTAGTCCACTTGGTTGCGCCATGCCACCGGGCCGGTCAGATGGTAGTCGAGGCCTCCGCCGACGGCCATTGCGAAGGACGTGTCGGACGCTCCAATTACGGAAATATGCCCAACCCCAAATAGAGCTTGCCCGAACGGCGTGACGCGGCCGACGTTCACCGAAAGGCGCGGTCCAAACAAGAAGTTTTGTTCATGGAGACTGTCTCTGCCGTAGTGGCCGCTGTAGTCGGCAACCAGGCCCAGGAACGGGAGTACCTGACCTTCCCCGGAAAACTCATAGCCGTTGGTGTTGCGCGTAACTGATTGGCCAAAATCCAAATGATTGTAGGAATAGCCCAGGAAGACATTGGCCTTGGGCAGGACAGCTTGCGCCTGCAGAACCGGCGTGGTGGCCAGCAGGATTAGGGCGAGTCGGCAGATCTTTGGCATCGTAATCCCTCTCCTCTCTTCTTCGACTTCGACAAATTACGGATGGCAACTCTTAGATGCGTGGCCGGATTCTGGCGTTGGCAGCGATCTCCTCGGTTTCTGACAAATCTTTACATGCTTTTACGCGACTTTTACGACAAGGCGGCAACTAGTTGCCCAACTCAGCGCATCTGTCCAGACTCCGGAATCCAATTCGTTTTAGGAGTCAACATGCAGCGTGTTTCAAAGTTCTCCCACTTCTTCTTGTTTTCGGCGGTTCTTGCCGCGATGACGGTGTTCTTCGTGGGATGTGGTTCCGGCAGCAGCAGCTCGGGCACCAGGATTCGGTTTGTGAATGCTGCGCTCAGTTCGACGATCACGTCGGTGAATGTACTGATCGACGGCACTACGGTGGCGCCGGCGCTGGCCAATGGAGGCGCGGCCACGGCGTATATATCGGTAGCTGCGGGTGCCCGGCGCATTCAGATTCAAGACCCGAGTACCTCTGCGTTCCTCATCGATACGACCCCGACCATCAGCGGGAACACGACGTACATCATTAAGGATTTCATCACCAATACCAACACGCCGTTGATATTGACGGATGACAACTCGGCGCCGACTTCGGGAAATTTCAAATTGCGTGCGATCAATCTTGCACCTGATCTGAGCGCTGGCACGAATGTTTATGTGGAGTTGTCGACAATCACGACACTGAATGGATTGACGCCTACTTTTAGCGGACTTACGTTTCCTAATGGGTCGGCATCGAGCGGAGCAGTGTCGAACTACGTAACAAACACCGCGGGAAGCTGGGAAGTTCTGTTTACACCTGCGACGTCGCAGGGGATTTTGGCAGGTGGCTCAGCCATTACGTTTGCCGCGGGCCAAGTGGAGACCGTGTTGATCGTCGAGGACACGAGCGGGAACTTTACCGAAGTGCCGCTGGTGGACGTACAGTAGTTGCTTCCCTCTTAGCTTCGAACGGGCGAGGCGGAAATCTTCGCCTCGCCATTTCTCCATAAAAGATTGGCTCCGCATTGCTTTAGGATCGTGGGCAGGCTGCCGCCGACACGCTGTCGCAGATCAGTGTAACCTTGCGATCCGGCGAACAGGTCGCGCAGGATGGCGCGCATTTCCTCGCTGTATGCAGCCATCTGAATCATGCGGTCGAGGAGCCCGCCGCCGCAGAACGAGCCGTGATAGAAGCGGTGAGCGTAGCCGGCTGCGGTAATGAGTTCTGGCAGGAAATCGGAGCGCACGGAAGAGGCGTACTGTTCGGGGCGATTCTCGATCAGCGCGTTGGCCAGCAAGTCGGCGGAGCGCATAGCATAGTACAAGCCCTCACCCGTGACAGGATCGACAAAGCCGGCTGCGTCGCCCAGCATGGCCCAGCCTTTCCCGGAAAACGTCGCGTTTTGGAACGACGCACCACTGAGACTGGGGAGGACGTGCGCGTAAAACGTTGAGTTCTGGTAGTCCAACCCTTCTTCACGGATGAGCTGCTCCAGAAGCTTCCGCAAGTCCGCCGTGGTTTGCGATTCCAGTTTGCCGCAGATGCCAGCGGAATAGTGATCGGCGCGGGGGAAGATCCAGAAATAGCCTTCGAAATTGGGCAGAAAGCGCACCGTTGCCACTCGACCCGAGCCCGGAATGTAGTAGCCGATAGCGGTCATGAGGTCGCCGGGGCGCCAGGGGGCTGTGAATTGGGCGCGGAAGGGGTTGCGGGCGCCGGTGGCGAAAATCAGGAAGTGCGGGTGTTGAGCTGCCACGCGCCGGCTTCGCCGGTGATGGCTGTCACCCGCCGATTGACCATGGTCGCGCCTGTTGCTTGGGCGCGGTTGCGTAGCAAGTTGTTGAGAATGCGCCGGGAAAAGATGGCAATGGAGCGGTCGAGCTGGAGCGAGATACGGCGACCGCCAGGGCTAACGAGGTCGCACGTGTTGACCCAATTGCGCTCGACGACGGCTTCCCTGAGGAATGGATATTCCGCTAGCGCCTTGTTCGTGACGCCGCCGCCGCAGGGCTTTTCCCAGTCCAATTTTTCTTCGAAGATGCGCACTCGGTGTCCGGCACTGGCGAGAAGCTCTCCAGCACGCGCTCCGGCGGGGCCGCCGCCGAGGATAGCGATCGAGTTAGGGTTTGTACTCACGCGGGGCGTCTGAAAAATCGTTTGCGTTCCTATTTTACTTCCTCACGCCGCGCGGGCGAGACATTCCTGCCCCCACCGTGCTTGGCTTCAGGGCAAAAACTTGTGCTGGTCTTCTGGGGTGGGGAGGCGGCACTCCGCGCGCTTCCCGAACACGCGGTAGCGATTGCGGGCAATCAAGTCATAGCAGCCGTCACGAAGAGATCGTGGAAACAATCCGGCCACGCGTACCATCTTCCAGATTCCGCCGAGGCCTTCGGCGATGCGCAGCGTGGCGTCGGATTTGGTGTAAACCTGCTCCTTCGTGGAGTTGTAGTTTTCGATCACGCAAATGGTTTCCATCTTGCCAGCGTCGAGAGCGTGCCGGGTCAGGATTTGTTGCGCCACTTCGCCCTGCTGGGGCGCGAACCGGAACGCGTCTTTCTTGTCATGCCGCAGGAGGAATTGGACGACTCCGTCGCACAGACCGCAGAGACCGTCGTAAAGGACGACGCGCTGATTTTCCGGGGAGACTGTCGCTAGCGTCATTAGGCGGACTCTCCTCGCTATAATAGCGGTCGAAAGGGTGAGGGCGACGGCCGCCACGGTTTTTGACCGATATGAGGTTGAATCTCTCTCGACTACCTCGACATTTGGCTTTGGTTACGTTTGGCGCCCTGTGGGTGAGCATCAGTGCAGCGGGAGCCACCCAAGACACCCCGGCGACTCCGGTTCCTGCGCCTGTCAGTGCCGACGCCCAAGCCGCAACATCTGCGAAGCTGACCCGAGAGGCCGACATTGCCGCTACGCAACCTTGGACCGACACAGGCATCGATTTGGTCATCGGTGATCGCTTTGTCGTCGAGTCCACCGGGCAAGTCAAGTACCAGGCGCAGTTCGCGGGGCCGGAGGGCCTAAAACGCTCCTGGATGGATCTGACGAGGTCGCTACCGGTAAACGGGGCTGGCGCGGGCAGCCTTGTAGGGCGGATTGGAGATGACGATGCGGCGATTCCGTTTGCAATCGGGGCTCGCAAAGAGGTGGTGGCACGCCGCGCGGGACGCTTATTTCTCGGTTTAAACCAGGCGGCCGACGAGGCTGGCGAGGGCAGTTTTCACGCCAAAGTCCAGGTATTTGCCGCTAGCGCTGCGGTGGCGACCACAGCGATCAAGGTCGCCCCGGAGATTCTCCAACAGATTCCGCGGCAGATCGGCGATCTGCAGGGAAATCCCGGCGACATGGTCAATTTCATGATCGTCGGTTCCAAGGAAGCGCTGGCGAAGACCTACGCGGATGCGGGATGGATGCTGGCAGATAGAGACAAGAAACAGGCTGTATTCCACGCGCTGACCGCCACGCTGGAGAAGGACGCCTACCTGGCCATGCCTATGAGTCCGTTGTATCTCTTCGGGCGAGTGCAGGATTTTGGTTACGAGCACGCCGAGCCGGTGCAGATGGTGCAGCAGCGTCACCACCTCCGCATCTGGAAAGCTGCGTTCGAGATCGAGGGGCAAACCGTGTGGGTGGGAGCTGCAACACATGACATCGGCTTCGAGAAAGACCAACGCAACAACGGCTTAACCCACAAGATTGATCCGGACATCGACAAAGAGCGCGAATACTTGGGCCAGACTTTGGATGCAACGGGCGAGGTGGCCGTGCTTAGCCATGTTCTGCCGTCCGATCCGTTGCGGGAGGCGCACACGGCTACGGGCGGTTCGTTCCATTCTGATGGGCAGATCCTGGTAATTCAGCTGCGATAGGCAGCCCGTCCCTACCGCTCGGTCGGTTGCGGGTCGCGTTCCGGCTCCTCTATCATCAGGCAGAACTTGCGTCAGGCAGCGCTTGTGCCTCGACCGTTTCTGGAGCCTGAATGCCGGACAGCAAGCCCGACCAGCCCGTTGCCGAGAGTCCCATCGCCGATGTTTTTGAAGGCCGGCACCCCTCTGAGGGCGAGAAAGCCTGGGCTGAAGTAGTCCTGGCCCCTACGCTCGCGAAGAACCCGGAGAAGCCGATTGGCGCGGTTTCCGGGGTGAATCTGGACGATCAAGGGCATGCGCGCTTCAGCACTATCTCCAACGTCCCGGTCCGCAGGCTCTACACCGAGGCGGATCTGCCGGAAGACTTTGCGACCGAAACAGGCTACGAGAGGTATCTGAACCATCCGGGCGAGCCGCCTTACACGCGCGGTATTCATGCCAGCGGGTATCGCGGCAAGATGTGGACCATGCGCATGTTTTCCGGCTTCGCTTCGCCTGAGGAAACGAACCAGCGCTACAAGTATCTTCTGGAACACGGTGGTGGCGGGCTGAGCGTTGCGTTCGACCTTCCCACGTTGATGGGCTACGACTCCGACCATCCCGCGAGCGAAGGCGAGGTCGGGAAATGCGGCGTGGCCATTGACTCGCTCGAGGACATGGAAGTTCTGTTCGACGGAATTGATCTGGAAAAGACTTCCGTCTCGATGACCATCAACTCGCCCGCATCGGTGCTATGGGCGATGTACCTGGTGGTGGCGGAACAGCAAGGCGCAAACTGGAAGAACCTCTCCGGAACGCTACAGAACGATATTCTGAAGGAATACATCGCGCAAAAGGAATACATCTATCCGCCCGCGCCGTCGATGCGGCTGGTGATCGATACGTTCGAGTTCGGCGCGAAGGCGACACCCAAATTCAATACGGTTTCCATCAGCGGATATCACATCCGCGAGGCTGGCTCGACCGCGCTGCAGGAGCTGGCATTTACGCTTTACGACGGCGTGGAGTACGTGGAATGGGCGCGGCGGCGTGGTCTGGATGTGGATGACTTTGGGCCACGGTTGAGCTTTTTCTTCAACGCCCACAACGACTTCTTCGAAGAGATTGCCAAATACCGCGCGGCGCGCAAAATTTGGTACCGCGTAATGAAGGATCGTTTTGGCGCGAAGAATCCTCGCACCTGGCTGATGCGCTTCCACACGCAGACCGCTGGTGTTTCGCTTCCCGCCCAGCAGCCCATGAATAACATCGCCCGCGTCGCCTTGCAGGCGCTGGCTGCGGTGTTGGGTGGCACGCAGTCTTTGCACACGGATTCTTACGACGAGGCGCTGGCGTTGCCCACGGAAGACGCGGCTCGCATCGCCTTGCGTACGCAGCAGATCATCGCTTACGAAAGCGGAGTAGCGCAGACCGTGGACCCGCTTGGCGGATCGTATTTTCTGGAGCGCTTAACGCTGGACATGGAGAAGGGTGCTTTCGACTACTTCGACAAGATGGATGCCATGGGCGGCATGGTCAAAGCCATCGAGCGCGGCTATCCGCAGAAGGAAATTGCCGAAGCCAGCTACCAGTACCAGCGAGCCGTCGAGGCGAAGGAAAGAATCACCGTGGGAGTGAATGAGTTCGTGATTCAGGAAGAATCGCCGAAGACTCTCTACATCGACGACTCGGTGGCGCGGCGGCAGACGGAAAAACTTGTAAAGTTGCGCGCGCGACGGTCGAATGAAGAAGTAAAACGGCGCTTGTACGCCCTGAAGAAGGCAGCAGCGAAAGAGCCCCAACTACCCCCCAGCGGCATCTCCGAGGCCAATACCATGCCTTACATCATTGACGCTGTGCGCGCCTACGCCACCATCGGGGAGATTTGCGAGGCGCTGCGCGAGGTTTACGGAACGTACACGGAAGTCAGCGTTACCTAATCCGTACCTACTTGTTGATTGGCTCGACCACAACTGCTGTGCCATAGGCAAGAACTTCCGTCACGCTTTGCATCACTTCGGTCGCATCGTAGCGGACGCCAATCACAGCGTTGGCGCCGAGATCTGAGGCGTGCCGCAGCATGAGCTCGAAGGCCTCGGAGCGGGTGCTTTCGCAGAGGTTGGTCAGCAGCGTGATGTTGCCGCCGACCAGGGTTTGCAGGCTCGCGCCGATCGTCCCAAAAACCGAGCGCGACCGCACGATAATTCCGCGGACTACGCCCAGGTTGCGCACAACACGGAAGTTATCGAGTTCGA
>WNFL01425146.1_pt2 | contig 32203 bp, 40 predicted proteins | sample 5400361 | NCBI WGS metagenome assembly WNFL01 (sample SAMN13153351, study PRJNA577476) | soil metagenome | isolation source: 40 cm soil on Douglas fir-dominated hillslope | place: USA:California | collected 2013-09-17
TAACAAAAATAGTCAAAATCTTCCATGAAATCAAATAAAAAAAAGATTGCTATTGTTATTGTTAACTATCACAACTCAGACGAGACGGTCGATTGTGTTCACTCCTTTGATCAATTAAAGAAAGATGATTTGTTGCTTCAATTTTACGTTGTAGATAATGGTGGGACACCAAAATCAACCGTCAATTTGGCTAAAAAACTTCCCCAAGCCAAAATAATCAACTCATCAAAAAATATCGGTTTTGCCGGCGGTAGCAACTTAGCTATCCGTCAAGCCTTAAAAGAAAAAACCGATTACCTTCTTTTGATGAATCCTGATACCAAAGTGGAAACTAAAGATTTCTGGCCAAAAATGCTTCGCCTAGACGCCGATATTACTTCACCCCTTATCCAATACCTAGAAAACCATCAACTTACCTACGATTATGGCGGCCAAGTGGATTATCTTTTCGGTCGGAACAGACATTACACTGCCCGCACCCCTCAAACTACCCTTAGCCACCAGCCAGATTATTTCACCGGTGCCTGTCTTCTCATTAAAGCGGCAGTTTTTAAAGAAATTGGTTTCCTGGACGACGGTTTTTTCCTTTACTATGAAGATGCCGATTTTTGTTTAAGAGCGGTCAAGGCTGGTTTTGTCCAAAAGCTTTGTCCCCAAGCACATATTTCTCATCTTCTCTCTACCACCACTTCCCAAATAGGTAAAAGAAAAATAATTATTTTGGCTGATAGCCATCTTCGTTTTTGCCGTAAACACCTTTCGCTAATGTCCGCCCCTTTTTATTTGGCTTTCAATCTCTATCTCAGATTCAAAGCCAGAAATTTCTGATTGTCCTTATAATACAAGATGATGGAAGCAAAACATACACCAAGATTTACCAAACTCGATGGTCTCCGTGGTTTACTCTCCATCATCGTAGCTCTTAATCATTCCTTCCTGGTCATCGCCATTCCTGCTTATGCCAATGTCTGGGGCCAAAATATTTGGCAGTATCATGATTTTCAAAGCAAACTTCAACAAATTTTCATGCTTTTAGGTAACGGGGGAGTGGCGGTCACTTTATTTTTTATTCTTTCCGGCCTTGTCCTTGGCGGTTCACTTTCACGAGTGGAGATCTCACCCAAGGGTCTTCTTGGCTTTTATGTCAAACGCATTCTGAGGCTTTATCCTGTCTATATTTTTGTGATCCTTCTCATTGCCGCCTACATGAAACTCGGTTTTGTCTATCAAAGCTATCCTCATGCTTCCACCTGGTTCAACTGGTGGATGCGCTTTGATATGACCTTTAAAGAATTTGTTTATAATTTCTTTTTTATCCATACCTATCTGGGTGGGGTTACTTGGACTCTCCGGGTTATTCTGATCGCTTCATTTATCTTTCCCTTATTTTATTTAGTCACCAAAAAAACTCCCAAAAGTTTCGATCTCTTGATCACCGCCATCTTAATCGGTTTAAGTTTCTCTATCTTTATTATTCCCGATTTCCGCGATCTGCGTTATCTTTACATGTTTTTCCTCGGTCTCATTCTTCCCAAATTTCAAACTTTCTTCATTGCTATTTCTCATCGTTTAGTCTGTTTCTTGTTGCCACTAGCCTTATTCTTTTTACTTGATGTTCGTTATCTTACCGGAGAGTATATCGGCGGCGTCTTCGAAGCCATTATTTCTTGGTTTACTATTGGTCTCCTGGCTTATGGTGCCCAAGTAAAAGTTTTTGACTTTCTTGAAGGTAACCTTCTAAAATTTTTCGGCAAAGTGTCTTACAGCCTTTATCTGATTCATTTTTCTATTCTTTATATTCTGGCTAAACTCATGTTTGACTTCCTACCCACTCTTCCTTACGAGAAGAATTATCTTATTATTCATTTTAGTCTCTTTTTGATTTCACTCTTAATTGCTACCTTTGTTTCTTATGTTGTTCACCGTTATGTCGAAGCACCTTCGTCCGTCTTAGCGGACAAGATCGGCCGCCGAATACAAGAAAAATGACCATCACCGCGATTATCATCACCAATCAAGAGAAGTTAAATAAATTCTTACTTGAGTCTCTCTCTTTTGTCGACGAAGTAATTGTAGTTATCGACTCTTCCGTCATTGACTTTGCCGCTCAAAGAAATTTCGCTTTGGCCAAGTCTACTTCTGATTGGGTTCTCTTCGTCGATGACGATGAATATGTCGGTCAGGAACTAGCCAGAGAAATACCTCTGACTATTGCCAGCTCAAAAGAGGCCGCCTTTTTGATTAAACGTCTTGATGTCGTCTTTCATCAAACACTCAGTCACGGCGAAACTGGTCATATAAAAATGGTGAGATTAGCCAGAAGGAATGCCGGGAAATTTATCCGGCCAGTTCATGAAATCTGGAAAATAAATGGTAGGGTAGGGGAGCTCCAATCTCCTCTTTACCATATTAAAGATCATTTTATTTCTGAGTTTATCGGTCGAATGTCCCATTACGGTCAAATTGATTCGCAAATATTGACTCAAGAAGATAAACCCTTTTCTTATTTTCGCTTACTTTTTTATCCTAAAGCCAAGTTTTTTCAAAATTATCTTTTTAAACTCGGTTTTCTCGATGGCCTAGTCGGTTTTTTCCAAGCTTACTTAATGAGCATTCAATCTTTAACCGTCCGTGTTTTCCAATGGGAAAAAAATTAAAACCATGACTTATTTTTTATTAATTCTCTCCATCTTTTTTTGGCCTTTTGGTCAATTACTCACTTTTTCTTTTTTGGGACAGTCTTTCAATTACTATCTTTTAGATCTTGTTTTAGGCTTACTCACTCTTTCTCTCTTTTTATCTGCCAAAAATAGACGCTTGATTACTAGTGACCCCCTATTCAAACCCTTAGTTGTTTTTTTATTTGCCGCCTCCCTTTCGCTTCTTTTTAATTTTAAATACGTTCTTTCCGGTGGTCTCATCTATCCACTCTTTTATCTTTTAAGACTTTTTATCTACCCCTCTCTTTATTTTGCGGTCAAGCTTTATTCTGGACCAAACCTCTCCAAAGCCATAGTCTTCTCACTCGTTTTATTTTCTCTTTTGGGCTTGGCTCAATATCTTTTTCTTCCCGATATGCGCTATTTGAAATTAATTGGTTTTGACGATCATTATTATCGCCTTATTGGCAGTCTTTACGACCCCAATTTTACCGGGGCCATTTTTGCCGGAGTAGCTTTGGTTTTAATTGCTACCGGGCAGCTCCTTCTCAGCCTCTTTTTTGTCGGCCTGCTAGCCCTTACCTTTTCTCGAGCCTCTTTTCTTTGTTTTGGCGCCGGCCTTCTTTATCTTTTATTCAAAAAACGTCAGAAAAAAATCCTTTTCTTTTTATTTATTTTGAGTCTTCTGATCTGGCTGACACCCAAGCCTTTCGGTGAAGGAGTCAATCTCTTGAGAACCTTTTCTATTTTTTCCCGCCTTGGTAGCTGGCAGGGAGGGCTAACTTTATTTTCCGAAAGACCTATCTTAGGTTGGGGCTACAACACTCTCAGAAACATTATTGGCAGCCGTTTCCAAATCGATAATAGTTATCTTTATCTCGCCGCCACCACCGGGATAATCGGCCTTAGCGCTTTTATCTACCTCCTTTATAAAAGCTGGTCAGTTCTGAGTTCCCTACCCGCCAGATTATTTTTTCTAACCATCCTGATTCATAGTTTATTCAACAACAGTCTCTTCTTTATCTGGATTTCTTTTGCCTATTGGTTAGCCCTCGGTTTGGGGACTAAGGCGTATAAGAAAGAGTAAGTGTTTTTTCAGCTGTATTGCCAGCTTTATCGGAAGCGATAATCTTTATCGTATTACTACCACTTACTAGTTGAAATCGTTGGACAAAGGAACCATCTCTATTGGTCACCGCAAAAGAATTGTTTACTAGGATAGACGAATCTGGTTTGTTGACTACCCCTTTAATATCAATCACTTGATTATTTTGCCCGAAGTACTCGCTACCGTCTTTGGGGGAAGCAATCATCAGTTCCAATGGCCTGTTATCATAAACAATCAATTTTATTTCTGAGGTGCTCGTATTTCCCGCTAGATCTGTTGCTCGTACTTGTATTCTGTTTGAGCCAGCCTCCAAAGGTGCTCGCATCGAAAAAGAACCGTCGTCTTGAGCTTTGTCTGTCATCACTATTTTGTCGCCTACTAAAAGGTCTAGAGAGGCCCCACTCTCTGTGTAACCCTCAATTAGAACGGATGCACTATTGGTCGCTTCTGGTAAAGCCGAAAAGATTGGTGTTTGCGGAGGGATGATATCTACTTGCTGATTTTGCTTCTGACCACCTTTACCCGCCACCACACTTACAAAACAGGGGATACCCCATTTGATCATTACGATCACAAAGACAACTGATAAAAAAATATAAAACCGAGAACGATTACCTTCAATTGTTTTTCTATATCTCCCTGCCATTACCCTATTCTAGTACAAATTAGCTCATAAAAAAAACCCCGCTGTTTGCAGCAGCGGGGTGATTACTTTTTTTATCTTGGTTTTTTCCGCAAAACCCTCAGAATATCCATTATTGCATCGATATTGTCTGTGAGCAATGCTGGGACAAAGAAGAAAATCTCCATAGAGTCTCGTTCTGTATAGTCAGGATCATAGACATAGCGCAGCAGGATCTTTGAACCATCATCGGTGAAATACAGACCGTCCAGTTCAGAATTGCCTACGAAGATAGACTCAATCAATACGGCGTCGTTTTGATACTGCGCCTTAATCAGCCTCTTTACCTCGAGCGCAGCATTTCGTAAGGTAGTTACAGAGTCGACGGGAATCGGCCATCTTACTTTCAGAAATATATCGGTAGATCCTGGCAATTTAGCCTCCTTTTTAATTTGCAGATCCCCACATTATAGACCACTCCCCATTTTCCCATTTCCGACCCGCCTCGGACCTGCAAGGCCAGGCCCTGCAGGATTAAATAATTCTGCCTCGTCATTGCGAGTTTTGTATTCAAACCGAAGCAATCTCACATTCCTGTCATTCCGGCCACCGAGCCGGAATCTATATAAATTACTCCACATAGATTAAAATCACTCTCAATGCGGGTGTAGTTTACCGGTAGAATATCTCCTTCCCAAGGAGAGGAAGAGGGTTCGATTCCCTTCACCCGCTCCAACTATTAGCTAGCAGTCGATAAGTTATAAATTAGCTTTAATTATATGAAAAAAGTACTTATCATATTGATACTATTGATGACAATAGTCTTGGCATTTTTGATATCACATGTAGGGATGTTTAGATCACATCTCAGTATTGAAGATTCGTTTGGCTCTGATTGTAGATGGCCATTTTGTGAACAGGTAGAATTTACCCAGGAAGCCTTTATTAACGGTATTTATGAGGCAAATCCCGAAGCTACACAAACATCTGCGATTGCTACTACATTCCCCCAGGGTACTTATCATCTGAGTATAAATTTTTCCCAAGGTAATATATGGAATTATGAGAAAGGTTTTGTTTTACCTAAGCCGTATTTTAAACATATTAATTTCGTAATAAAAAATATCAATGATTTGGACTATTTTGTTGAAGGCAAAAAAGTGAATAAAGATATTTTCTTAAAAGAGTCCTTTGGAGCTAAGGCGGAAATTACAGGCATAGGTCAAGTAAATCATCGTGGTCCAGATGCAGGTGACCAGTATAGTTATTTAGCAAAAAGTATAAATATCCTTCAGACAAGTAAAAAACTAAGTGAATCTTGTAAAGATTGTAAAACTTTTGATAATGAATGGTTGAGTTTTAAGTATGGACCGGATTGGCAAGTGATAAATGCGAGTGGTTCTTTTATAACCTTAAGACGGATTAAATATTATAAAGACGAGAATCCAAAGTGGTGCCTCGTTGGAAATAATAATTGCGATTGCGGAGATATAAACAAAAAGTGTGCGTATGAAATTCAGCTTACTGTTTCTAGTACTACTCGTACTGAATATGGAAATGTTTTTCCAAAAGATAAGTCCTATAGAGTTTTTTCTAATTACCACAATACTGTCTTTTCTTACCCCGAAGATGGACTTAATGGTGCGAGATTTTTTGCTGAAGGAGCACTTAAAAATATCTACATGAGTGTGAATGACGAAAGCCACTTTTTACAAGGGATTCCGTTTGCTATGGAAAACGATTCGTTAATGCCTTATGCAATTCTTTCTAGCCTGGTGATCAAAAAGTAGTAGATTATTTCCTTTGTTTTATATTCTGTTATTGTGGCATTTTTTTAATTATTTAAAATTGCGAAAGCTTTTAATACCTATATGGCTCTTTAGAGCCTTTAGTTGTAAAATTAAATCTGGAGTAATTAGGTCTCCTAGGTTCGAGCGAAGTACGGTTACCAGCTCCATACGGTAATTGTTTTACAACTTCTTCAAAGTTAGCCTTGAAATCAACTTTCAGCCTGGTTCTAACCAGGTTTTTCTTTTTTTGGAGTTAGCCTGGAGGTTTTATACACCGGATACCGGAGTCGGACTTCAAATCCAATTTTTGATATAATATAGCCTATATGAGTGGTTTCAAATTAACAACTGAACAAAAAAATATCTTAGCTGAAAAGCTGTCGCATTTGAGTAAGGCGTCTTGCCAAAGCTGTGGGAATAAAGAGTGGATCGCTTCTGAAAACATCTTTGAAATGAGAGAATTTCATGATGGGAATTTAGTTATAGGTGGACAATCAGCTATCATACCTGTCATTCCCGTTACATGCAAAAAATGTGGTCAAACAATATTTTTTAATGCATTGACCCTTGGAATATTGAACCTGGGAAAAGAAAATGAGCAAAAGTGATGACAAAATAAGCTTCTCACAAGAGATGCAATTAAATGTTCTGAAAAAGAGGACTGCTTTTCCTGTTGATATGGTTGATTGGGATCGTTTAAAAAGAATGATTTCCAATTCCACTTCAAAGTTTTCTCTTTGGGCAAACATTAGCTCCGCTGGTTTTTCCGCTTCACTAGCGATTTTTCTTACGTGTTTGACGGTTACGGGTGAAACAACATACCCATATAAGAATCATTTATTAACAGCCACCTTTATAACCGCAACTGTTGGAATTATGGCGGGCATCTTTGCTTGGAGCAAGAAAAAAGATGAAGAATATTCTCAGAATCAGATTTTACAAGAAATGGAAACTATGCAAGTGTCTTCCGCAGAAAATCCTGAAGCAGTTCAAATACCAACCCAATTTAAAATCCTAAAGGCAACTTATGGAGTTCCAGGAAAAGATGTGGATATTACTCAAAAGCTAAACGACTTGATTATTGATAACAAGCTAACCATACAAGCAACCAATGCTCTGGCAGGTGATCCAGCGCCAGGAACCCCAAAATTTTTAGAGATTCAATACGAAAACGAAGAAGGAAAATTATCTAAAAAATTTACAGAGAACGAACAGATTAATTTACCTTAAAGGCGATCTCAGTGGCTAAGATGGATCACAAACTATGTGCCATCAGCTCCTTCAAAGGGTACGTTCGCCACAGAAATCATTCGGTAACCCAATACCAATATAATAAAATGGATTTGACAAATCAATAAAATGTCTCTAATATGGACAATATATGAATATGTCTAACCTGTTGACTCCAGAAGAAGTTGCAAAAGAACTAGAAGTTTCTACAAAAACTTTGTATAGATGGGATCTCTGTGGATACTTTGTACCTGAGAAAAAAGAACCAAATATTCGTCTCTATGACTCACATGTTGTGGGATACTGGAAAGTAATACTTAAACTGGATAGAAGCCTTAAAAATCATCTTAAATTATTAGATGGACTAAGAGATAGGTTAAATAAACATAATTTAGAACAAGATTATATTCCAGGAAAAAATCTTAAACTTATGACCGAGGAAGATATTAAACATTTTTCTGAAGCATATGAGGTCATGGAAAAATGGAGCAAAGATTATCGTGATATGCTGAATGCAATAAAGGAATATCCTGAATCAATGCTTAAAGCAACCACGGAAAAGTACTAATCATTTAAGTTAAAAAAATTCCGAATACCTAAGTATTTTTTCAATCCATCATGCTCGTTGCATTGACGCATATTAATACGTACAAACTAATACGGCACCGTCGACACACATTGCCACCGATATATTTGTCTGCTAGTCACGAAAAAGTTTCTAAACTTGTAACCGAAGTCCTGTTTGACATATAAGATAAAATATATAGTTAGTGTTTTCCTTCCTAAAGCGCAAATCATATCAACACCTCAACCGGGTCTCTATTTCCCAAAAAGCCATACGCGCCAACCATCACAATCTACAAGTCTTTCACCCCGAGGCCTCAATTTGCCCAGTTTTAAAAAGTAACGCATATGGCCACGGCTTACGAGAGGTTGCTTCCGTTTTTGATTCACTCAGTTGTCCATATTTGGTTGTTGACAGTCTTTTCGAAGCCTACGAGCTCTACAAAATGAAGGTCAAGACCCCCATTCTTATCATGGGTTATACCTCTCCGAAGAATTTTATTATTAAACAACTGCCTTTCTCTGTAGTCATCTTTGACCTTGATGTAGCCAAGACCTTAAATAAATATCAAAAGGGGTGCGACATTCACCTTTTTATTGACACGGGGATGCATCGGGAAGGTGTCACCCTTGATGATCTTCCCGAATTCCTTTCCAAACTCAAAAAATACAAAAATATTAATTTTGTGGGTTTGTGTTCCCATTTTGCCGATTCTGATAACCCGACTTCTAGTAAATTTACCGAATCGCAAATCAAACAATTCAAACATGCCCTCGACATTGTCAATCAAAACGGCTTTTTTCCTCAATGGAAACATCTTTCTGCTTCAGCTGGTAGTTTTAAGATTAAAGATCCACTTTTTAACATGATTCGTGTCGGCAAAGCCCACTACGGCATTAATCCTTTAGCAGATAACGATCCTTGCAAAAACAGAATTAAACTTACCCCCGTTCTCGAGTTTTCTACCACTCTTGCCCAAATAAAAAGAGTTCCCAAAGGCTCATTTGTTGGCTACAGCTTAACCCACCGAACAAAGAAAACTGCCACCTTGGGTTTATTACCCGCCGGCTACTATGAGGGTATCGATCGGCGGCTTTCTAATAATGGCTTTGTCAAAATCAGAGATGTTTTTTGCCCCATTGTTGGTCAAGTCTCTATGAATATGACCGTGATTGACATAAGTAAATTGGTCAATCCCCAGATCGGCGAGAAAGTAATTATTTATTCTTCCAAGCTGTCAGATAGAAACTCGATCAAGAAAACCACCACTTCTATTGGGACAATCACTTACGATCTAATGATCCATATAAACGAAACAACCAAGAGATTCATCGTATAAAGAATCTCTTCTGTTTAAAACGAATCGAAATATCCTAATCATCGCCCCTATTACCTCAGTCAACATGCTGGGTGCCGCTCTTGTCGAGGTTTGCTGTCTACTTTCTTTAAGAGTCTTGCGGCCAGGTATCAAAAAAGAATCCGCATTTTAATTTTACCCCTTTAAAGCCGAGAGAAAAGGGCGGGGAAGTGATTTCAGCCACCAGATACAATAGTTTAACTGTCGAGTGGCCCAGTCCTGTTCATCGCCACTCCATAAAGTTCTATTTACCGGCGATGCATGTCCAGGCAACAGCACCGGAATCTCAGAGTCATATTGGTAATGGGCAATTGAATTCGGAGCCAAATGAACGGTACCGAGACCCATTGAGGCATAAATTTTACCGTTATTCATATCATTCTCATTCTTTATATTCGACCTTTCATCCAAATAAGGCAAAATACCATATTCTGCATCTCTACCCACACATTTCAAATAGATATCATTCATGGGAGAATGTTTGATCCGATCTTCCAAAAAATGAGTCCACGAATGGATGCTGGCTTCATACGTCCGCTCGTAGTTAAATCCGAATATCCGTATTTCTTTTCCAGTCTCTTTATCAGTCCACAAAATAGACTCGTACATCCCAGCACTTGGGCCAGCATAGACCATTACCGTGGAAACGCCATTCTTGATAGCCAATTTTCCAATACTTCGATAATCAATTGTCCTTTTGTAGGCAACTAATAAATGACTGTAAGTAGCTTCCGGATCTTGTGTTAATGGTAAATCTGTTTCCTGTAATACTTCCATCCCCACTTGCTTGTAATCCATCGCCCCCTCTGTATACTCATGTAGGGTTTGCGAAAACTGATCAAAAAGATTTTGAGGATCATTTTCTGGCTGATCATCAAATACTTTGGCGCAAACTCCATTCTCGCCCTGTTGCCAATAATCATTGCGAATATTTTTATAGTGGACCACTAAAGTGTCCACCGGTTTCTTTGTTAGCGTTGGCAAATGTAGTTTTTCGATCTCTTTTTCCACAAACGTGGGGTCCTTATACCAATGTTCCAAGAACTCCATGGTTTCCTGGCCGATCTCTTTTTGTGAAGTTAGTAAGGGTAACTTGTTCTGACCAATTGCGATCTCTGGTAGTTTAAAATCTTTCCAATTCAAAATCTCTCTGTTATAAGAAAATCCTTCACGATTTTCAACGGTCGCCTGTTCAGGTGGATCGCAACTAACAATATACTCTTTCCCGTCTTGTCCTTTCTCCGTTGTCAGAGATTGAGTTTCCCTTTCATAATCAACAATGGCCGTCATGTCATGATGCAAAATTACTTCTTTTGCTGGTCCAATTTCTCCAAATTCATTCATAATAGATCGATTATAGACCCATATCCATTTATACAAATAAGTTACAATAAAAAAAGTATGGATAATAATAAACTGCTTCACGAAATCGCCATTACAGCCATCATCCTCAAAGACGGCAAGTATCTAATTACTAGACGCTCACCCAACAAAAAGAGATTCCCAGGCAAATGGACGGTGCCAGGTGGTAAATTGGAAGCCAAAGACTATTTAGATTTGCCCAAAGATACCGAATTTTATTGGTACAATGTTTTGGAAAAAGTTTTAAGAAGAGAAGTCAGTGAAGAAGTAGGCATTGAAATTAAAAACATTGAATACGTCACCAGTTTGGCCACTGTCCATGCTGATGGTAACCCCTCTCTGGTCATTTCTTGCATGGCTGATTATGTTTCTGGTGAAGTCATTTTACAAAAAGAGGAAACAGATGCTTTTGCCTGGGTCACCTTAGAGGAAGCCAAGAAGTATGATTTGATCGATGGCATTTATGACGAGTTCGTCATGGCCGAAAAGAAATTAAGCGGTCAAAAAACTGAATGGGAGAAAAGTTAAGACCATATCAGGATACTGTTGGCAGCAATTCCTAATCGTCTATAATAAAATTCATGACAGAAATTGCAACTCTAGCTGGCGGATGTTTTTGGTGTACCGAAGCTATTTTTAAGCGACTTAAAGGCGTCACTTCTGTTTTACCCGGCTACTCGGGCGGCACCACAGAAAACCCGACATATGAACAAGTCTGTACTGGAGAAACCCGGCACGCCGAAGCTATTCAGATTGAGTTTGATCCAAATAAAATTCCTTACGAAAAAATACTCGACATTTTTTGGCATACCCATAATCCCACTACTATTAATCAGCAAGGCAATGATGTGGGAACCCAGTACCGTTCTGCCATTTTTTATCACAATGATAAGCAAAAAGAAATTGCCGAAAAATCTAAGATAGATCTAGAAAAAGAAGGGATTTATAAGGACCCTGTCGTTACGGAAATCGTCCCCTTCACCAATTTTTATGTCGCCGAAGACTATCATAAAAATTATTTTGATACTCACAAAGGCGCGCTGTACTGTAACCTCGTCATCAGTCCAAAAATCCACAAACTTTTAGAAAAATACAACAGCGACGTCAAAGAAGAGTATAAACAATAAAACAATATGAGAATTGGTATTACTCTTACATCATCTCTAGACGTCGATCAAAAATATATTGATCTGACCGATCAGGTTGCTACAACCATCGCTTCAAAAGGATACGGTATTGTTTATGGTGGCACAGCCTATGGCATGATGAATAAACTTGCCGAAAGCTATAAAAAGGCTGGCGGCAATGATCTTTGTGGTGTCATTGCCAAAGACCTTATGGCTGTCACCAAAAATTACGAAAAATTTTCAGGTTTAGATGAAGAGTTTGTTGTCGAGACGATGGAAGATCGAAAAAAGAAAATCATTTCTCTTTCTGATGCTTACATTATTCTTCCAGGAGGTTATGGTACCTTCGAAGAAATTGGTTCGATTGTCGGTGGACAAGCCAACAAGCTCTATTCAAAACCGATTGCCTTTTACAATTACGAAGGCTACTACGATACCCTTTTTACTTTTCTAGATGAAATGTTTGCCCGAAAATTTTCTCGAATAAAACCCCAAGAGGTCTTCTTTAGATCGGATGATTTAGAAGAAATTATTTCTTTCTTTGAAAAATATTCCAAAAAAGAACTAAGAGATAAATTTGTTTAAGAATAATTAGGATAAGATTTCCAGGATTTGTTCGACAACATCATTTAATTTTCCGGTTTCATTAATCACAATATACTCGGCCTGACCGATATGGGTAATATCGTCTTGAGATTGTTTTATTCGTTTTTCTACAAACTCAGGATCTCGTGACCGGTTTAATAATCTTTCTTTTAAAACCGTCATCGACGGGGGGACCACAAATAGGTATATTAAGGTAGCATTTTCAAATAACGGGTCTCCCTCAACCCATTTCTGATGATAAAAACTTGCTCCTTTAGGGTCTACGATTAGTACCGGAGTTTGGTTAGCCAGAAGAATTTTTTCGATCATGCCTTTTTTGGCGCCGTAAAAATTGCCTGCATACTCCGTGTACTCCAAAATTTGCCCTTTTCTTAAATAATCTTCAAAAGTCCCGACACTGACGCGCTCATATGGATCATCTTCTTCCGATTCTTCAGGCCGACGCGGCCTAGTGGTCAGTGTCTTCAGCCTAGTCCATTCACCCCTACTTTTTATCAGTTCATCAACAATCGAATCTTTCCCCGCCCCAGACAAACCACTAATCATGATAATCTTTTTCTCTTTCTGCCGACTATCTAATTTCTGAGCCCTCACTTCCTTAGCCACTCCCCAAATATGTTCCGAAACTTTATAAATTTCGTCCTCTTTCGAGAAATATGGTGCTATAAAATCTGGAAAGTTCATAAATTAGTATAGAGTATAGTAAGTATAGTGGCGCGTCTCATCCTCCTTATTATCTTGGCAGCCTCCTTGCTTTACGGATACCGTGTTTATCAGCAAAGATTTGTTCCCGTCGCCAACAAACCCCTCGCTAGTGTTTTATCCGCCGAAACTTCGGCTTCTTCCAGCGCTAGTCCTAGTGGTACATGGAAAATTTTTAAAGATGAAAAAATAGGTTTCAGAATCAGGTATCCTTCCGAAATCGATATCAAACAGACTGCGGATGGCGTTTATCTTTTTTCCCGTCAAGACATCCATATCTCACTTATTCAAGGCAAGTTAGCTGAAAATGAGACCATTAACACTTTAGCCGAAAAACAAATTAATCAAAAAATGGAAAAACTGGCCGACAAATTTAAATTAGTCGATACTATTTCGGACGTCGCTATCGGTTCTCTTACCGGAATTAGTTATAAATCAGAAGAGTCCCAGGGCACGTCCATTTATTTTTATATTCCTCAAGGGAGTTCTCACTATCTCCTGATTAACAATCAGATAGACAGTCCTACTGATCAGGAAGTGGTTTCACTTTCCGACCAGATTATTTATTCACTCGAACTCTTGCCTTGACTTAGTTTAGAATAGCCTAGTGGTAAATTTTGATTTTCAAATAATTCGTTCCCGAAGACTAACCGGCAGTACTACTATCAGAGTTAGCCCGGAAACTGGCGTCATCGTCCGGGCGCCTTTTTGGTTACCTGAAGGGACAATTAGAAGATTCATTGAAGATCGTTCTGGCTGGATCGAAAAACAGCTCCGACGTTTTAATTCGGCAGTCATTCCCGAAAAACAATATCTAGAAGGCGAAACACATCTTTATTTTGGCACCGAATACCCCTTACTTTTTTCTTTTGCCGAAACCCCTGTCCGCACCACCATTGATCTTTTAGAAAACAATTTGCAGGTTACCCTTTACCGGGGCCATAGTGGTGAGAAACAACAGACTGAAATTAAGGATGCTCTGCTCCGTTGGTACCTAGAAACCGGTGTCGGGGCCATCACCAAAAAAGTTAATTTTTATGCTGGAGAATTAGGGGTTGAGTACAGCCGTATCGAATTAAAAAAAGTCTCTTCCATCTGGGGTAGTTGCTCAGCCAGTAACAATCTTAGCTTTAATCGAAAATTAATTATGGCCCCCCATGCCATTGTGGACTACGTTGTCATTCACGAAGTCTGTCATATGGTTCACCGCAATCATAGCAGTCGCTTCTGGGCTCTTGTTTCGCGTTTTGATCGAAATTTTCGCGAGCACCGTCGATGGCTCCGTGATAATCACCACCTACTCTCAATATAAAATGCCTACCATTAATTTTGACCGTAAGTCACTTCAAGTTCTTGATTTACTCGAAAATAAAAATGAACATGTCTTTCTGACCGGCAATGCCGGTACCGGTAAGTCAACCCTGCTAGATCATTTTAGGAATCACACCAAAAAAAATATTGCCGTGGTTGCTCCTACTGGCGTGGCGGCCGTGAACGTCCGTGGCGAAACCATTCACTCATTTTTTTCCTTTCCGCCAAACATCACTCCCGAACACGCCGCTTATACTGCCAAAAAAACCAAAAAGACCAAAATTTATCTCGCTTTGGAAATTTTAATTATCGATGAAATTTCCATGGTTCGCGCTGATCTTTTGGATAGCATCGATTCTTTTTTACGCAGTGTCCGAAAAACGAATCTCCCTTTTGGTGGCGTCCGGCTGATCATGGTGGGGGATCTGCATCAGCTTTCACCGGTGGTTACCAATAGCGAACAAGAGAGCCTTGCTAAACTTTACCCTTCTCCCTATTTCTTTTCCTCCCGTGTTTTTGGGAAACTCCTTGATGGCCTGTATTCCCAATTTATTTTTATTGAACTTCAAACTATTTACCGTCAAACTGATAAAGTTTTTATCGATATCCTTAACCGCCTTAGAAACAAACAAACCACGTCGGAAGACCTTCGCCGTTTGAATCAGAGACTAGCCGAAGAAGGTGACTTTCTGGATGATCACATTTTGCTGACGGCTATCAATGACCAAGCCGACAAAATAAATGAGCTAAGACTAAATCAGATTAGTGGTCCTCATTATTCTTTTCACGCTACTGTTTCTGGAGATTTTTCGCTCAAACAATCTCCGGCGGCCGATACTGTTTTGGTCAAGACCGGCGCCCGGGTGATGCTTCTTAATAACGATCCCGACAATCGTTGGATCAATGGCACTCTCGGCACTTTGCATAAAGCCGAAACCAATTATGTTTATGTCAAAATCGACGGCGGCAGTACCGAAAAAATCGAGCCGGTCACTTGGACCACCTACCAAACTGTTTTTAATTCCGAAAAACAAATCCTGGAAAGTCACGAAGTCGGCAGCTTCCGGCAGCTACCCCTGCGCCTCGCTTGGGCCATCACTATTCACAAAAGTCAAGGGAAAACTTTTGATAAAGTGGCCATTGATCTCGGTCGGGGTGCCTTCGCTCACGGCCAAACTTACGTTGCTCTTAGTCGTTGCACATCGCTCTCTGGTTTAAAACTCATCCGACCTCTAGAGGAGCAAAGTATCATAATGGACACCCGCGTCATAGATTTTTTAAAAAGTCTCAGGCCACTGGCTGTTTAAGCCGAATTCTTTTGGTGAGCGTAAAAAATAATCCGGCTGCCACGATAGCCATCATCCCCCCAAAATAAAACGGTGACCGCACGCCAGCAAAAGTCCACAACGCCCCCGCAATAGTTGAAGCCAAAAAAGTTCCCAGTCCCATCGCCGTGTCATAAATCCCAAAAGCCGAGGCCGAAATTTCATGAGGAATCAATTTTGAAATATATGATTTACCCACGCCGTCCGTGATGGCCATGTAAACACCATAAATCGGGAACAAAATCCAAATCAAAGCACTTTCATTTATTATTCCAAAAGCCAAGTAAACCAACGCAAAAAGTAAAAAGCCGGTAAACAAAACTTTTCGCGATCCGATCCGATCAGAAATAATACCAGCTGGCAAAGAAAATAAAGCATAGGTTAAATTAGACAAAACATAAGTAAAGACAGTCATGGTGACTGAAAGACCTAAATTTTGAGCTCTCAGAATCATAAAGACACTTGAGCTGTTGCCCAAGGTAAAAATAAAACTAATCGCCAGAAAAATTCTAAAAGAAGCATTCGTTTTCCCCCATTGAAATCTCATTCCTTGCAGTCCCAAAGCGACTTTCTTTTTCTCTTTCACAAAAAAGACCACCAACAAAACACCTAGTAAGGCAGGTATAAAAGCCATGAAAAATAATTGAGAATAATTATTTCTGGACATCTGTAAAAGCCAAACAGAAAGCAGCGGCCCGAGGACAGAACCAAACGAATCCATCATCCGGTGCCAGCCAAAAGATCGGCCGCGATCCACCTTTTCTGTACTTTCGGTGATTAAGGCATCCCTGGCTGAGGTGCGCAGACCTTTTCCCACCCTGTTGATTACTCTTGCTACCAAAACCAGCGGCCAAGAATGAGCCAGGGACATAATCAAATGAGACAAGGTGGCGAAGCTATATCCCCAAGTGACGAACTCTTTTCTTTTTTGCAGTCTATCCGAGACGATTCCCGTAAAAGCCATCAGTATTTTGGAAGACGAATCAGCGATTCCTTCGATGATTCCTACCACCAAGGCCGGTGCCCCTAAGACTGTCATTAGAAAGATTGGTACGATCGGATAAACCATTTCCGAGGCTACATCATTCAACAAACTTACCACGCCTAGGACCATCACATTGGTTGACAACGTTTTTTTAGGTGTTATTTTTTTCATCCGCTAGAATGATACTAGCTTATGAAATTAATCAACGCAACCAAAAGAAAGACCCTGACTATCAATCTAAAAGAGACCACTTCTTTTTGGGATAAAATTTTCGGTTTGATCGACAAAAGAAATCCCCGCGCTTTACTTTTTAAAACCCGTTTTGGTCTCCACACTTTTTTTCTAACGACACCGATTGACTTGCTTGTTTTAGATAAAAAATTTAGAGTGGTCAAGATAGAGTCCCATTTTTCAGCCTACCGTTTTTTCTTTTACAACCCCATCTATCAACTGGTGATTGAGTTACCTGCCGGCACGTTGAAAAAAACCCAGACGACGATCAATGATAAAATTTTGTTTGAATGAAAAAAGCGATTTTTTTAATCTTGTGTTTTCTGACTGCCTTTATTCTCTTTTTTCATCTTGACCTTCTCATCACCCAAAATCTCATTTTCCCAAACGATGTACGATGTCAGTTTTATTGGCTTCGGTCCCTATGTCGAAATTATGATCGGCCTGTTCTTTCTATTACTCTATTCTTTACAATTAAAACTTGAAGCCTATCTGATCCTAATTTCTACCATTCTTAGCGCCACCTTGGGAACCATTATCAAAGTCTTAGTCAATCGACCTAGACCCGATGCCGCTTTAGTAGATGTCATTACCAAACTAAATGATAAAAGTTTTCCCAGTAATCATGTCTTGGTTTACACGGTTTTTTTCGGTTTCCTTTTTTACATTTCTGAAACGAAGATCAAAAATCACTTACTCCACTTTTTAGTTTCGACCATCTCTCTTTTTCTCTTAATGACTGTTGGTCTTTCCCGCATTTATCTTGGAGCTCACTGGGCCAGCGATGTTCTTGGCGGTTATCTTCTTGGAGCTGTCTTCCTTCTCTTAACTCTTAAAGTCTATCGTATAATCGAGTCTAATGCCAAAAGATAAGTACTCCGCCGTTTGGATTTCCCACACCTCAATCAGTGATTACCTTCAATGTCCCCGAGCCTATTTTTTAAAAAATATTTACAAAGACAAAACCACTGGTCGTAAGATGCAAATCGTCAGCCCTGCTCTTGCTCTGGGCTCTGCTGTTCACGAAGTGATTGAATCTCTTTCCACTTTACCGACCGAAACTCGTTTTGATGAATCCCTCGTTTTAAAGTTTGATGACGTCTGGCAAAAATACATCGGTAAAAAGGGCGGCTTCGTCGATTTGGAGGAAGAACATAAATATAAAGAGAGAGGTAAGGCTATGCTTCGTAAAGTAATGGATCATCCCGGGCCTCTCACTAATCTTTCAGTCAAGATTAAGGAAGAAGTGCCCTTCTATTGGCTTTCTGAAGACGAAAATATTATTCTCTGTGGCAAAGTCGACTGGCTAGAGTATTTTAAAGATACCGACAGTGTTCACATTATTGATTTTAAAACTAGTAAAAAAGAAGAAGACGCCAAATCTCTTCAGCTACCCATTTATCATTTACTAGTGCGCAACTGTCAAAAAAGAACCGTTTCCAAAGCTAGCTACTGGTATTTGGAATTTGCTGATGCTCCCAGCGAAAAAGAGTTGCCTGATCTAGCTACAGCCCATGACCGGATTTTGGAAATCGGGCGAAAAATAAAATTAGCTCGCAAACTAGATAAATTAGCTTGTCCTCAGGGGAAAGAAGGCTGTTTATTTTGCCGACCATTCGAAGCTCTCCTCCGTGGAGAAGGGGAGTCCGTCGGCGTCAATAATCACCGGGATATTTATTTTTTGCCTAGGCAAACTTTTTCCGAAGACGCCGAAGATAGTTTTATTTTGTAAACTTAATAAGCGGCCAACGCCACAGCGAAGGTGTTTTGGGCATAGACACAACCCCACACGTACTCACCACCCGCTACTAAAGCTTTATGTCCCAGGGTATTCTCCCAGGCCATCACCGTTGCTTCTGGTGTTGGGTACCCTTCAGCCAAAAATTCACTGATGTTATATTTTTCCGAAATCCATTTCAAATCTGGCCTATCCAAAACCGGAACAAAACCAGCGTGTCCATCTAGTTTACCCAGCTCCAAAAGTTGATTTAATCTGATCGAAGCAATGGTACACAACTCATCCTTTTTACCAAGTGGATTTACACCCAATTCTACCCTTCGTTTGTTGATGGCTGCCCAAAGTTCTATCCCTCCCCAGGCAGTTTTTTGGGCCACCACCGGCTGGGCCACTGCTTTGGCTGGAGCTACGAACAAAACATAGACGCTTACGGTATCTCTCTCATTTTTTATCGCAATGCCTATTTCTTTGAAATCACGATGGAGGAGTGTTTCTTTGGAGGTTGTCTCTGACTCCCAATAGGCAATCGGATCGTTAGTCTTAAAAAAACCAGCCAAAGCCAAATCCCCTACTAAACTAGCGCTGTAACCAGCATTCTTGACTGCCTTTTCTCTGGTCAAACCAGTTTTTGCTCCACTGTAATCATCTTCAGAGAGAATGATCGACAATCGCAATAAGGCCGCTTGGTTCAGTTTTTCATTTATTTTTACCTTATTAAGTCCTTTTGCTTGCCTTTCGGCGTTAATTTTTTCTAGTATTTGGTCATTAGTCCAGTCCGGCAAAAAACTAGCTTTCTTCGAAAGCTCCATATAGATACTATTCTGAGCAATCTGTTGACCAATGTTTTTCAAGGGAATCGTTTTTAGGCCATATGCCACTATCCCGATACCTACCAAAAATATCAAACCTCTTAAAATATTTCTCACTTTCATCATTATATTACAAAATTTTTGTCTCCCGTCATTCCGGCCGCCGAGCCGCCTGCCCTCGGTAGCCGGGGGGAATCTATACAAATAAATACCGAATTTACTCATATAATATAATGACCTCATGAACATAATTTTCAATCCTCAGAAATTAGCCATCAGTGACAAGCTAAGAAAAAAAATCGAAGTCAAATTTGATCAAGGCTTAGGAAAACTACTTAAACATTATCAAGAAGATTTAAAAGTAGCGGCCCTCTCCATTGAAAAAGTTTCGAGATCTGGCTACGAAATCAAATTTGACATGAATCTTCCAGGCTGTCCCATCAACATCAAAGACACTCACAAAGTTCTTCTCGATGGTGTCCTCCGCGTTCGGGATCAAGCTGAGCGCCAAGTCAAAAAACATCTTGAAAAACTCCGCAGTCATGACAAATCTCATTAAATGTCCCAAGTGCGGTGAAGAGATTGAGATTTCTGAAGCTTTAAGCCACTCCATCAGAGAGGGCGTAGAGAAAGATCTCACGATCAAAATCCAAAAAGAAGCCGAAGAAAAATTTGCCCTTCTCCAAGAAGAGCTTAAGTTTAAAACCAAAAAGCTAGAAGAATCTCGAGACGAAACCCTCAAACTCCATCAAGAGAAATTAAAATTGGAGGATGAAAAAAAATCCTTTGAACTGGAGAAACAACGTCAGCTGAATGAAGAACGAGATAAAATCCGCCAACAAACTCTGCAGGAAGCGAGCGACGCCCATCGTCTAAAAGATCTGGAAAAAGAAAAAATGATCAACGATCTAAAAAAATCTCTCGAAGATGCTCAACTCAAAGCCAGCCAAAGTTCCCAGCAACTCCAAGGTGAAGTCCAGGAACTAGATTTAGAAGAATTTTTACAAACAACTTTTCCTCTTGACGAAATTAACCCGGTTGGTAAAGGTGTTCGGGGTGCCGATATTAGTCAAGTTGTCCGCACCAGCTTGGGGACAGTTTGCGGCGTCATTTTGTGGGAATCAAAACGCACTAAAGCCTGGGTTGATGATTGGGCCGGGAAGCTCAAAGATGATTTGCGTGCCTCCAAGGGAAACATTCCGGTTATTATTACTACCGTCCTCCCCAAAGAAATCAAGTCCGGTTTTGGTTTTTTCCAAGGTGTTTGGGTAGCCGAACCAAAATTTATTCAGCCCTTAGCCGAAATTCTTCGAAAAAATCTTATTGATGTTGCCAGAGAAAAACACAACGGCCAAGATCGCGGCACCAAAGCCGACATGATTTACACATATCTGACGAGTGATTCTTTTGTTCAACAAATCCAAAGCATTATTGAAGTTCATCAAAATATGCAAACTCAGATTCAGAAAGAGCGTAGTGCTTTTGAAAAAATCTGGAAAGAAAGAGAAGCCCAAGCCGAAAGAATTATGATCAGTACGGCCGGTATTTATGGCAGTATCCAAGGTGTGGCCGGCCAATCATTGCCTCCTGTCAAAGGTCTCGACCTCCTCGAGGCATAAAGCTTACATAAAAAAACACCTCTTTCGAGGTGTTTATCTAAAGCTTATCCAAAAAGTAGATGACAGTGTGGTAAACCTTATGATTTACCGCCGTGGAATCAGCCCCAAGGATCGGGGCGAGGTAATCAGAAAGTGCAGCCACCATTTTGTTCTGAGCATTCCAGTAAGGCTTGCTTGCCGGATACCTCAAGGAATTCTCGGGATAGGCGGCTTTAAATGCTTTGACAGCTTCCATTATGAAAGCTGTCGCAATCACAATCTCCTTCGGATTAGCCACAAACATGCCCAGGTGACAGAGCTGATCTATCGCCTTGTGAGCGAAATATTTGCGATAATACTTCTTAACATTATTCGGCAGAAACTTCTTGGCCCACTCGTCCTGCATGGCCTCGAAAGGCTCCCGCATTTCATGCAAACCATAGAACTTGATCCGGCCATTTTCAGCCTGATCATCAAAAGTAGGTGCACCCGGCACAATAGTCATGACTTCTCCTTTTGTAAGAGTTGAATAAAAGGGCAAACCAATACCCTATATAGTACAACAAGATCCCTATATGTCAAGTCCATTAGCCTCTTATCATTCCCCGCAGGCGGGAATTCATCAAATAAATACCGAATTAGGAGCTAATCTATATAGATTCCCGATCAGGTCGGGAATGACATAAAAGAACACCAAAAATCAAATCTTAAGTAAAGCTACAACGTTGGTGGAACCTTCTTTACAGAAGGTGAATCACGATGATCGCGGCACCAAAGCGATCCGTAAAAAAACACCCCATTTCTGGGGTGTTAAAGCAATTTAGAGAATCGTTCCCTGGATATCACAAATTGCGCGCATAAGGTTATCGAGTGCTTTGATTAGAGAATTATTGTGATTAATTCTCATCATGTCTAGTGAATTGTTCGGCATGACTGGCGCCCCCAACAAAGCACCGATAAGACCCACACCAAAGTTAACACCATCTTCATGACCGGGTTTCGTTGCTCCGTGGACTTCAAATACAATGTTGATCCCCTGGCTAGAATCAAGACGGTATTCAAACTTTCCATTAACCGAATCTTTAATTGCCGGCCGTTGCCAATATTTCAAGTCTGAGTGGAGGATTTTATTTATTTGTTTATCGACCGAACTCAGTACTACGATTCTTTGATCGGTTATGATCAAACTTGATGCTGTTAGCGGCTTTTTATTGACAAGAATTCTGTTGACTTCGCGATCACCGCCGCTTGCTGGTGTTGAAATGATGATTACTTCCCGAGAAGTGTCGATTCGAGGATTGAGTGTCGCCAGCAAAGCCTTTTTTTCATCGGGAAAATTGATATTTATCCAACCATACTCGGCAAAGTAATTTCGAAATTGGGAAGCAACTTCACGGTTTATGACAAGGTTAGCCATCTTTACCCTCTCTTCAGTGGTCTTATGAGGTTTGCGATTTCGTAAACGTACTCATAGATCTCTTTTTCCGAATCTGGATCCAGTTCGTGAAGTACGTATCGGAGGATGTTATCCAATTCTTCTCGAACCTCTTTATCCCTCCGGTCGCCAATCTTGACATCCAACACCGCTGCCATAAAAGATACGGCGATAACAAAATCAAGAGGTTGCAGCTCGTCCCAGCCCAACATTACCAACTTTCGGTAATAATCTAAAGGCCATCTAGAAACAAACGATGATCGCAGGTAACTTGGTAGCTGAAACTGCAAGCGAGAGAAGTTTCTATCGATCTCCAACAAACTCTCAATATCTACAGGTTCGAATTTCCTAATCTCACCTTGGCTAGTTCTCAATCTTCCTCCTTAATATGTGAACGGGCAAATAGATAGCCTATATAGTATGACGAAACACTTAGAAAGTCAAGCCAGATGGCTGTGGTCGTTGAAGCTAATCAAGGACCAAAACCCCCTTTCTTCGTCATAATCGAGAATAGACAGCCCGGCATTATGATGCCTAAAAGATCCAAAGAAATCAATGACCGTCTTCTTATCTGGCTCGTCACCAAAAATCGCACTTGTTAGCAAAGCCGCCATAAATGTTCCATGGCTCACCGCGATTACTTTCTTTCCATTGTATTTTTCCACTAACGCCTTCTTCACCTTATTGGCACGAACCAACAGTTCATTTAAAGATTCACCACCGCCCTCAAATTTCCAATCAAAATTTAATTCTTTTGATGATTCTGACCTTTCTTTGTGGTGGCGAAGATCAATCTCACTCTGATCTTCAGCTCCATAAAGTGACGGAGAATGTTCCTGTTCGTGTAGATCTGGATAAATAACTATTTCCAAATCGCCTCTTTCTTTGGCAATAATTTCGGCTGTCTGTTTAGCTCTTGGCCAATGGCTGCTAATTAAAACATCAACCTCGACATCCTTTAAGCGCTTAGCTACCTTTTTGGCCTCTCCAATACCCACTTCACCCAAAACAGAATCTGGCGACTGCCGTATATTTTTTAAATAAGCATCCGTTCTACCATGTCGCACCAAATAAAGTCTCATGAGCCTATTATATTCGAGCCCCAGCCCTTGTGCTAACATGAGGCTATGTACTACAAGAAATCACGTGGCATCTTTGATCCCCAGTCAAAATCTCCCTATCAAATTAGCCGTTCCAAGATAGAGCTTTTTCTGCAGTGCCCTCGTTGTTTCTACATGGAATGCCGTCTAGGTTTAGCTCGTCCCTCTACACCGCCTTATACCTTAAATAATGCCGTCGATACTCTTCTCAAAAACGAATTTGATCTTTTGCGAAAAGACGGTGAAAAACACGAACTGGTCAAAAAATATAATATCGATGCTGTTCCTTTTAAACATGAGAGTTTGCCACAGTGGCGTGGTGAAGTAACCGCTTATGAAGGAGCACTCGTTCTAGACGAAAAAAGTAATTTAATGATCAATGGTTTAGTTGATGATCTTTGGCAAGATAAAGAGGGGAATCTGGTGATCGTTGATTACAAGGCCACCAGCACCACCAAAGAAATCTCTCTTGAAGATGAGTACAAGCAAGCCTACAAACGTCAAATGGAAATCTACCAATGGATATTTCGTAAACTAGGTTTTCCGGTTTCCAATACTGGCTATTTCGTCTTTGCTAATGCTTTAAAAAACCGACCAAAGTTTGACGGCAAACTGGAATTTGAAATGACCATCGTGCCCCATATCGGGAATTCCAGCTGGGTTGATCTGACCTTACTGGAAATCAAAGAACTTTTGCTATCTAACGAAATTCCTGCCCCAGCCCATGAGTGTGAGCACTGTGCCTACAAACAAATGTCCGTCCAAATCGTCAAATCCCTTCGTGATAAGAGATAATATCGACATGAATCTTCACGATTTTCATTTTGATCTACCGTCGGAACTGATCGGTCAAAAGGCCATCGAGCCTCGTGACTCCTGCAAACTTTTGGTCGTTAATCGAAACGACCAAACCATGACGCATCATATTTTTCGCGATCTTTTGGATCTACTCGACGAAAATTATGTCTTAGTAATTAACGACACTAAAGTTTTCCCGGCCCGCCTTTTAGGTAGCAAAATTACTGGAGGGAGGATAGAGATTCTTTTGCTAAAGCAAACAGCACTCGATTCTTATCAAGCCATCGCTCGTGGCAAAACTAAGATCGGCCAGCAAATTAATTTCTCTGCAGATTTTTTTGGAAAAATAGTTTCCAAAGAAGAAAATGGCGAAATTATTATCAAATTTAATTTAGCTGGCCTGTATTTAATAGCCAAAATCGATGAATTAGGCCAAACACCTCTACCTCCTTATATTCATTCACAAGTCGCCGAGAAAGAGTTAAGAGATCAATATCAAACCGTCTATGCCCGGGAGAAGGGGAGTGCCGCCGCTCCCACCGCCGGCCTTCATTTCACCCCAGAATTAATGGAAAGTTTGACCAAAAAAGGGATCACTATCGAAAAGATTACCCTGCACGTTGGTTTGGGAACCTTTAAACCAGTTACCGATGAGCAAGTTACTTCAAAAACACTTCACGCTGAATCTTTTTGGCTAACGGAAGAGGTGGCCAATAAACTTAATCAGGCTAAAAAAGCCGGTAAAAAAATTATTGCCGTCGGTACCACCACCTGTCGAGTGCTCGAAACTCAAACGGACAAAATGGGCATTGTCCAAGCCGGAGAAGGGGAGACTGATATTTTTATCCAACCGGGTTACCAATTTAAATTTGTCGATGGACTCATCACTAACTTCCACTTACCAGAAACCAGCCTATTAATGCTTGTTACTGCCCTAGTTTCTTTCCCCAACTCCCCTGTTCAATTTGGAAATTTTCAAGACAGTTTAGTAGGAAAAGCCTACCAAGAAGCGATCAAAAATAAATACAAATTCTTCAGTTTTGGCGACGCTATGCTCATAATCTGAAAAGAAACACATTATCTTGAGTTCTTGATTCCTAGAGTTCTTTGACCTGTCCCATCTTCTCCCTCATCTCCTCTACCAATCGCACCATAAAACGAACATTATGAATTGAGGCCAAACGGTAATACGAAAGTTCCTTAGCATGATACAGATGCTTCAAGTACCCCCTAGTGTAGCCAGACTGACAGGTAAAACAGTCACAACCCTCCATGATCGGAGATTTATCCGTTGAAAACTGAACATTATCAATATTGAGTCGCCCTTTGGAAAATTCACTTTCAAACATGTCCCCTCGAATTTCACCATAATAAAGAGCACCATTACGAGCCAAACGGGTGGGTGCTACACAATCAAACATATCAATGCCGGCCTTGATGATATCGACAATATTTTGGGGATCACGACCTAAACCCATGGTGTAAACAGGTTTATCTTTTGGTAATAAATGTTTTATCCAACCAATCATCTCTAAAGTTCCTTCCATGTTGTAACCGACTGTCTCACCACCCAAAGCAATTCCACTAAAGGGGAGTGAAGTAATAAACTCCGCCGCTTCCCTACGCATTTCTTGATCCATACTTCCTTGCACGATCCCAAACAAAGCTTGATGTGTTCCTTGGGTGCTTTTCTTGCCATTTTCTTCCCACCGTTTCACACAGCGCTCAGCCCAGCGATGTGTTCGCTCCATTGCTTCCCTAATATATTTTGGTTCGGCCTTATCCGGTGTGCATTCATCAAAAGCCATCGCTTTTTCGGGAGTAAAGCGATGTAACTGGCCATCTAGGTGGGACTTAAACGTGACCCCGTCTTCGTCAATTTTGGATAAGGCCTCGCCCTTGGCCCCGAGACCCAAAGAAAAAACTTGAAAACCACCACTATCGGTGAGCATGGGGGAGTTCCAATTCATGAATTTTTGCACCCCACCCATTTCACTCACTATTTTTTCTCCCGGACGTAAAAAAAGGTGATAGGTATTAGCCAAAACTATTTCTGCTTTTGTCTCACGAATATCCTGGGCGTCTAGTGCTTTTACCGTCGCGGCCGTCCCCACCGGCATAAAAACCGGCGTGTTAACCACTCCATGATCAGTCATCATTTGTCCGGTTCCATCTGCATTTCTTTTGAACTCAAACGCCATGGAGCCGAAGGTGGGACTCGAACCCACTACCTACGGTTTACGATACCGTCGCTCTACCAGCTGAGCTACTTCGGCTTGAGCTTATTTTACAAGAAAGCCCAGTGGTATACTACGATAAACATTCTTTGACAAATAGGAGATAATATGGGATTCAAGGTGGTCTACCTAAGTTTTTCTCTAAAAAGAGATGAATTTGTTGATTTACTGCTTCTTGGAATGATTGATGTTATCGCCACCCCAGACATCATTGGCAGTGACGATAAGGAAAAAATTACCCTGTGTGGCGCTACTGATCATCGAAAATACGGCCTTCCGGGGAAGGAAGATGGCTCTACCCACTTTTTTAATACCCGAGCTTTATATAGAGGCCATTACGTCGACGGTCGAGCCTTTGTTAAGACCCAAGATCAAGGAAAAATATACGAGGGTTCACTCAATCTTCAAATTTATCCCGAAGACGAGCCAAAGGAATAAAATCAAAAACGGAGTATTCATTACTCCGTTTTTTATGGTCTAACCAACAAAAAGCCGCCCGTAAAGGCGGCTCAAATTTCAATCGTAAAACGAACCAACTCTAGAATCAGGAATCTCGTAATTCTTTTGAAGATCTTCTAAAAACTTCTGACCCAATCGGGTTTTGCCGTCAACGTCAAATCCCAGAGTCATCCCATTGCTATAGTAAAAACGAACCGTGGCGCATTTCTTATTACTTTTCTTTTCTTTGACGATATAAGTTGCCAGTAAATTCATCGAATATCCAGCGATTTCATAGCCATCCGGCAAAATAAGATTCAGAAAAGCTTCTTCCTTACCTAGGATAGCTTTTCCCAATTCCAAATTCACAGATTTATACTTTGGCTCACTCAACAAACACCTCCGTTATTAAAGTTCAGGATTTGAATCCGCCTTATTATACCGTCTTACTCACCAAGCATAGGGATGAGGATCTTTACCTCAGCGTGGATTAGATCAGGATTACCGAAGATCTTTCGATTAGCCCAGTAAATTTTAGTCCACTTAAAACCATCTCCGTAGGCACGAACGGCAATGCTCCAGTAGTTATCACCACGCACAGTGGTGTATTCACCCGTCTCTATGGTTTTGATAGAATTTGTTTTGGCAGCTACATTCCCATTTTTATCAACTACAGCTACAGGTGCTTTTGTTTCTTTTACGGTAACTTTCTTCGCCTCTACCTTGGGAATCCGAAGCGACATACCGGCTGTGATGACGCCTTCACCAAAGATCTTATTCTCTTTCATGATGTCCACGTAGTTATATCCAGACCTGTAGAATTTTTCAGAGATGTGCCATAAATCATCCCCCTTAACCACTTTATAGGTGGCGATCAATTTATCATTTTGCGATCCATCCACTTTTTCTGTACTGGCCGTTTCTTGCTGATCCAAAAGCATTCCCTGCCACGTTTTTAAATTTGCCGTCCGGAAATAGTTAAAAATCAACCCAGCAATAACCACAATCACCACTCCACCCATCAGCGTGCTGATGGCATTTTCGTTCATTTTAAAGAATTTTAGGATATTCTTGATCCTTTTTTCTACCGTCTGTCCTTTGCTCATGACCCTATCTTATATATTCTTTTATCACAATGTCAATAGTTTGTTCAGCTATTTTTCATCAATGTGTGTCACCCCACCCAAACGACTCAGTATTTGTTTATGACTGTGCCAACCAATCTCTGGTAAATCATTAAGGTCAAACCAATCGATATCTAAATTTTCTTCTTTGTCATTTAATATCATCTCTCCCGACAAACTTACATCATAGAAAAACCCAAAGTGTCCCATACTTCTTGGATCGTCATCGACTTGAATAATATCTAATAATTTAATTACTTTCGCTTTATATCCAGTTTCTTCTTCAAGTTCTCTCACTACTGTCTCGCTTGGATGTTCCCCAAAGCTGACAAACCCAGCTGGAAACATCCAGCTCCCCTTATATGGTTCTCTCGCTCGTTTTACGAGCAGTACTTTTCCATCGCGAACCGCTACACCACAGGCCGCCTGACCTACGTGAGGAAAGTAAGTCCAGTTATCTTTTTCACAATGTTTAAACTGTCTTCCCTCCATCAAAACCTCATCTAGCTCATTTCCGCAAAAAGGACAAAATTTATATTCGGGCGGTCTAATTTCCAACATGAGAGAATCATACCTTAAGTAGTCAATACACTTATCTCAACTGATACTGGTTTTTATTGGCAAAAATCGTTGTGGGAAACTTTGTATGAAATTAATACCTACCGGTTGGAGAAGGTAATGTTAGAAAGAGAACAAATAAAGGCCATCCTGAGATAAGTAATTATGCTAAGTCAGTCTATACCCAACAATCTAAGAAAAACTCCACTAAGAACTATTTAAGTTTCTAATTAACGCCAAGAAATAAGAAAAAGATTCCTACGACTGAGAGGAGCAGAGACATAACCCAGACAGGCTTGTTTTTTAAGAGGACTGACATCGCCGACAAGGCTATGGCTATTTCAAAAAATGTCCCAGCCGTTGTCAATTGCCCGTTTCTTTCAAAGTGAGCACTTGCCTTTTTTGTCGCTATCTCCGCTTGCTGTTCTAACGATTCGGCTTCACGTTGAAGATTCTTCTGGACTTCTAGATCAGGCTGCTTTAAAACCCGACTTGTAATGTCGTTGGCCAAGTAATAATTCCATTCCTTGTTAGCTTTAGCTTGAAAATAGTTAGAATTATTTTTTTCCAGCAAAATCAAACTAGCGGTTGAACTCATATGAAGAGAGGTAATCGCTGCTAAGACGGCAATGATAGCTGTTGTTACGGCAGTTAAATCTTGCCAATTAAAAGAACTTTCTTTGTGGGGCATTACTCTACAGTATCTACTTTTTATTTTCTTATGCAATATCTTTAACACCAAAAAGAATGTACACTGAATATTAGTGAAACATTTTTTCATCCTATTCACCCTTCTTTTTCTAGTTATCACTTTTAGTCAATCTCCAGTTCACGCTAAGACAAAAGACTTTTTCTTCTCTCTTTCTCCCAAAGCTCAGCAGTCTGTCAATGTATTAGCTAAAAATATTCTTACCAACGGTATAAACCCGCAAATTACAACCATAAAACCTCAACTTGATCCTGGAGATTACGTTACAGTCAAAAATATTGGCTTACTACCAGACAACTCTTTATATTTCTTTAAAAATCTGGGACGGAATATCCAATCTCTGTTTACTTTCGACCAAGTCGGTAAAATTCATCAAAAGCTCAAGATAAGTAATCAAAAGACGCTAGAAGCCTTGCTTTTAATCGAAAAAGCTACCAAGCAAACAGAACCTAGAAAACACAACCAGCTAATTAGTTTAGCCAACTCCAATCTAGAAAGTGTGGGAAGTGGTTTTGATGATATTCGACGAACTATTGTCAATCTTACAAACGATCAATCTCCAGACCTACTAGCTATCCAAGACGAAGCTTTTCGCTTTGCTAGCCAGTATCTAAAGCACCAAGTTCTATTGCAACAGCAGGAAGATAAGCTAAATAATGCCGACTTTTTGTCTATCGAATCTACCAGAGTCCGACATTTAGCCAGTCTTTCTTCCATAGTAGTCTCTAGCAACCACAGCCCTGAAACTTTTAGCGAATTATTAGTAGATACTATCTCGCCTCAAGTCGGCAGTAATTATAGCCGTTTAAGCGTTATAGCCATTCTTCGTGATTTAGAAAATTATGCCACTCCAGATGATCAGAAACTTTTACAAACCGCTCAATCAATTCTTCGAAAAGAGTTTGAAGTTAAATTTTCTAAACTCTCTCAGACAGAACGACTCCAACAAGTAAAACGTTATGTCGAGTTTATCCACGGCAATCCAATTCGTGAGTTTCAAGCATACAACTTAATTTCCAAAAGCTTTACTTCGAAAGAAATGAAATCTCTCACTACCAGTTTTAAAGATAGGGCTGCTCAAAATTTTAAGAGCCATCTCGTCACGCTAGACAACGAGGTCGATCAACGTCTATTTATCCAAACCTTATTTGGGAATGACCCTGTTGATTTACGTTTAGTTGCTTATACCGAAATTCAGCTCCAAAATCCAAAAGTGCTGGGAATTAACGATTCAGCTACCGAATCGGCCATTCTTCAAAAGAAACATCTTCAAGAAATAAAAACCATTTTGGGGAATAATTTTTGCCAAACTTATGGCAAAAACGCAGATTCTCTTGAACAGACACGTTTCTTCAGCCAAAGCACAGGGCTTCAAGACGTTCTTGATCTCCGTGTCTCCAGATTTTTAACCACAGCAATGCAATCTTGTACATCTAAATCGCCTGAGACTAGTAGTGTCTTGTCTGCACTTACAACAAAACTTGAACAAAATTACATCAATCAAGCTATCCAATTGCCTACCGCTACACTACCAGACAGAAAGAAAGCTAAAGAAATTCTTCAAGAGGAGCAAATCGAAACTCAACCACAAGACGAACAAAAAGTGGCCGAACAAGTAAATGAGGAAATTCAGCAAATTGAGGATCAAATCACTGACAAAACCGCTAGCCAAAGCGCCCAAATTATCGAAGATATCGTCACAGTTATAGATAAAGAACAAACCATTATCGAAGAAGTTATCCAATCTGACGAGCCGACGCCAGAAGAAATTATTCAAAAGGAAGAACAAATTGTAGAAGAAATTATTGATTCGGCCGAGGCAGGTGAAACAAGCCCATTGGTAAATGAATTGCCAGCAGAAGTCCAGGAAGAAATTACTCAAACAGCTACGCCGACTACTACACCAACCCTAGAACTAACACCAACCCCAACACAGACAGTGGTTGAGAAGGTCATAGAAAAAACAGAGCCAACAACCGAAACAGTTACCACTCCGACACCCACAACGCCAATCGAGCCGACACTGGCACCAGCTTTATAAATAAAATTCCACGAAAACCGTTTCTAATCGTTCAAGAAGGTATCAGAAAACTAAAAGATAGAAAACGCCCGCTCGAACTCGACAAAAGGTGCCTATTGGCTGGAGGATAAGAGTCTGGAAAGAGAGCAAATAAAGGCAATATTGAGACAGGTAGCTCTTTAGGCATAAAAACCAACCTATAGCTTGATATTTATGCCCACTAGTGGTATACTTTCAAAAGTTTCAAAAACTATTCTTGCCTGAACATTCACAAAGGAGGCTCTAAGTGAACACCGACAATGATTTATTCGATGGTGTTGGTGAATACGCCACAGTCGACCATGTAGCTCTTCAAACAGCTTTTGGCATGATGATTGCCGCCACTACCCTATTTCAAAAACTGGGTTATACCGTCGATCCCAATCACAAAGCAGAAGGGGATTGGGGCAAAGCCATTTTTCTGGTCAAGGACAATTCAATCGACATCCAGCTAACCGATTCAACAGATCCCTCCTCTATTTCTTCAGGTGAAAACCATCTCGCAATCATGGTTGATGACCCCGAAACGGTTGCTTTCTACATCCGAGAATGGGCTCACCATGGAGGAATCTCTGGGGTATCGATAGAAAAGGTTCCTGGTGGCAAGATCTTTGTTTCC
>WNFL01430870.1_pt1 | contig 32199 bp, 34 predicted proteins | sample 5400361 | NCBI WGS metagenome assembly WNFL01 (sample SAMN13153351, study PRJNA577476) | soil metagenome | isolation source: 40 cm soil on Douglas fir-dominated hillslope | place: USA:California | collected 2013-09-17
ATCAGACATTTCCCAGAGCTTGGACGTGACGCCAGCCGCCATCGCTGGGGTGACCTTCAACGTCTGATGGATGCGCACGAAATTGTAGTGCATGAAGTAGATCGCCATCATGTGAGCATGGTTCACGGCCTTCTTCGAGAAGGCATTCGTCAACCTCGTCAGCGAAACGCGCTACGCGTCGGAAGCGTCAAACTGTACCACTACCGGCAGACGGGCTGATTTGCCATAGTGACGGGACATTCATCGGACAATCCAGGCTCGGATCAAGCCGCGGCGCGGACGGGTTCGGTCTTGGTGATCCAGCCGCCGCCCAGCACGCGCGTCCCGTTCTCTTCGTAGAATACGCAGGCTTGCCCGGGGGCGACCGCATCTTCGCCCTCGATCAGCTCGACCTCCGCTGCATTTGCCGCAAGCGGCGAAACACGCCCCGCCGTCGTCCCTCGGGTGGAGCGCACTTTGACCCGGCACACGACAGGCTCGGCCACTCCATCGCTCAACCAATTGACGTGCGAAAGTCTTATCATCCGTGTGCGGAGTTGATCGCGCGGCCCAACCACGACTTGGCGCGTAGACCCGTCCAATCGCAGCACGAACAAGGGCTCTTCGTTTCCCGATAAGCCCAAACCTTTGCGCTGCCCGACGGTGAAATGGATGATCCCGGGATGCGTGCCCAGCACGCGTCCTTCGGCATCGACGATCTCCCCGGGCTCCGCGGCGTCCGGGCGCAAGCGCTTCACCACATCGGTGTAACGCCCCTGCGGCACGAAACAGATGTCCTGGCTGTCGGGCTTGTTCGCGATCATCAGCCCTAGCTCGGCTGCGATCTCACGCACGCGAGCCTTCGGCATATCGCCGAGCGGGAAGCGCAGCGCGGCAAGCTGCTCCCGCGTCGTGGCGAAGAGAAAATAGCTTTGGTCGCGCGAATCGTCCTGGGCGCGGTGCAGCTCCGGGCCGCTCGCGCCCGCGATGCGGCGCACATAATGGCCGGTGGCCAACGCGTCGGCGCCAAGTTCGCGTGTGAGCGTGAGCAGGTCCCCGAACTTCACGCGCTCATTGCAGCGCACGCAGGGGATCGGCGTTTCTCCGCGCGCATAGCTTAGCGCGAAATCATCCATCACCTGGCGCCGGAAGCGCTCCTCGTAATCGAGCACGTAATGGGCGATTCCGAGCCGCTCGGCGACGCGCTTGGCATCGTGAATATCCTGCCCCGCGCAACAGGCGCCCTTCTTCCTTGTCGCGGCGCCGTGATCGTAGAGCTGCAAGGTGACGCCCACGACGTCATAGCCTTCGCCCGCGAGCAGGCCGGCCACCACCGAGGAATCGACCCCTCCCGACATGGCCACGACCACCCGGGTTTCCTTCGGGGGCTTGGCAAAACCCAGGCTGTTCAGGGCGTTGTTCATGGCGGCGGGACTATAGGCAGCAGGAGCGCGCGCGCAAGCCCGATGGGGTAGTATCAGCGCCGATATGGCTCCGCAATTGGGCGAACTTCTCTACTGGGCTGCGTGTTGGATCGCGGCGACGGTCGCGCTGCTGGGATTGGCGGCTTGGCTCACCGGAAGCCGAGAATCCTGGGTCGGCGTGACGACATTCGTGGCCGTCGCCGTCGTGATCTGGGTGATCGGGCGCGTGACCCTATGGGTCTCGGCGATGAGGCAGGCAAGGACGCGGCGGCGCTGACGCGGCCAGTCATCGGCGAGATTGCCCGGTCAGAGGAAATTGAGCAGCGAAAGCTTGTTCAGCGTGGCGGTGATCTGAAAGGTCGCCTGCAGCGCGGTTTGATCCTGGTTGAGCTTCGCCAGCGCCTGAGGCATGTCCACGTCCTCCAGGCTTGAGACGAAGCCCTTGTATACCGTCGAGGTCGCTTGCAAGCGGTCAAGCGTGTCCTGCACCATTTTGTAGCGGATGCCGTTCGACGCGGCGGCCGTATCCACGCTTGATGCGGCACTGATCGCCGTCGGTATCGTGGACTCGAGGAAACTCTGCTGTGCCAGCGTCGTCTTCGCATCGAAGGGCCCGTTCGCGCCGGCGTCGAATTGGGCCACCTGCTGAAACAGCGAAAAGAGCTGGGTGCCCAGATCGGACGCCAGCATCCCCACCTGGACCGTTTGAGCATCGCCGATGCGTATGCTGCTCTTTACGGTCCCATTGGCGAAGGCCTGCGGTATGGAAGGAAGCGTTATGAGGTCGCTCAAATTCGCGATCGTCACCGGCGCGATCTGACTTTTGTCGCCGGCATAAATATATCCGTTGGCGTCCTTCGAGTTGAGGATTTCCACGGCCTGGTCAAAGTAGCCCTGCATCTGAGTCATCAGAGACGTTGCGTCCTGGTCGGCGGCGGCCTTGGTGAGAGTTTCGCGCACCTGGCCCATGAGAGTGCTCAACTGCCCCAATTGCGCGTCTTGCAGGTCCAATCGGGCAGATGCCTGTTTCGCTGCGGCCGTATTGGCGTCGGCGCGTGCGCCCGCCGCGCGTGCCGACTCCATGACCGCGGTCTTGTCGCCATAACCCCCATAGGTATCGGCAAGCTTGCCGGTGACGACCTGGCGATTTGAAGCATCCAGGGCCGCTTCAGTCTTCTGGATCTGCGCGAGCATGAATTGCGCGCTGGCGGCGCTGCCGATGCGATCGAGCGACATCTTATCCTCCCACCGCTTTCAGCAGCTCATCAGAAAGCTGTTGCGCCACGGTAATCAGCCGCGCTCCCGCATTATAGGCCTGTTGCAGCACGATCATGCTTGCCAGCTCCTCATCGAGGTTGACGCCCGACTTCGCGCTCTGATTCTGCGTCGCGACCTGCAGGCGCGTATCCTCGGCCTTCTTAGAGACGTCGATCGAATTGCCGCGGCTCGCGACTTCCTGGTAGAGCGCCGCGGTATAATCATTGAATGTCACGTTGCGCCCCGACAGGCCGCCGGCCGAGGAGAAAGCGTGGGCCTGGTTGAACAGATCCTGGAGCGCAAGAAGTCCACGATTGTCGCCGGGCGAGGCAACCACGCTGGTAAGCGCGGTCGCGCTGGTCAGCGTAGGCTGCGCAAAAGCGAGAAGCTGGGGCGAGGATTGGAGCGTCGGCGTTACGGTGAAATTGCGCCCGCGCGCGATCTTCTCCCCGATGCCGATCCCGAACAGCGAGGTGAAGCTCTCGCCCGTGGTCCCGCGTGCCGTGGTATCGAGCGTCACTTCCAAATCATATGCGCTGTAGCCGGCGACGGGCGTGACCTGCATTTGGCCGTTGGCATCAAGCGCGAAGGTCGCCTTTCCGGTAAAGGCGGTGTTGAGCGCGGTGACCATGTCGCCGATCGTGGTGCCGGTCACCGGGACGGTGGTTTCCCCAACCCGCTCGCCGTGCGGTCCCTTCAGAAGGAGGGAGATGGATCCGCTGGGCGCGAAGCCCGCCGTGTCGGCGGCGGTCAGCCCGGTGGTGACGATGGAATTGCCGCTGGCGTCGAACAGATCGTTCAGACCGAAGAAATGCGAAAACGCGATCCCGCCGCGCGAGGTGGCGTTTCCCGGTTCGTCGGCGATCACCACGCCGTTGCTGCCCGTGGCAGATACCGTCAGAACGCCATCGGTGAAATTGGCGCTCCCGTTTGCTCCGAGTGCGGTGTTCAGTGCGGTGACGAAGCTTCCCACGGTTCCGCCGATGGCGCTCGTCGCGCCACCATCGACGCTCAGCGTCCCGGCGCCAAAATCGATAGCAATCTTATGCTGCAGAGCACCGCTATTGGCATCGACGATGCCTATCGTCGTTGCTCCGGTAAAGTTCAGCGCATCAGTGTCGAGAAGCCCGGTCTCGCGTCCCGCTAGTGTTTGGGGCGGCGGCACTGCCGTGCTGGCGTTATGTGTCGCATTGAAGGCAAGAGAAACGGATTGGGCCAGCGCGCCCAGCTCTTCGCCGAGCGAGACCAGGGTGCCGTCGCGCAGCTCGATGAGGCCGGCGATCTTGCCCGAATTGACATGGGGATCGAAGGTGCGGGGATTATCGATTGGCTGGCCCGTCTGCCCGCTTATGGTCTGGACCGTGACGGGCTGGAACGCGGGACCCACACCGGGCGAATAGCTGAGCTGAGCATAAGCGTCGCCGATGAGTTGCACGCCGTCGGTCGTGGACACCCACAGGCGGCCGTCGGTTTGTTGCGAGGTACGCACGTCCATGATCTGGGACAGCTGTTTTACCAGGGTATCGCGCTCATCCAGCAGAGCTGTTGACGTGTCGCCGGTGAGCAACGCCTGATGAATCGAAGGATTAAGGTCGTAGATTTTCTTGATCAGCGTGTTGGCTTCCGAGACGGCGCCCCCGATTTGCTGATTGGTGGTGACGCGCAGATCGGCCACGGCTCCCGAAAGGTCGGAGATGGAGCGGGCAAGAGATTGGAACTGACCAGCGGTGCCAAGTCTCGACGCCAACGCGGTAGGCTGGAGAGATGCCTGGCCCAAAGCCGCATAGACGGCACTCAGCTGACTGCCGATCGACTGTCCGTCGCCCGGCTGTCCCAGCGCGGTATTGAGCTGCTCCATGACGTCAGCTTGCACATCGTAACGGGAGGACGTGCCGTTTGCCTTGATCACTTCCTGATCCAGGAACGCGTTGGCAATCCGTTGGATTTCTTCGACCCTGACGCCGCCGATTTGGCCGCCTGCGATAAGCGGTCCCTGCTGCACGACGCGCCGCACATAATTCGGGTTGTTCGCGTTCGCGATATTGTTCGATGTCACGCGCAAAGCGGCTGAGTTCGTCAACAGAGACGACAAGCCGCTGGAAAGTATGCCTTCGAGTGACACGGTGCGCTTTGCTCCTGTCAAATGACACGGGCCCACAGAATTGGGTGCAAGGCCGGTGCCAACGGGCGGAGGGCGCGAAGAGGGCAAAGGCGAGCGCTGCGGCTGCCCAAGCATCGGTAGGCTTTGCCCTGAGCGGCAATTCGTGCCGGGCGAAAGCCGGTCCGGGATCAATCCGCGAAACCCCCTCGGCCCCCCGCACGATCTTACCTTCGTTGGGCTTTCCATTGATTGGCGGTGCAAGCGGCGCGCTGAAACCCTTCTGGTCCGGGACTTGCTACCGGAATGGCCGGAACTATGTGGAACCGCCATGACCGGCGTTGCAGCGCTACCAGTGATGAGTCTTCCGGATATCGCCGCGGCGATGCCGAAAGCTGGCGACAGCGCGCCGGGCACGGACTCCATTTTCGATGACTTGCTTGCCGCACTGGCGCCAATCGTTTCAAATCAGCAAAGCGTGCCGGCGCCCGCGGCAACGCAGCCCGAACCATCCGCGCCCACGGGCGCGTCCGACGCGGCCATACCACAGTTGAGCATCCCCGATCCCGTCGCATCGCTGGAGACAGCGCTTGACGATGCAATGGCTGCTTTGCAGTTGCCGCTTCCCCCCTCGCAGTCCAGCCCCGCGAAGCCGGATACAGTTTTGGCCACACCCAAGATCGCCGATTCTGCCGGGCTCCCGCCGCAACCGCAGGCTGGAAATATCGCTTCCACGCCGCCCCGCTCCGGGAGCAGCGAGCCTGGAGCAGCCCTGCCGCCAAACATGGACGCATCGTCCGACGGCAGCAGCCTGGCGGCTCTCACGATGATTTCGGCGCAAGTGGCGCCGGCGGGCGATGTCCCTGCCGCGCCCGTCAATCCTCCGGCGATAGTTCTGACAATCACAAATGCCGGCGAGACGCCCGCACCCAATCCCTTGCCTGCCCTGGAGACGAACAGCGTCCCGCAAAAAGCTGATCCGAGCGCAACCCCCGCAAACCCCACGGGCGTCACGTCTGCCAAAAGCGACACCGCTGCCATACCAGCCCAAGCCGCAATAGCCGTAGCGCTCTCCCAAGGCGCCAGCGCCGTGGCTCCATTGCCCTCGAAGAGCGCGCCGTCATCGGCGGCCGAGAAACCGGCGGCCAATTCCGTTGTTGGTCTCGGAAAAACCGAAGCCGCGCCACGCGCTTCAAAAAACCCGATTTCCACGGCAGTTGCGCAAGACGATAATGCAGCCACACCACAGCCGAACAGCGACTCATCGGCTACAGCCGGCCGCACACCGGGCAATTCCCACAGCGGCAACGAAACAGCTTCGCGCTCAGCGCAAGACCTCGCCCCCATTGTCGTCCCGCCGCTCGACAATTTGGCGTCTCCGGCGTCAAACGGATACGCGTCCGCGACAGCAGCCAACCACGCCCCTATCGAACTGTCCGGCATCACGGCGGTGAATGCGTCTTGGGCCGGCACGCCGCAAACCGGCGATGTACCAATGCGTCTGGTGTTGACTGCGGCGGGCGTTGTGCCCGACCCCGCGAGCGTGGATGCCCTTGCACTCAGAATCGCGGCGAAATCCGCCGACCTCACTCGGCCGGATTGAAATTCATCTGAACATGGATTCGCAAGGAAACGCCCAAGCACAGTTGAGCGCCGACCGCCCACAGACGCTCGACGCGTTGCAGCGCGATTCGGGCGCGCTCGAGCGAGCATTGAAAGACGCCGGCCTCGATCTTCCCGGCGGCCTCTCCTTCTCGCTTAAGGGCGACGGCAAGTCGGCCGCCTGGCGCGATGCACAGAATTCGAGCCGCGGCCGCGCCATGCAGATCGACGCTGTCGATGGTGCAACGGGCACTGCGGTGATTTTGGGTTTGACGTCTACCGGGCAAGCCTGGGGCGCGGCCTCCACGCGTGTTGATATCAGGGTTTAGGAGCACAGGACATGGACGCGACCTCTGCCATATCTGGCGCAACGCCACCCACTGCCGCGAAGGCGAAAACGACGCTGGCGAGCAATTTCGATACGTTCCTGACGCTGCTCACCACGCAATTGAAGAATCAGGATCCGCTATCGCCGATGGATTCGAGTCAGTTCACGCAACAGCTGGTGCAATTCTCTCAGGTCGAGCAATCCATCAACGCCAACCAGAATCTCGAATCGCTGATCTCGCTCACCAAAGCGCGTGCCGGTAGCGACGCGGTGGGCTATCTCGGCAAGACCGTTACGGTCACCGATGGCAACGCCGGACTCAAGAACGGCCAGGCGCGATGGGGCTATTCGCTGGAGAATGACTCCGCGAGCACGCGTTTGGTCATCGCAGATTCCAAGGGGCATACCGTCTATACCGGCGCCGGCGATACGACATCGGGCCTCCACGCCTTCAGCTGGGATGGCAAGGACAATGCGGGCAATGTTTTGCCCGATGGCGTCTATACGATGAGCGTCAGTGCGCAAACGACAGACGGTAGCGCCATCAACACCGCGGTCGCGAGCCAAGGCGTGGTGGACGAGGTCGATCTTTCCGGAACCGAACCGATGCTGAAAATCGGCGCCTTAAGCGTGCCGCTCAGCAAGGCAACACTGATTTCGGCACCTTGAATTGAACGGGTCCGCCGAGAATTGGCGGGCTGAAACAAAACGGAACCGGCACCAAGCGCCGCGAACCATCACTTAAGGATCAATACTATGAGTCTTTATGGCGCCCTGCTCACCGGTGTATCAGCCCTCGATGCCAACAGCCGCGCACTCGCGATCACATCGTCGAACATCGCGAACCTCAACACGGTTGGCTACAAGACGAGCACTGCGGACTTTTCGACCTTCCTTGCGGGGACCGGATTTGCCGGAGAAATTTCGCCCTCCAGCGTGCAGGTCTCTTCAGCCCAGCAACTTTCCAAGCAAGGTCTGTTGTCGTCGACGGGCAACTCCACCGACCTCGCGCTGTCGGGGAACGGCTTTTTCATCGTCACCGACAACCCAGCTTTGGTCAATCAAGCGGACCTATACACGCGCGCGGGTTCCTTTACGCCCGACGCCAGCGGACGGTTGCGAAATTCCGCGGGGTTTTATCTGAAGGCCTGGCAGCTCACGCCAGCCGGCACCATGCCGACCAATCGAAGCACCTTGTCGCCGATCAATCTGAGCTCGCTAAACGGCACCGCCCAACCCACGGCGAACATCAAGTTGAAGGCCAATCTTCAGGCCTCCACCGTCGCCGTCGGCGGCTATGTTGCGGGCGATATGACAGCAGGAAACGTGACTGCGGCATTCGAGCAAAGCATCAATGTCTTCGACAGCCAGGGCGCCTCGCGGCCGATGAAGCTATCCTTCGTGAAAACCGGGCCCGACGCCTGGGCCTATGAAGTCGCCTATCAGGGTCCGGTGGCCGATGTCGGCGGCGCGGGCGGCAATCCGGTCGCGACCGGAAACCTGACCTTCAATGCCGACGGCACTCTGGCGACCCCTGTGTCGGGCGTGAACAGCTTCACCGTACCATGGGCGGCATCTACCGGCCTTTTGCCCCAACCCCTGACGCTCAATTTCGGCACGGCGAACCTTGCCAGCGGCGTGTCACAATTCGATGCGTCCTCGCAATTGACCTCGGCCAACATCGACGGCGCACCGTTCGGTTCGCTGAGCTCGGTCTCTGTGAATGATGAGGGCTTCGTTACCGCGCTGTTCGACAATGGCATCGAGAAGAGGGTCTACAAGATTCCGGTGGCGACATTCGCCAACCCCGATGCGCTCGCCGCGACCACGGGAAACGCTTACCTGGTGACCGACAATTCGGGATCCCCCACGATCACCGAAGCCAAGACCGGCGGCGCGGGAGCCATCGTGTCGAATTCCTTGGAATCCTCGACGTCCGACCTCGCCCGAGAGTTTTCCAATCTCATAACGACACAGCGCGCCTATTCCGCCGCAACCCGCATTGTCACCACGGCGGACCAGATGCTGCAGGAACTTATGCAGATCAAGCAGTAACAAAAGAAACGGCGTCTTTACCGAAGTGAAGGCGCCCTTTCACTAAACAAAGCCAAACAATATCATTGGCTTAGTCCTTAATTTACCCTGGTGTTTTGGGCTTTTTTAAAGCGCGCCGGGCTACCTTCACGCCAACGGGTAACAAGGTGGTGGAGTGATGAGAGAAATGGGCGAGGAGCAACGGAGGCCGCGCGTAAGCTACGTGATCGGACCCGATGGCAGTCCGCTCACTTTGGCCGATCTGCCGCCTCCCAACACGAAAAGATGGGTCATCCGGCGCAAGGCCGAAGTGGTGGTGGCTGTCAGAGGCGGCCTGTTGAGCCTGGAAGATGCGTGCCGCCGTTACACGCTGACGGTGGAAGAGTTCCTCGCCTGGCAGCGCGCAATCGAGCGCTTCGGCCTTCCGGGACTGCGCGCGACGCGAGTCCAGCAATATCGCCATTGATGTGCTGCGGACGTAACTCACAAGACGAAAGCCGAAATATCTGAATCGGAAAAATCGGAAGCCCATCGGACTTCCGATTTTTATTTACGTGGTTTCCAGAGTCTGAATTTTCGGTGCGGCGAATCTCGCTTTGCTCCACGCCAGGGTTAAGGAATGATTTCGCCGCTGCTTTGCCTAGCGCGCTGCGATCGTTCGAAAATTCCGAGCCAGCGTTAAGCTCACCTTTACCCAACTCCCGGCAATGTTTGCCTAGTCGAGCAACCAAGCCGAAGCCGAAGCGTTCGTTTGCGCGCCTTCGGCGGTCGCGGTCGAGGCGGAGGGCATTTTGCCGGAGTTTTTTAGAGGGATCGGTGCCGCACGCATCGGCGCCATGGCGGGGGTCGCGGCGGCGCTGACCGGATTCTTTCTCTATGTGTTCGGGCTTATCGCAGAGCCGTCGAAGGCGATTCTGTTTTCCGGTCTCGAAGCGCGCGACGCCTCGGCTGTGATTTCCAAGCTCGACGCACTGAACGTCCCCTATGAGCAAAAGGGCGACGGCGGCACGATCCTGATTCCTGCCGACCAGGTGACAAAAATCCGCATGCAGCTTGCCACCGATGGCCTGCCATCGGCCGGCGTCGGCTACGAGATCTTCGACAAATCCGACACCTTCGGGACCACGGCCTTCGTGCAGAACGTCAATCGCCTTCGCGCGATCGAAGGCGAGCTTGGGCGCACCATTCGCTCCCTCGATTCCATCGTATCGGCACGCGTGCATCTCGTCATTCCCGACCGTCAGATTTTCGCGCGCGACAATCAGCCGCCTTCGGCCTCCGTCGTCGTGAAGACGCGAGCCCGCCTGTCGCGCGGCCAGGTGAGCGCCATCCAGCATCTCGTGGCTGCTGCGGTGGCGGGGCTTACTCCGAACAATGTCGCGCTTGTCGACGACAAGGGTGAGCTTTTGGCCGGCGGCAATGGCGATGGCGACAACGCAACGTCGGCGGTCCAGGAAGAGCGAACCTCGGGCTTCGAAGACAGGCTTCGCCAGCGGGTCGAGAACATCGTCTCTTCCATCGTCGGTCCTGGTCATTCTCGGGTCCAGGTCGCGGCGGATATGGATTTCAACCGGGTCACGGAAACCGCTGAGACCTTCGATCCCGACAGCCGTGTGGTTCGCTCCTCGCAGACGGTTCAGCAGGATTCGGCTTCGAAGGACAATCGCAACGCCGCGGCGGTCAGCGTCGGCACTGCGATTCCAGGCCAAGCGGTACCGCCGGCTCCGGCGGCCGACAATGCTTCGGTTTCCAACAACACGCGCAACGAAGAAACCATCAATTACGAGATTTCCAAGACCACAAAGACGCAGACACTGGATGCCGGACAGGTAAAGAAGCTGTCCGTCGCGGTGGTGGTGGACGGCACCTATACCCCGGCTGCGAACGGCGCGCGGACCTATGCTCCGCGCAGCGGCGACGACATGACCAAGATCACTGCGCTGGTGCGCTCGGCGATCGGCTTCGATGAAAAGCGCGGCGACCAGTTGCAGGTCACGAATATGCGCTTCGCCGATATCGATACGGGTCCGGAAGCGCCCGCGGCAACATCCGTGATGGGTCTCGATTCCTCCGCTTTGTTCAAGCTCGGTCAGATTCTCATCCTCTCGATCACCGCGCTCCTCGTCTTCCTCCTGGTGGTGAAACCGATGATCCGCCGGCTCACCGCGCCCATGGCGCCGCTGGCGGGCGGAACCGCCCTGCCCGCTCCCGGTACGCCCGGGGCGCCTCAGTTGACCCATGCGCCCGGCGAAACCCAGCCGCAAGGGCAACACGCAGCCGGCTCGGCAGCGCCGCTGATGCCGAAACGGGAAAGCATGATCGACATCAGCCAGATCGACGGTCAGGTGCGCGAATCCGCGATCCGCAAAGTGGGCGATGTCGTGCAGGCCCATCCCGAAGAGGCGATGGCGATCCTGCGCACTTGGCTCCATCAACCGGTCTAAGGGACGAAGATGGCGCGCGCCCCCAAAACCCAGATCAAGGAGGACCTCCGCGCCCTGTCGGGCCCCGAGCGCGCCGCGATATTCCTGCTTTCGCTCGGCGAAGAGTTGGGTGCCAAACTGTGGCAGATGATGGACGAGGACGAGATCAAAGAGGTCTCGCAGCTCATGTCCACTCTGGGCACCGTAAGCGCAACCCTCGTCGAAAAGCTGCTCATCGAGTTCGTCTCTCAGATGTCCTCGACCGGTTCGCTGATGGGTTCCTATGAATCCACCGAGCGTTTGCTTACGCGCTTCATGCCCGGCGAGAAAGTCGGCGCGATCATGGAGGAGATCCGCGGCCCGGCCGGCCGCACCATGTGGGACAAGCTTGGCAATGTAAACGAGTCGGTGCTCGCGAATTACCTGAAAAACGAGTATCCGCAGACGGTCGCCGTCGTGCTCTCCAAGATCAAATCCGAGCATGCCGCCCGAGTCTTGGCGGCGCTGCCGGAGGAATTTGCGCTCGAAGTCGTGCAGCGCATGCTGCGCATGGAATCGGTGCAGAAGGATATCCTCGATAAGATCGAGCAGACCCTGCGCGTCGAATTCATGTCGAACCTCGCGCGCACCGCCAAGCGCGACGCACACGAAATGATGGCGGAAATCTTCAACAATTTCGATCGCCAGACGGAGAACCGCTTTCTCACTTCGCTTGAAGAGAGAAGCCGCGACGCCGCCGAACGCATCAAAGCCCTCATGTTCACCTTCGAGGATCTTGGCAAGCTCGACCCCGGCTCCATCCAAACGCTTCTGCGCCACGTGGAGAAGGACAAGCTTGGTCTGGCGCTGAAAGGCGCCACCGATTCGCTGCGTGACGTCTTCTTCTCCAACATGAGCGAACGCGCCGGGAAAATCCTTCGTGAGGACATGGAGGCGCTCGGACCCGTGCGCCTCAAGGACGTCGATGAGGCGCAAATGCGCATGGTCAACGTCGCCAAGGATCTTGCCAACAAGGGCGAGATCATGATCGCCAGCAAACAAGGCGAAGACGAGTTGATCTACTGATGGACAAGAAAGTCAAATTCACCTTCGACACACATTTCGACGGCGCCAACCGGCGGGATGAGAAGAGCGATGCGCGTTCGCGCAAGAGCTATAGCGCCGAAGAAATCGACGCCATGAAACTCGAGGCGCGCGAAGAAGGGCGCTCGGACGGCAATGTGCGTGCCAGCCACGCGATTGCTGCTTCGATCGGCCAAGTCGCGGCGGCCGTGCTTGCCGCCATCGAAGCGATGGACGGGGAGATCGAAAGCATTCGCGCGGAAGCCGCCGGATTGGCGATCGTGGCGGCGAAGAAACTCGCGCACGCCGCATTGGCCGCCGCACCCGAGGCCGAGATCGAAGAGGCGTTGCGCGTGGCCCTGCACCAGGCGATCGGGGAACCGCGTGTGGTGGTGACGACCGCTCCCTTGCTCGCGCACAAGATTCAAGAACGGGCGGATGAGATTGCCCACCACGAAGGCTATGAAGGCCGCATCCAATTCGTGCCCGACGACGGCCTGGCGAACGCCGATTGCCGTATCGAATGGCGCGGCGGCGGCATCGAACGTGCGCAGTCTGCGATTGAAAGCGCTCTGGCGGATCTGATGGCCCGGCGTTTCCCGCAAGGCGCCCTTGAGAGGAAGGAATAGACATGGCGGAGAAGGACGACGTCAGTTTGCCCGAGTTGGGCGACGCGGCTGGCGCGGCGCAAGAGGGGCAGCCTCTGCTCAAAAAGCAGAGCGCCTCCGACGCCGAGCCCAAACACGTGGCGGTGGATCTCGAAGCTGTCTACGACGTGCCGGTTACCGTTCAGGCGATCCTGGGCAAATCCGCCATGGAAGTGAGCCAGCTCCTGAAACTCGGGCGCGGCACCGTGGTGCAGCTCGACCGCAAGGTCGGAGAAGCCATCGACATCTACGTCAACGACCGCTTGGTCGCACGCGGCGAAGTGGTGCTCGTGGAAGACCGGCTGGGCGTGACCATGACGGAAATCATCAAAGCAGGGCAAATCTGATTGGGACTCCCCATGCCGAGAACTTGTCGGACATGGGATGCAAATGAAGGGATAGGATCATGCGACTTCTCATTCTAGGCACCCTTGGCGGCCAACTCGGCGCGGCGACCAAGATCGCCATGGATAAGGGCGCGAAAGTCGCGCATGCGAACAGCGTTGAGCAGGGGCTTTCCGAGCTCCGTCAGGGCCACGGCGCGGACCTCGTGATGTGCGATGTCGCGCTCGATATCGGTCTCTTGGTACGCTCCCTCGCCACCGAGCGCATCTGCACGCCGGTGGTCGCCTGCGGAATCGGAACCGATGCCCGGCGCGCGGTCGATGCCATCCGCGCCGGCGCCAAGGAATATCTTCCCCTTCCGCCCGATCCGGACCTGATCGCGGCGGTGCTCGCGGCGGTCGCCGATGAATCGCACCAGCTCATCTTCGAAGATGCGGCGACGGCTTCTGTCATCGCCATGGCCGATCAGATCGCCACCTCGGAGGCCTCGATCCTGATCAGCGGTGAATCTGGCACCGGCAAGGAGATTCTGGCCCGTTACGTCCATCGCCGCAGCTCTCGCGCGGACAAGCCATTTATTTCGGTGAATTGCGCGGCCATTCCGGAAAATCTCCTGGAATCGGAATTGTTCGGTCATGAAAAGGGCGCGTTCACGGGCGCCATCGCGCGCCGCCTCGGCAAATTCGAGGAGGCGAACGGCGGCACGCTGCTGCTCGATGAGATCAGCGAAATGGATGCGCGGCTGCAGGCAAAGCTGCTACGCGCGATCCAGGAACGCGAGATCGACCGCGTCGGTGGCGGCAAGCCCGTCAAAGTCGACATCCGCATCATCGCGACCTCCAACCGCGACCTTGCGGACGCGGTGAAGCGAAACACGTTCCGCGAAGACTTGCTTTACCGCCTCAACGTCGTGAATTTGAAGCTGCCCGCCTTGCGCGACCGGCCAAAGGATATTCTCGCCCTTGCCCGTCATTTCGCCCGCAAATATGCCGAGGCCAACGGCGTGGCGTTCCGGCCACTCGCGCCGGAGACCGAGAGGGTGCTGCTCGGGCATGCCTGGCGCGGCAACGTCCGCGAGCTCGAAAACACGATCCATCGTGCGGTGCTGCTCTCGCCCGGAAACGAGATCGCGCCGGAAGCGGTCCGCTTGCCCGATGGCGCCAAGCTCGGCGAATCGCCGATGCGCGTGGGCCACGACCCCGTATCGATTGCGGCCGAAGCTGCGGCCACCACAACTCGTGCGCTCGTCGGGCGCACGGTCTCCGATGTTGAGCGCGACCTGATCCTGGATACGCTCACCCATTGTCTCGGCAACCGCACCCATGCCGCCAACATTCTGGGCATTTCCATTCGCACGCTAAGGAACAAGCTGCGCGAATATACCCAGGCCGGCGTCCGCGTCGCTCCGCCCGGGGAAGGCCGCGCCGCGTGATGAAGACTGAATTCGTATGGCAATGATTGCGCAAACCCAGGCTCAGGCAACGGGGCCGCAAGGCGCTTTCGACGCCGTTCGCGATTATCTCAAGAACGGCGAAATCGCGCTTGCGATCGGCATTCTCGCAATCCTGGTCGTCCTTTTGCTGCCCCTGCCGCCATGGCCTTCGCCATTCTGATTCTGATGACATCGGTGTTCATCAGAAAGCCTTTGGAATTCAGCTCTTTTCCAACGATTCTGCTCATTTCCACGATGCTGCGCGTGGCGCTGAACCTCGCTTCGACGCGCCTCATCCTCGCCCATGGCAAGGAAGGGACCGCAGCGGCCGGACTCGTCATTGAGGCATTCGGGCGACTCATCACCCAAGGCAATTTCGTCATCGGCATCATCGTCTTCGCGATCCTGATCATCGTGAACTTCGTCGTCATCACCAAAGGTGCCGGCCGCATCGCCGAAGTGGCCGCGCGCTTCACCTTGGATGCCATGCCGGGCAAGCAGATGGCGGTGGACGCCGATCTCTCTGCCGGCCTCATCAACGAGACCGAAGCGCGCGAACGGCGCAAAACGCTCGAATCCGAATCCAATTTCTTCGGCGCCATGGACGGCGCGTCGAAATTCGTGCGCGGCGATGCCATCGCCGGTCTCTTGATCGTCGGCATCAACATCATCGGCGGCATTATCATCGGCGTCGCGCAACAGGGCATGTCCTTCGGCGCGGCCTCGCAGACATTCACGCTGCTGACCATCGGCGATGGTTTGGTGACGCAAGTGCCCGCCCTGATCGTGTCCACCGCGGCCGGCATGATGGTGTCGAAGGCTGGCATAGAAGGGTCGGCCGAAAAGGCACTGTTCGGCCAGCTTTCCCATTATCCCCAGGCGCTCGCGATGGCCGCATTCGTGATGGCGGTGGTCGCCATGTTGCCCGGTATGCCACATGTGGTCTTTGCGTTTATCGCCACCGGCGCGGGCGCGCTCGCCTATACCTCATGGCGCAGCAAAGAAATGCTTCGCCTGGAGACCGCGCGCAAAGAGGCGTCGAAAGCCGCCGACGCCCCGCCCGTGGAAGAGCCGATTTCGTCCGCGCTTGCGCTCGACTTGCTGCGCGTCGAACTGGGTTACGGTCTGCTGCCGCTCATCAATGACGCGAAGGGTCACCGCGTCACCGACCAAATCAAGGCATTGCGGCGTCAGCTCGCCTCCGAAATGGGCTTCGTGATGCCCGCCGTCCGCATCCTCGACAATATGCAATTGGGGGCGAATGAATATGCGATCCGCGTCAAGGAATTGGCGGCCGGGCGCGGTGAGTTGTACCCCGGCCAGCTTCTGCTGATGGATCCCAAAGGCCAGGCCGTCGAGCTTCCCGGCACGCACACCAACGAGCCGGCATTCGGCCTTCCCGCCACCTGGGTGGATCAGGGCTTGCGCGAGGAAGCGTCGTTCCGCGGTTACACGGTGGTCGATCCCGGCACGGTCTTGACCACGCATTTGACCGAAGTGCTGAAGAACCACATGGCGGAGCTGCTTTCCTATGCCGAGACCAAAAAGCTGCTCGACGATCTTCCGGCGGAGCACAAGAAACTCGTCGAAGAACTGATCCCATCGCAAATCTCCGTGACCGGCGTGCAACGGGTGCTGCAGACGCTGCTCACAGAGCGCGTCTCGATCCGCGATCTGCCGGCAATTCTCGAAGGGATCGCCGAAGCCGTCGGGCACACCAAGAACGCCATGATGATCGCCGAACACGTGCGTGCGCGGCTGGCCCGGCAGCTTTGCAATCAACATTTGTCGCCGCAGGGCTTCCTTCCCATCATCGCCATGTCGCCCGCATGGGAGCAAACCTTCGCGGAGTCGCTTGCCGGACAGGGCGAGGAACGCCAACTCGCCATGGCGCCCTCGCAGTTGCAGGCCTTCATCCAGACGGTGCGCGATCGCTTCGACGATGCGTCCGCTGGCGGCGATATCCCGGTCTTGCTGACCAGCCCGCTGATCCGCCCCTATGTGCGTTCGATCATCGAGAGATTTCGGGCGCAAACGACGGTGATGTCGCAGAACGAGATTCATCCCTCTGTGCGGCTCCGCACCATGGGGCAGATCTAGACGCCCATGCAGCTACGCACGTTCCTCGCCAAAGATATGAAGGCGGCGCTTTCCGCGATGCGCGCGGAATTGGGCGACGAGGCCATTATCGTGGCGACCGAGAAGATGAAAGACGGGAGCATGCTCCTGCGCGCGGGCCTGGAGAGGACGCAAACCGCTCCGGTCGCCTCGGAAGACGATATGCCCTCCTCTGCCCCCGATCCCGCACTTGTTGGCGGCGCGCTCGGCTCCTTCGACGCGCGTTATCGGGAAGCGTTGGTGATGAGGTTGCGCGTTCCCAAGACCGATGGACCGAGCCATGCGCACCCGTTCGACCGCGATCAACTCGCCTCCGTTCTGCGCGCGCATAGGACCCCCGATGAACTCTCCGAGGCGTTGGTCGAGGCGGCGGAAGAAAGCGGTATCCCTGATCTGACATTGGCACTGGCATCCGCGCTCGATCGATTCATGCAAGGCAGTCCCACCAATGCGGACGATCGCAGCGGGATTATCCTCGTCGGCCCCCCCGGGGCGGGCAAGACCGCTATCGCTGCCAAACTGGCCGCTCAGCATCGCCTCGCCGGGACGTCCGTGGTGCTCGCCGCCACCGACACCCAAACAGCCGGTCAGATGGCGCGGCTGGAAAGCTTTGCGGCCTGTCTGGACGTCCCGCTGGTGACCGCTTCGACCCCGGAGATTCTGTCCGAGGAGGTCCAAGAGGCCGGCTACACGGGTGCCTTCCTTATCGCAGACTGTGCCGGGTGCGATCCGCGAGGGCCCCTATCCCCGGAGCTCGTTCGTTACCTTAGCGTTGGCCGCCTGCAGATTGCCGGCGTGGTTTCCGCTGTGTGCGATGCCGAAGAGGCGAGTGACATTGCCGATGCCCTGGCCAAGCTCGGCGCCACGAAGATAATCGTCACCGGGCTGGACCTGGCCCGCCGCAAGGGAGCGCTCATTGCCCTGGCTTGCTCAGGCCTCTCGGTTGGGCAGGTAGCAGCCTCGCCCTATCTCGCGGATGGACTCGAAACGCTGACGCCGCTGGCCCTTTCCCGCGCCTTGCTCGCGGACGCGGTCTCGCCGCCCACACAAAAGATTGCCTGAGGCGCGGGCTCACGTCTTCGAACGACACAAGCAAATTTCAGTAATTTCAGCGGCGTTTGGCGGCCGGGGCAGACGGCTTTTCACCGCCTCCTGGCTTGTCTATCGCAAAGCGGCCTGACCCCATACCGATCAACATCAGAAGCCCGCCGGCGATAGCGATGTTGCGGGCGAAAATGTCGAAATCGGCGTTGCGCGCTGCCGCCACGCGCAAATGCCAGTAATCATGCATTGTCACGGTGGCAGCGATCGTAATGGCGAAGAGCGCGAGCGCGCCGGCCCGCGTGCGAAATCCCAATAAAAGCGAGATGCTTCCAAGGACGATTCCCGTCAAAGCCGTCAGCAGCAGCACCGGTGGGGTCGGCACGTTCTTCATCGTGAGCAGGATGGCGGTGTCGTTCCAATCGAGCGCGTAATGATAGGCCTGGGTCAAAAAGAACCAGCCGAGTACCAATCGCCCCAAGAATGGCGCGAGCGATTCACCGAAAGACATCGATGAGCAGCTCCCGAATCAGGTGTCGCTTATCAGGTAGCATGTATGTGAAGAACGTCAACGCCGCTATGGGTGGAATTTTTCGCCCAAAAGCGCTTTGAGCCGGCCTTAAGCCTGCCGCCCCGCATGCTTGCGCAGGTGGCGCGTCATAGCCATTTCGTCCAGCCTCGATTGCGCCGCCTTGCCTTCGGCTTCCACCGCGCGCCTTACGCGCTCACCCTCGGCCAGTTCGAAGCTCTTCAGGTCCTGGAATGCCGCGGCCAGATCGTCCTGCTGCAACGCGCGTTCTCGTTCCAAATCCTTCTGGGTGTTCTGCATATTCTTCCGGCGCACCTCGATGGATTGCAGGAAGCTCGGAAAGGCCAGTCGTCCGATCTCCGAATCGCTCGCGCGCTGACGCTCGCGCACGACCGTATCGTCGAGATCGGCCAGCTTCTTCTCGAGGTCAACCCTCATTTCGTCCAAAGTCGCAACGCGCCGCTTCAACTCATCGACGCGGAAGCGCTTCAAGCGCAAAAGCGAATCCCGGCGTTTCATCGCGTACTACCTTTCGCCGGCACACTCTCCAGGATTTTGCTTAAGGCCTCGTAACCGGAGGTGAGCGAAGTCCGTTCTTCTTTTCGTTGGGTTAGAAAGGCTTCGAGCTGGGGATAGAGTCGCATCGCGCAATCCACTTCCGGATTGGTCCCGCTGCGATAGGCGCCCAGCCGGATCAGTTCAGCCATATCTTCATAAATGGCCAGCTGGCCACGGGCTTCCTGCACCACCGCCTGTTCCGAATCCGCGTTGCATTGGGGCATGGCACGCGACAAGGATTTCAGCACGTTTACCGCCGGATAACGGCCGCGCTCGGCAATCGCGCGATCGAGGACAATGTGGCCATCTAGGATGCCGCGCACGGCATCCGATATCGGTTCGTTGTGATCGTCACCCTCGACCAGAACGGTGAAGAGACCCGTAATGCTTCCCGTGGTCCCGGCGTGACCCGGCCCCGCGCGTTCCAAGAGGCGCGGCAGTTCCGCGAAGACCGTCGGGGTGTACCCTTTCGAAGCGGGCGGCTCGCCCGCGGAAAGTCCGATCTCGCGCTGAGCCATCGCGAAGCGTGTGACCGAATCCATGAGCAGCAGCACGTGCAAACCGCGGTCGCGGAAATATTCCGCAACCGCCATGGCGACGAACGCTGCCTGTCGGCGTGTCAGCGGCGCTTCGTCCGAGGTCGCAGCCACAATGACGCTCTTCGCCAGGCCTTCGGGCCCCAAATCATCCTCGATGAATTCCTTGAGTTCACGGCCGCGCTCGCCAACCAACGCGATTACCGTGACGTCCGCATCGGTGTTGCGGGCGATCATGGCCATCAGAATCGATTTGCCGACGCCCGAGCCGGCGAAGATGCCCATGCGCTGCCCCCTGCAGCAGGTCACGAAGGCATTGAGCGAGCGAACGCCAAGATCGAGTTTTCCGGCCACTCGAGCACGCGCAGCCGCGGGCGGCGGCGCCGACCGCAACGTGTAAGGCGCCATGCCGCAGCCGAGCCGTCCCTTCTCGTCCGCAGGACGGCCGAACGCGTCGACCACCCGGCCCAGCCAGTCCATCGACGGATAGATCGCGAAAACGCGCTCCTCGAAAGTGGCCCGAGCGCCAAGCGTAATGCCCTCAAGCTGCCCAAAGGGCATGGCGAGCGCCCTTCCGTCGCGAAATCCGACCACTTCGCAAGGGGTTTCGCGCCTGTCCGCGCCGGTGATGTGCAGCCGGCCGCCGAGGCCGATCGCGCCCGAGGCACCCGTGACTTCCACGAGGAGACCTTCCACGCGGGCCACCCGGCCGAAGCGCGTGAGGCATGGCAGCCCATCCACAGACTCGATCAAAGCTTCCACGAGATCCCCAATTTGACCGGTGGCCCGCAAGGCCCACCTGGGCCTTCCAAAAGCATTTTGGACCAGATGCTTTAAGTGGCGGTAAACTTAACGAAGCGAATCAACGACATATTGGCGCCCGGGCGCGGGGGGGCGTCTGTGGCGGGAATCTTAAAGTTAGGGATGCGTTTCATTGCTGGTTGGAAAGCTCCTTTTAACCAATTCCGTTTAGGTTTGGTCATCGGTTAACGACGACGGCCGTGGGGGAAATCCTAAGCGCACGTCGGGCAAGGGGATTAAGCAATTATGCGCGTGCTCCTGATCGAAGACGACAGCGCCATGGCTCGCAGCATCGAGCTGATGCTGCGCTCGGAAGGTTTTAACGTTTACACGACGGATCTGGGCGAGGAAGGCATCGACCTCGGCAAGCTCTACGATTACGACATCATCGTGCTCGATCTGCAGTTGCCCGACATGAGCGGTTTCGAAGTTCTGAAAACGCTGCGTTTGGCCAAGGTGCAGACGCCGGTGCTGATCCTATCGGGCAATGCCATCGTGGAGGCGAAGGTCAAAGCGCTGGGCTTTGGCGCCGATGACTACATGACCAAGCCGTTCCACAAGGATGAGCTGGTTGCCCGCATCCAGGCGGTTGTCCGCCGCTCCAAGGGTCATTCGCAGTCCGTCATTACGACCGGCAAGCTGACGGTCAATCTGGACGCCAAGACGGTTGAAGTCGACGGCGCGCGGGTGCATCTGACGGGCAAGGAATATCAAATGCTTGAGCTGCTATCGCTGCGCAAGGGCACGACGCTGACCAAGGAGATGTTCTTAAACCATCTCTATGGCGGCATGGACGAGCCGGAGCTCAAGATCATCGACGTGTTCATCTGCAAATTGCGCAAGAAGCTCGCAGTCGCCTGCAATGGCGAACACTACATCGAGACCGTTTGGGGCCGCGGCTATGTGCTGCGCGATCCGGACGAGAAGGTGGCCGCCTGAACGATTTTCAGGGGCTGGGAAAAAAGGGCGCAGGGTCATACCCCGCGCCCTTCTGTTTTCACGCTCGTGTGGTGAATTTGAAGTTCCACACTAGCTCATCCGTGCCGAGCGAAGGTCCTGCGCGCGGCCGATTTTGTACGTGATCCCGGGAAGATTCGGCAGGGCCGCGAAGCTGTTGCTCGCCCCCAAGACGGTTTCGGCCGCGCCCAGAACGAGATAGCCGTCCGCCTCGAGGCAATCCGCAAGGCGCTCCAGAATGTCCGATTTGGTCGCCGCATCGAGATACATCAGAACGTTGCGGCAGAAGATCACGTCGAACATGCCAAGGCCCGCGAAGCCATCCATGAGATTGAACACTTGGAACTGCACGCGATTGCGAAGCTCATCTGTGACGCGCCAACCGGCCGCGTCTTTGCGGAAATATTTGGCCAGCATGCGCATGGGAAGGCCGCGCTGCACCTCGACCTCGCTGAACAGACCGCTTTCGGCGCGTTCAATCGACTCGACGCTGACGTCAGTGGCAAGAATTTGAATTTCCCAGCCGGCGAATTGCGGCATCTCGTCGACGACCATCGCCAGCGAGAAGGGCTCCTGCCCGGTCGCAGCCGCGGCGCACCATATCCGCAGGCGCCGGTTGACCGAACGCGGCCGCAGGAAAGTGGGGAGCAGCCGATCGCGCAAAGCATCAAAGGCCATGGAATCGCGGAAGAACGAGGTGTCGCGCGTCGTCGCCGCTTCGATCACACAACGCTCGAGCTGTTCATTTCCGCCCCTCAGCGCCTGGACCAGCGCCGGAATCGTCCCAAAGCCGTGGCGTTCCGCAACCACTTTCAACCGGTTGGTGATCAACTCGGTTTTTTCGGGCGTGAGTGACAGGCCTGAACCGCGCTTCAGGAGGCTTGCGAGAAATTCGAACTCCTCCGCCTTCATGACGGCGGCCCTAAATCAATCCGACTTCCACCAATTTCGCCTGCATGATCTCTTTGTCGAAGGGCTTGACCAGATATTCATTCGCGCCCGCGCCAATGGCCTCGGTGACCTGGGCGATGTCGTTTTCCGTCGTGCAGAAAACCACGACCGGCTTCGCACCGTCCGGCTCGCGCCGCAGGACGCGCAGGAAATCCACGCCCGACCCCGTCGGCATGCTGCAATCGAGCAGAATCGCATCGGGCATATTCTGGCGGCAGTGATCGAGCGCCGACGCGCCGTCTTCCGCCTCATCGATGACGAATTTCATCTGTTCGAGAATCTTGCGCGCGATCTTGCGCATGATGCGGCTGTCGTCCACGATGAGGCATTGCTTCATGGCGCTGTCCTTCCGGTGCGGCGCCAGTGTGGCCCTCCGCCGGTAAACACGGCCTGAACTGGAAACGGTTTTCCGGGCGCGGTTCGCACCGATTTTTTTGCGAAAATCTGTAGGAGAAAAGGCTTCCTGCCGTTAACCGGCCGTGAAGCGAACTTCGCCCGGGGCGGCGGTGACCGAAAGCCCCGCATTCACGGTCTTGGCCAATTGATAGGTCAAGTATGGCTGGATGGAGCGCCCGTCCAGCGAGCCCGCGGGTTCGCCCAAAAGCGCACGCTCCGATTCGGGAGTGAGCCGCACCACCGTGCCCTGCCCGGTGATGCCGAAACTCGGGGGGGCGCTTGGCACGTTGGGGGTTTCCACCGTCACGCGGCCGCCTCGCGGCAGGCACTCCGCCGCCGACAGCACGACATTCATCAACAGCTTTGCCCAATCCTTGGGCCAATTGACGGGCGGGGCCTGCCAGACGAGCTCGACCTTGCCGCCCTTCAGAAGCCCGAACAGGATCCGGCTCACCTCGGTGAGATCGAGTTCCGCGCCCGCCGAACCGGCGGCGCCAAAAGCGATGCGGGCGAATTGGAGCCTTGCGGCGGCCTGCTCGGCACTTGAGGCGACCAGGCGCAGAGCATCGGCGCGCATGGCGGGGTCGGTCTCGTCTTCCAGCACTTCGAGCCCGTTGACCACCGCCCCTACGGGGCTCACAAGATCGTGGCACACGCGCGACACAAGCAGGGCCGCAAAATCAAGGTCGTTCATGGCAAGGCCTTTGGCGTGAAACATGGCAAAAGCGACTCATGGTTTCCAGATCGTTACTGTCGCCCGGCCATCTTAAGGATTGCTTAAAAATAAACCGTCTATGGCTGCCGCGATGAGTGCCCTTATGTCCCCTTTTGCCGCTTCTTTGGCCAGAATCGCACATGAAGCAGGCCGGCTGATCCTCAACCATTATGCACAACGCACAGAAGCACGCGTGAAGGCCGATTTCTCGCCGGTGACCGCCGCCGATGAAGAAGCAGAGAAATTGATTCTCGCCCGGCTCGCCGAACTGGCTCCGGGGGTTCCGGCCATCGCCGAGGAGGAGGTGGCCGCGGGGCGTCTGCCCAAGGTCGGAAATCGATTCTTCCTCGTCGACCCGCTGGACGGAACCAAGGAGTTCGTGAAGCGGAACGGCGAGTTCACGGTGAATATCGCCTTGATCGAGAACGGCCGGCCGGTCTGCGGCGTTGTGCTGGCCCCGGCCAAAGCGCGCGCTTTCATCGGCGACGGCCCGAACGGAGCCTTCGAGCTTGCCGCACCGGAGGATCTGGCCCTGGATATCGCCCAGGCGGAGCCGATCCGCGCGCGCAAGCCACCGGTCGATGGGCTGGTCGTGATCGCCAGCCGCACGCACCGCGACACCAAGACCGAGGAATATCTCGCCGCCTATCGCGTGGCCAGCCTGCTCGCGGCGGGATCGTCGTTGAAGTTCTGCCTGGTGGCGACCGGCGAGGCGGATCTCTATCCGCGCCACGGCAGGACCATGGAATGGGACACCGCTGCAGGTCAGGCGGTCCTGGAAGCCGCGGGCGGTTCGGTGAAAACGCTCGAAGGCGTAGCTCTGTCCTACGGCAAGGCGGATGCAGGCTTCGCCAATCCATATTTCGTCGCCCGCGGGCTGGAATAGGCTCCCACCTTAGCGGTCATAGCCTTTGCGGTTCGACCAGAACAGCAGCGTCATCAGCCCCGCTCCCAGCGCCATGGAAAAAACGATACCGAGCACCAATGCGATCACGCCGTTGGTGCTCATTTGGGCATTGGTCAAGTTCCAGCCGTAAAACAGGAACCAGACCGCGGCGCCAAGGACGATTCCCATGGCCGCAACCGCGATCCATCCGCCGATACCGAGAGCCCTTTTCTTTTGTCCTTCTACGGATGATTTTGCCACGATGTCCTCCGCTGTTCGCGAAAGAAGCTTGGGAAATAAGCGCCCTAAGCTCCCATGTGGTGAATTTGAAGTTCCTCGCCAACATGGCATCCGCGCTCAGGAACTTCAAATTCGGAACCGCGGCTCCGAAGTGTGGCGAACCGGCGGATTCAGCTCCGGAAAAATGGCCGCAAAGGCCGCGTGGGGATGTCGCAAAGAAGCCCAAATTGCGGTGTTGATTCAGGATCGGAACATTCGGCGTCAACATGGGTTTATAACGATATGGCCGGAAGCCTCGGCTATGCTTTGCAGTATTCTATTTTGGCGAATCATTCGTGGCGACGGACATAGCACCTTAAGCAGAAGGAGATTCCACATGGGCGTTCTCAGCATCTTGCGAGCAGGACTGGGGGCCTTCTTGTTGTCGTGGACGATTGGCGCCGCCGTGGCCGCGCCCGCGGACAATCGCGATCCACGCAGCGATGATACCTATACGGCCGATGAAATCGTCAAGAAGGGCGCGGATTTCTTTGGCGTGACCACCGAAGCCATGGGCAAGGCGGTCGAAAAAGTGTTCGCCAAATATGGCCGGCCCAACGCCTATATCGCGGGCAACGAAGGCTCAGGCGCCATTGTGGTTGGCCTGCGTTACGGCGAAGGCGACCTCTATATGAAACAGACGGGAACGCCGCTCAAAGTCTTCTGGCAGGGCCCTTCGGTCGGCTTCGATTATGGCGCGAACGCATCCAAGGTCTTCACCCTGGTCTACAGACTTCCCAACCCCGGGGCGATCTATGAGCGCTTCCCCGGCGTCGAAGGCAGCGCCTATTTTGTCGCCGGAATCGGCGTCAACTATCAGCAGAACGGCCGCGTCATCCTCGCGCCCATGCGCACCGGCGTCGGCGTGCGCGCCGGGGTCAATGCGGGCTATCTTTCCTATTCCAAAGAACGGAACTGGATCCCGTTCTGAACACGAGCCAAGGAAAGGCCCTCACGCCGACGTGGCGTGGGGGCCTTTTTTTGCGCCCGAGGTTTTTTCCGTCAAATATGGACGTTGTGGGCGTGAATGATGAAGCTTAGCCCATGCGCCACACCAAAAATCACCAGTGCCAGTAGAATGGAGCCGATCATTCCGATTGCCGCGCCAATCAGGATCGCGAGCCCGTCCCTTTCGATCAATCCCAGGCCAATCAGCACCAAGCCCAAGGCAGGAAGGTTATGGCCAAAGGGGATCGGAAGCGTGGAAACCATCGCCAGCACGATCGCGATAATGCCAATGATGCGCTCGGCACGCGGCCCAGTCACCCATTCCAGGCGCGGCGTCAGAAGGCGCTCAAACCAGGACAGCACCGAGGCCACTCGCGGCGCAAGCGCCCTGAGCCACTGCGTCCCGACCGTTCGGCGCGCGAGAAAGCGGGGCAGGATGAGATGCTCCACGCCGAGGGCGAGCTGAATCGCAAAGATCAGCGGCGGAAGGCCGGTCGGGACATTGCCGAACGGCACTGCCGAAGGAAGGATGTTGGGCAGCGAGAATACCGCGATCAGGACACCGAGGCCCCGGTCGCCGAGCCCGGCGACGATCTCCGCCAAGCTCACGCGATCGCTCGTGAGTGAATGGGCGAATTCGCGCAACAAATCGGAGGTGCGGGTGGGACGCGTTCCCTTCTCCGCAGCGATGTCCGCGTGCTGATTCATTATCACCTCGACCGGGCGGCCGCAGCGCCTGTCGCAAGCACCGGCGGTTCGCCGCCGCCGGTTACCGGTGGCAGATAGATCAATAACGCCGCGGCGACATAGATCGAGGAGAACGTTCCCACAACAATCCCGAATAGGATCGCGGCGGTGAAGTCGAACAGGGTCGGCCCGCCGAACAACAGCAGGGGAATGATCGAAAGAGACGTGGTGACACTGGTGAGCACGGTTCGCGTCAGCGTCTGATTGGTGGAAAGATTGATCAATTCCTTGAGCGACATCCGCTTATAGCGCCGGCGGTTCTCGCGGATACGGTCAAACACCACCACCGTGTCGTTCACCGAATAGCCGGCAAGGGTGAGAAGCGCCGCCACCGAAGTCAGCGTAAAATCCAAGTGCAGCAGCGAATAGAGACCCGCTGTTACAAAGACATCGTGGCCGGTCGCGACGATAGCGGCTATGCCGTATTGCCATTCGAACCGAACCGCCACATAGGCCCCGATCGCGAACACGGCGATCACTGTGGCCAAGATACCGGCGTTTCTCAGCTCATCGGAGACCTTCGGCCCGACCACCTCGGTGCGGCGGAATGCGTAGGCGTTGCCGAGCGCGGTCTTGAGGGTGTTGACCACGGCTTGGTCGCTGGAATTCGTACTGGCCTGCGGCTGCACCCGGATGAGAACACAGGAATTGACAGGCATCTCGCATTCGCCGCCGCCGAAATATTGCAATTGCGCTTCGGCGAAACCGAGGCCGTCGATCCGGGTGCGCATGGCGCCAATGTCGATGGATTGGGCCGCCTTTACTTCGACCAGGACACCCCCCGTGAAGTCGATCCCGAAATTCAGCCCGTGGAGGAGCAATGAGAGCAGCGAGATCAATACCAGCAACCCGTCGATCCCGAAGGCATAGAAACGCACGCCAACGAAATCGATGCTGGTATGGTCGGGGATCAATTTGAGGAGGCGCATGCGTTCAAAGGTCCGAAGAGGCCCCCCAATTAGGGGGTGTGAGACATAACCGCAATGCCCGGCCAAGCCAAGCGGGGCACCCGGTTGTAACGTGGCTCAGCTTTCGGAACCGTGAACATTCCCGGGCCGCAGGCGCGGACTGCCGGGATCGCAAAGCAAATCGTCCAGGGGTTGACGCGATTGTTATGCGGCGAACCCAAAAACCGCCTTCAATAGGGCCGGTCCCCCGCCACGACCGTGCGGTACATCGTCCGCACGTCGGGATAGGTGTAGCCGCCGGTCGCCTGGTGGATCACGGCGCGGTTGTCCCACATCACCAGGTCGCGGTCCCGCCATTTGTGGCGATAGAGGAATTCGGCCCGGACCTGATGAGCGAAGAGAAAGTCAAGAATCTCGTCCGACTCTCTTTCCGGCAAGCCCTCGATACCGATCGTGAAACGCGGGGATAGATAGAGTGCTTTCTTGCTTGTCGCCGGATGAGTGCGAACCAACGGCCAGATTTGGTCGGGCAGGGATTTCTGTCTCTCATAGAAATCCTTGCCGTCGGGCCGGCGTGGAGAGACCGTCACGCGGCTGTTCTTGAGCTTCGAGACGGCGTGAATGCCCCTCAAACCCGCGATACGGTTTTTCATCTCCTCCGGCAGCGCTTCATAAGCGGCGTACATGTTCGCGAATTCGGTGTCGCCCCCGCAGCGGGGGTTTTTCACGGCATAAAGGATCGTCGCCATGCTCGGTCTGTCGCGGTGCGAGGAATCCGAATGCCAGAAATCGCCGCCGTCGATCAGACCCAGCGGCTTGCCGTCCTTCATGTCGTTGGAGAGGACAAGGACCTCGGGGTAATCGGGCACAGTATAGTGCGCGTTGAGCTGATCTTCGAGCGCGCCGAAGCGGCGTGAAAATTCAAGCTGAGCCGCAGGCGTCAAATTCTGATCGCGAATCGCGATCACCTGATGGGCGTGAAAGGCATCCCGGATTTGCGCGAAAGCATCGTCCGACAGATCGTTCAGATCGACGTTGACGATTTCCGCGCCCATCACGGCGCCCAAGCGGCTTACATCCATGCTGACGGCCCTAAGTGATGGCCGATGTCAACAGCAGGACCGTTCGAAAGGCAAGGGGGAGAACATCCCCGATAAGACGCAGCTACAGTGTGCCGCCGTCCGTGAGCACGTTCCAGAATGCCGGCCGTTCGTGCTTCATGTGCTGCAACATGTCGAAAAGATTGCAGAAGCAGGGCTGACGCCAGCCATGATGATCGACCATGCCGCCAAACGGCTCGAATTGGAGGCCCATGGCCGAGAGCATGCGGACCACTTTGGGTTCCATCACCGCGAGCCAATGTGTGATCCCGTTTTGCACGCTCATGCGCACGAGCATCTGCAACAAGCCCAGGCGCATCAGCGGCGCGCAGCGATAAGAAGGAGCTTCGCCAACCGCCGGCTTTGCGCTCGCCGCGCTTGACGCCTTCACGCCTGCACGCCGGCTGGACTCCCGCAAAAGGCTGAAACGCGAGACCTCGGCAGTCGCATCAAGCGGAAGATTGCGGGAGCCCTTGAGCAAAGGATGATCACTCAGCCTCTGGACCGCAAAACTGTCATGCAGTGCATCTGACAATGGCAGGACGAGGCGGGCGGTGCCAAGCGCGTCGCCCGTCTTGCGATCAACCAGAAGACTGTGAACGGCATGGGAGTCGAATTCGTCACGCTCCAACGCATCGGAATGATCGGTTGGATTCAAGTATCGATTCTCGATGCAATAGACCTGATAGCGGATGCGCTGTGCCAGGGGCAAAAGCTCCGGGGTATCAGCGGTCACGGTCTTGAAGTGCAAATCGAATTGCCGGAGCAAATCGTCGCTCGGCGGCTCCGACGGGGCAGACCAGCGATCGGTGGCCGAATCCTGTAGACCTTCGTACAGCAATGCTTCTCCCCGCTCCTACTCAACTCGCGTGAGCCACGCCATCCGAGCGCAGCGTTGATGGTCCTATGCGATGGACCTAATTCCCCGCCGCATAAGCCATAGCTCGGCTGGGCGCTGTGCGGTTGTGATCTTTCGAGGACAAGACCCTTCTCGAGCCGGAAGAATTTGCCGAGGAGCCGATCGGAGCCCAACACAAGCTTGGCGGTTCTTGTCCCTAAGAGATCACAACAGCGCGCTGGGGAACCACCCTAAATTTCAGGCGCATAAGCGCGGGGGGTCTCGCGCAACAAGTCGAATATCTCGCGCGCGGTATCTCTTTGCGCAAAGTACCGGCGAGCAAATGATGAGGTCATTCATGTCCGCACAACAGGCGATTGACGAGCTTGTTCGGATGCTGCGCGCACGGGCCCGGCGCTACAAGATCCTGGCGGAAGGGCTTTACGACCGGCAGACTGCGGCGGAAGTGTCGGCCTATGCCGCCGAGCTGGAAGCGGAAGCCCAGCGACTGGAACATCGGCGCTGGCCGCTTGCTGTCCGTGGGGTTGGGAATCTCCTGCCGCTGATATAGTATCCCGAACAGATTTTGATCGGAGAGCTTGGAAGGCCGCGTCGATTTCCGATGCTCGGCCTTCAATTGGTCGCAATCTGATTCATCATCTGGGGCGGGGCAGTATTCGTAACCACTTGTTAACCAATCGCAGCCCAAGGATCAAAAGACAAAACCCTACGGAGAATACAGCCCATTCGGGGGGTGGCGCTCTATGGAATGGATATCCCGCATGGCTCGTTCGTGCGTTCTCGGGCTGCTTCCCGCGATCTTGATACTCGCAGGCTGCAGCGCGCTGCGTGGAATGCAGAGCGCCCAAGTGGTCGGCGAATCGATGATCGTCCCGCCGGCTCAGGAGCAGACGATCGAACCCGTGGTTCAGTCACCCAATATCCCGGAGGCCGAGATGCCGCGAATGGCGAGCCGGACTCCCAACGCCAGAGACTCCACCACCAGGAAGAGGGTGACGCCAGCGCCCAAACGGGTGCCCCTGCCCAAACTTGCAGAACCTGCCGTGGTTGCGCCGGCGGACCTCGTAGGCTTCGACTTCTCGGCCGTTCTACAGGTGTTGCGCAAGCCCGACAGCGTGCAGTCAAGCGCCCTGTCCATTGTCTGGACCTACTCCGAGCCCAGCTGCACGCTCCAGCTCTTCTTTTATCCCGACATTCAAACGAAAGTTTTCCACTTGCTCAAGCACGACCTTAAGGGCGCAGCCGATGGCTCCGCCGAACGGGACGCATGCATGCGCGACATCATGGTAGCGAAGAACGATGAACCTGCAGCACCTTGAACAAGAGAGCGGACGCATCCTTATCGTGGATGACGACAGCATGTTCCGCGAATCCCTTTCGCGAAATCTCTCCGACGCCGGTTTCGCGACCACCTCGTTCGGCGACGGGGTAAGCGCGCTTCGGCATCTTACCGAGGCAGGGCCGCCCGACATGATCCTGCTCGATTGGAAGATGCCGGGAATGACCGGCATCCAGGTGCTGCGCCAGTTGCGCGATCGCAGGGTCGAGGCACCGGTGGTGTTCCTCACCGTCCTCAGCGACCAAATTTACGAAGAAGCGGGTCTGCTCGGCGGCGCGGTCGACTTCATTGAAAAATCCCGCAGTTTCTCGATATTGCTGCACCGGCTTGAACTCATCCTCAACGGCCAAAAGCGTCGCCAGATGGCGCAGCTGGCGCCGCAGACCGCCGCCGCGATCTTCGAGCATGGCGATTTGCAGCTGCGTCGCGACACCAACCGCGCCTTCTGGAAGAACATCCGTCTTGAGCTAACCCAAACCGAATTCCAGATCGTCGATCATCTGGTGACTCGCGCCGGCCACGATGTGCGCTATCGCGAACTCTACGACATCGTGCATGGCGAGGGTTTCGTGGCGGGGGACGGTGAAATCGGGTTTCGCGCCAATGTGCGCGCCTTCATCAAGCGCATCCGCCAAAAATTCCGGGATGTCGACGCCACCTTCACCCACATTCAGAACTATCCCGGCTTCGGATACCGCTGGAACGATAGCGATGAAGCTTAGCGTCGCCCATCGCATCCGGATGGTTTACCGGACGCTGGCGATGAAGATCGTCTTTCTTGCTCTTGTGTTCCTGCTCATCCCGCTCATTCTCTACCGATTGTTCGAGAGTGCGGACGCCCAACAGAGCCGCTTGCTGCAACGCACGGTGGAGGAAAAAGGCACCCTGATCGCGTCGGTCCTGCAGCCCCGTCTCGCCGGGTTTCAGGGGGAATCGCCGGAACAGCTCCAACATGCGCTCGACGAGCTCGTCTCGGAAGGCGGCAACATCAAGATCCTGGTCCGTTACGACGACCGACCGGGAGGCGGCTTTCTGTACATCGCGTCGGCGCCCGCAGTATCGGCCGATTACCTCGAACAGGAACGCGCTGAACTCATCAAACTGGGCGTTTTCGACCGGCTGGCCCCCACCTGCGACGGCAGCGCGCTTCCTTCAGTTCGCTTCACCAACCCGGCGGGCAGACCCGAACTCCTGACGTCGGTCACTCCCGTCCACATCGGCAAGAGCTGTTGGGTGGTGATCACCTCGCAGGCCGTCGAGGCGATCCTGGGGCCCTCCATCGGGGAGCCGGTCTGGCGAACGCCGACCGTGCGCATTGCCGCGATCATCTATGTCTTGGGCGCAGTGCTGGTCGCTTGGCTGTTCCTGGATATCTGGCGCAATCTCGATGGGTTCCGGACGACGGCGCGCAAAATTCGCACCCAAGGCGCCGGCCAGGTGACCTTTCGCGAGATGAATACCATTCCGGAGCTGACCGGCGTCGCCGACGATTTCGATTCGCTGGTCGCCGCGCTGAAGCAGTCCAAGGATTTCATCATCCAGGCCGCGGAAGAGAACGCGCACGCGCTCAAGGCGCCCCTTGCGGTGATCGCGCAGGCCATCGAACCCTTGAAGCGCGCCACCTCCCCATCGGACCTGCAAGCGCAGCGCAGCTTGGAATTGATCGAGCGCTCGACCGCGCGGCTCGATCTCTTGGTATCGGCGGCGCGCGATCTCGAGCAGGTGGCCGCCGAGGTCATCTCCACCAATTCACGGCCTATCGATCTGTCCGCTTATCTTTCCCAGCTCGTCGCGGCCTTCGAACCGACGCTGAATGCGGAAGGCAAGCACCTCGACTGCGATATCGAACACGGCGTGCAGGCCTATGCGACGGAAGAGGCGGTCGAATCCATTATCGAAA
>WNFL01451857.1_pt1 | contig 32155 bp, 28 predicted proteins | sample 5400361 | NCBI WGS metagenome assembly WNFL01 (sample SAMN13153351, study PRJNA577476) | soil metagenome | isolation source: 40 cm soil on Douglas fir-dominated hillslope | place: USA:California | collected 2013-09-17
CAGTCGATCGTCATCGAGAACCGGCCGGGCGGCTCGGGCACCCTCGCTCCAGGCCAGATGGCCGCGACCGCAAATCCCGACGGCTACACGATCACCCAGATCCCGATCACGATCTTCCGCTTTCCGTTCATGACCAAGACTACTTTCGATCCGAGCGTCGATTTCACCTATATCATCGGCGTAAGCGGCTACACCTTCGGCGTCGTCGTCAGGGATGATGCGCCGTGGAAGACGTTTCAGGATTTCCTTGCTGACGCGAAGGCCAATCCCGGCAAGATCAACTATGGCACGCCGGGCGCCGGCACCAGCCTCCACATCACCATGGAGCAGATCGCAAAGAGGCACAGCATCAAATGGACCCACGTCCCGTTCAAGGGTAATTCGGAGTCGATGAACGCGTTGCTCGGCGGGCACATCCACGCAGTCGCGGACTCGAGCGGATGGGCGCCGCTCGTCAACGCCGGCCGATTTCGGCTGTTGGTGACGTGGGGTGCGGCGCGAACCAAGAACTGGCCGACCGTGCCGACCTTGCGGGAAATCGGCATCGACATGGTCTCGAATTCGCCCTTCGGCATTGCGGGGCCAAGGGGAATGGAGGCGACGACCGTCAAGCTGCTGCATGACGCATTCAAGAAGGGACTGGAGGAGCCTTCCTACGCCGCAGCGATGGCGAGCCTTGATCAGGAGGTGTTCTATCTGAGCAGCGAGGAATATGGGAAATTTGCGTTGCAGCAGATCGAGGAGGCCAAACGCTTCATCGCCGAGCTGGGATTAAAGCAGGAGTGAGCGGATAGGCGGCGCCGCTCACCTTGCGATTACTCGCCGGCCTGCAGCCGGCGCGGCAGCGGAGCTGGGATAACCACCGGATCGGCGGCGTCGTCCTCGCCGTCGAACTCGACCTCGCGAATGCGGGCGCCCCGCCGCTCGATCTTTTCCGCCGACACGAGAATTTGCCGCACGTCCTCGTTCGCTTGGCCGAAATGCTGCTGCAGTTTGAGCACCCGCTCATGCAGGCGTTTGAGGTCGTCCATGAGGTGGCCGACCTCGGCATGAATCTCATCGGCGGCCTCGCGCATGCGCGCGTCTTTCTGGATTTGCTGAATGACCTGGATCGCGAGCATTAGCAGCGATGGTGAAACGATGACGACCTTGGAGCGGAACGCTTTTTGGACGATGTCCTCAAAAGCATCATGCAACTCGGCGAAGATGGATTCGGAGGGCACGAACATCAGCGCCAAATCCTGCGTCTCGCCGGTAATGAGATATTTGCCGGCTATGTCGTCAACATGCCTTGCGAGATCCTGGCGCATCCGCGATGCGGCTTGCTTGCGCTCGTCCTCGGTCTTCGCTTCGCGCCAGGCGGTGATGGCCTCGAGCGGAAATTTTGCATCGATCGTCAGCGGGCGGCGGTCCGGTAGGAATACCGCGCAGTCCGGCCGGCACTTGTTGGAGAGCGTGAACTGGAATTGGTAGCAGCCTTTCGGGAGCCCGTCCTGGACGATGAGCTCCATGCGGCTCTGGCCGAAAGCGCCGCGCTGCTGTTTATTCGCGAGCACGCTTTGCAGTGAGGTCATCTGCGACGCCAGATCAGCGATATTTCGCTGCGCATTATCGATCACCGCGAGCCGCTCATTGAGCTTTTGCAGGCTCTCGACTGTGTGCTGGCGCGTCGTCGTCATGGATTGACTGAGGTGATGCGTCACGGAGTCGAGCCGCTCGTTGACGGCGCGGTGAAGCTCGGCCTGGCGGCCGGCGAGCAGGTCCCGCATTGCCTCGACGCGCACCGCGGTCTCTGTTTGGAGCCGGGCAAGCTCGAGTAGTTGCTTATCGGCGGCTTGCGTTTCGCGCCGGCGCAGCGCTCGCACGGCGACAGTGATCAGCACGATCAGGGCCACAACAGACGCAAGCGCGATGGCGGCGAGAAGCAGGAGATGTTCAGTCATCCGCACCACTCTACAGCGATTCGGCGCATGAGAACAAAATATGAACGCCAAATCAATACCATGGCCGAAATAACCGCAGCCGGTTGCAGCCGCTCGTGCCGATCAGTCTCCTGTGGTGCGCATTGACCGGGTTCCGGCGACCGCTTACATCGCGGCCATGGCGCTGCGCGACATTCTCATCCTGCCGGACAAGCGGCTTCGACAGATCTCCGATCCGGTCAAGAAGATCGACGCCGGGGTGCGCAAACTCGTCGAGGATATGTTCGTGACCATGTACGATGCGCCAGGCATCGGGCTCGCTGCCATTCAGATCGGCACGCCCAAGCGGGTGATCACGATGGATCTGGCCAAAAAGGAGGAGCCAAGGAATCCGCAGGTGTTCATCAATCCGGAGATCATTTGGAATTCGCAGGAAAAGGCCACCCACGAGGAGGGGTGCTTGTCGATCCCGGAATATTTTGACGATGTCGAGCGGCCGGTGCAGGTGAGGGTCAAGTATTTGGATCTCGAGGGAAAGCTACAGGAGGTGGTGGCGAATGGTCTGTTCGCCACATGTTTGCAGCACGAAATCGATCACCTGAACGGCGTGTTGTTCATCGACCACCTGTCGAAGCTCAAACGCGACCGCGTCCTCAAGAAATTCAGCAAGGCGGCGAAGCGGGCGACTGCGGCGGTTTAAATCGAGGGCTGCTGGCCTTCATTGTTGGCACTGCCGAGCGCGGCCATTCTCGGTCGCGTTGCCGCAGGGCGAGACCTCACTTATGCGAATAGAGAAATCACTGTTGCCACCAGTGATGTGACATGTCGCTGCGCATTGTATTCATGGGAACGGCGGACTTCGCCGTACCGACTCTGGTCGAGGTTGTGGGTCGCGGCCATGAGGTCGTGGCGGTCTATACGCGTGCGCCGAAGCCGGCCGGGCGCCGCGGCCTTGACGTCATGCCGAGTCCCATCGAACGCGAGGCGCGTCGTTTCGCTTTGCCGTTGCTCACGCCGGCGACGTTGCGCACGGCGGACGCGGCGAGTACCGCGCGGGGACACCGCGCGGACGTGGCGATCGTCGTTGCCTATGGTCTGATCCTGCCCAAGGCTATTCTCGAAGCCTTTCCATTGGGCGCGTTCAATCTGCATGCATCGCTGCTGCCGCGCTGGCGCGGCGCCGCGCCGATCAACCGGGCCATCATGGCGGGAGATTCGGAAACCGGCGTGATGGTGACGAAAATGGAGGAAGGACTCGACAGCGGCCCAATCGCCATGGCGGAACGCGTGCCAATCCCATGTGACGCCACGGCAGGCGATTTGCACGACCGGCTCGCGCCCCTCGGCGCCGACCTCATGGTGCGGGCCATTGGCGCGCTCGAGCGCGGCTCGCTCACGCTGACGCCGCAGGGGGAAAACGGCGTCACCTATGCGCCGAAGCTCGCCAACAGCGAGACTCGAATCGTCTGGGAGCGGCCGTGGAAAGAGGTCCACAACCACATCCGCGGCCTGTCGCCGGTACCCGGTGCGTGGTCGCAGATCGCGAGTGCCGACGTACGAATCAAAGTGCTGCGCACCACCAGGGGCGAGGGTACCGGCGTGCCCGGCACGGTGCTTGATGATGGGCTCACGGTGGCTTGCGGAGACGGTGCGGTGCGCATCCTTGAATTGCAGCGCGCCGGCCGCCAGGCGATGAAGCCGCACGAGTTTTTGCGCGGCATGACCGTTGCTGCCGGCACGCGGTTCGGCTAGTCCGCCATGCCTCGCTACAAACTCACGATCGAGTATGACGGAAGCCCGTTCGTCGGCTGGCAAATCCAGGACAACGGTCCTTCGGTGCAAGGGGTGCTCGCCGCCGCATTCGAGGCCTTTTGCGGTGAGACGGTCAGCGTGCAGGGGGCGGGCCGCACGGACGCCGGCGTGCATGCGCTCGCCCAGGTCGGTCACGTCGACCTCGCGAAAGAGTGGGATGAAGACACTGTGCGCGATGCCGTGAACGCGCATTTGCGACCGCGTCCAGTGGCGATCATTAATGCGGAGCGGGTCGACGACTCTTTTGATGCGCGCTTTTCCGCTATCCGGCGCCATTATCTTTATCGCATCATCAACCGCCGGGCTGATCTGACCTTCGATCGCGGCCGTGCTTGGCGCATCGCCAAGCCGCTCGACATTTCGGCAATGCAAGCGGCGGCGCAGCGCCTCGTCGGCCGGCATGACTTCACCACCTTCCGCAATGTCGAATGTCAGGCGAAATCGCCGGTGAAGACGCTCGATCGACTCGACGTGCATCGCGTAGCCGACGACATCCAAGTGACGACTTCGGCACGCTCTTTCCTGCATTCGCAAGTGCGCTCGATGGTTGGGGCTCTCGCGCTCGTCGGCGAGGGCAAGTGGTCGGCTGATGATGTCTCCATCGCGCTCGCCAAACGTGACCGCGCCGCCTGCGCACCCGTCGCGCCACCCGACGGGCTATATCTGGCGCGGGTCGATTACGCGTGACCGGTTTTCGCCAACCATGGAGTCTCAACCGAAATACCGGTCGAGGATCCTGCGATAGACCGCAGTCAACGAGGCGAGATCGGCGACGGTGGTGCGCTCGTCAATCTGGTGCATGGTCTGCCCGACTAGGCCGAATTCGAGCACCGGACAATAATTTTTGATGAAACGTGCATCCGACGTGCCGCCGGTCGTCGAGAGTTTCGGCTCGTTCGCGGTCACCTCCTTGATCGCTTCGGAGACGAGATCAACGAACGGTCCCGGCTTGGTGACGAACGAGTCGGAATTCGACGGCTCCCATTCGATGTGCCAGCGGATACGCCCGGCCGCCGCCTCGCCGGCGCGCTTCTCGATCAGCACCTTGAGCGAAGTCTGGCTGTGCCGATCGTTGAACCGAATATTAAAGCGGGCGCGCGCCTCGCCCGGAATGAGATTGACGACCGGGTTGGCGATGTCGATCGAAGTGAATTCGAGGTTCGAGGCATCGAATTGCGCACTGCCGTGGTCCAAGGGCGCCGCCATAAGCGCGCCCATCAACGTGACCAGGCCGCGGACGGGATTATCGGCGCGCTCGGGATAGGCGACGTGTCCCTGCTTGCCGATCACCACAAGCGTTCCATTGAGCGAGCCGCGCCGGCCGATTTTGATTGTGTCGCCGATCCTCGTCGCATTGCTCGGCTCGCCTAGAATGCAATGGTCGAAGGTTTCTCCCCGCTCGGCCGCCCATTTGAGGAGCTTCACCGTTCCGTTCACCGCGATACCTTCCTCATCACTCGTGATCAGGAACGAGATCGATCCTTTCGGCCGCCCGCCCCGAGCGGCGAGGTGATCGAGCGTCGCGGCAAGCGCACTGGCGATCGCCCCCTTCATATCAACGGCGCCGCGACCGTAGAGCGTGCCGTCGGCGATCTCGCCGGCAAACGGCGGATGCGTCCACTTTGCCTGCTCGCCCGGGGGCACCACATCGACGTGGCCGGCGAAAGCGAAGTGCGGACTTGCCGTGCCGACGCGCGCATAGAGGTTTTCGACGGGCGCGGTGCCCGGCTCAGCGAAGGTAACGCGATGCACAGTAAACCCTGCCGCTTTGAGCACGCCTTCAATCAGGCCGAGCGCGCCGGCTTCCGCCGGCGTCACCGACGGACAGCGCAGCAAATCGCGGGCGAGGGCGGTGGGATCAGCGCTTGACGGGCTCATCGTCGCGGCTACGCGCCGAGCTGCGCAGCCAGCAGGTTGTTCTGGTTTCTCACCCAGCCCGGGATCAGGAATGCATCGACGAGCACCCAAACGATTGTGATCAACGCCCCTACGATGGTCAGGGTCAGGAGAAGTTGCGCTACAGCGACGCCGGTACGTTTGACGTAAAAATTGTGGCCTCCCAATAGTCCCAAGAAAAACCACAATATGTAGGCGACCAGCGCGGTTTTCTTGTTGGCCTCGAACAGCATCATCGCGCGTGTGTCGCTCGACAAGCCGCCCTGCTGTTGAATGGTCTGCCTGGTGTTTGTGGGAAGTTCGGCTTGCATGACCCTCTCTCCTAGTCCGGATCGACTGGGATTATGTGATGGGGCGGCGGACGCCTCAATCCCGCAATAACTCGTTGATGGACGTCTTAGCCCGCGTCGTCTCGTCGACGCGCTTGACGATCACCGCGCAATAAAGATTCGGCCCCGGTCCACCTTTTTTGGTCGGCTTGCCGGGCAGCGAGCCCGGAACGACGACCGAATAGGCCGGCACCTCGCCCTGGAACGTCTCGCCGGTCTCCCGGTCAACGATACGAGTCGAGGCGCCGATGAAAACGCCCATCGAGAGGACCGCGCCCTCGCGCACGATCACGCCTTCAGCAACTTCGGAACGCGCCCCGACGAAGCAATTGTTCTCCAGGATGACGGGTCCCGCCTGTAGCGGCTCCAGCACGCCACCAATGCCGGCACCGCCAGAGATATGGCAGTTCTTACCGATTTGCGCGCAGGAGCCAATGGTGGCCCAGGTATCGACCATGGTGCCGGAACCAACATATGCGCCGAGATTGACGAAGCTTGGCATCAATATCACGCCGGACGCGATATAGGCTGAATGTCGCACCACGCAGTTCGGCACAGCCCGCACACCCGCTTCGCGGAAGCGCGCATCGTTCCAGCCCTCAAATTTCGAGGCGACCTTGTCCCACCACACAGCTTTGCCGGGCCCGCCGGAAATCACGCGCATCTCGTTGAGGCGGAACGAGAGCAGCACCGCCTTCTTCAGCCATTGGTTCACCCGCCAGTGACCATTGGGGTCGCGCTCGGCAACCCGTGTCACGCCGCGATCGAGCAGGTCGAGCGCGGCCTCTACGGCCTCGCGCACTGGGCCCTTGGTCGTCGGACCGATGTGCTCGCGCCGTTCGAAGCCGTCGTCGATGATCTTGGCAAGATCGGCATGCGACATGTGACGAAAACCTCGATCGTCAAAGCGGCGTAATGCGTTGTCGAGAATGGGGGCACAGGAGTCAAGCCGCGGCCTATGCTTTGGTATGAAAGCTCAAGTCAAAGCTTCCGGGCGAGTCCTTGCAGAAACTCGACCAGATCATCTGTCACGTGATCGACATGCGGCGCGTCGCGACCTTCGAGCTCCCAGCCCTCGCGAAATACTTCGCGGGTGTGCTCGGGCACGACCAGCACCGTGGTCATGCCGAGCGCATGCGGCACCACGAGATTACGGGCCAGATCCTCGAACATCGCCGTCTTGCCCGCGTCGATATTATGCGCCTTGAGAAAGCGGTCATAGGTTTGCGGCGAAGGCTTCGGTTCGAGTTCAGCCGCGATGATGTCGAACACGTCCTCGAAGTGCCGGTCGAGCTCGAGACGCGCCAAGACGGCGTCGGCATGTCGGCGCGTACCGTTGGTCAAGATCAGCTTGCGCCCCGGTAAACCCTCGATTGCGACGCCCAGCGCCGCGTTCGGAGTGAGGGGCGAATGATCGATCTGATGCACGAAATCGAGAAAGTCGTCGGGCTTCATGCCGTGTTCGGTCATCAGCCCCCGCATCGAGGTGCCGTAACGCTTGTAGTAATCCTTCTGCAGGCGGAAAGCCTCCTCCTGCGTGACCTTGAGGTAAGCCGCGATGTAGTCGCGAATACGCTCGTCCACCTGCTGCCACAGGTTGAGGTGATGCGGATAAAGCGTGTTGTCGAGGTCGAAGACCCAGGTCTCCACATGGCCGAAGGCGCGCGGCGCGCGACGAGCTGAACTCATGAGCTGGAAACTTGATCGCTGATCACGTTCCTCAGCGGGCGGTCAAAGGCCAGGATGACGGCGCCCGCAAGCAGCGCGATGCCGGCGATCATCAGAAAGAACGTCGTCTTGTCCATGCCGGACCAAAAGCTGCCGAGCCAGCCGGCCATCAAATTGCCGGTGAAGCTCGTTGCCAGCCAGAGACCCATCAGCATTGAGACCATGCGTGCCGGTGCGACCTTCGATACCAGCGATAGCCCGATGGGCGAGAGGTAAAGCTCGCCAATAGTGATGATCACGAAATAGGCCAGCAGCCAAAGCCAACTTGCTTCGTCGCCTGCCGCCTGCCAGGCGGCACCGGCCAGGATCAGGTTGGCCAGCGTCACGCCGACGCAGCCGATCGACATCTTGGTGACGGTCGAAGGCTCGCTTCCGCGCTTGGCCTGCCACGTCCACAACGCGATGACCAAGGGCGTGAAAGCGAAGATCATGAACGGATTGAATGCCTGGAACCAAGTAACCGGGATTTCGCCATGCCAAAACACGAGATCAATGGTGCGGTCCGTATGGTCGTCCGCCCACAGCACAATTGTGTTGCCCTGCTGCTCGTAGGTTGCCCAGAACAAGGTGGTGGGCAGGAATAGCGCGACGAGCGCCAGGATGGCGCGCCATTCGTTGCGATCCAGAGGCTTGTTCTCGATCCGCGCAGCCACAGCCTTGTGCAGCTCGTCCGGCGGCAGCTCGCGCATTGCATAGAGATAGATCGCGAGCGCGACCGTCATTCCGACGCCGGCTGCGGTGAAGCCGTAATGCCAGCCCAGGTCTTCGCCGAGCGTTCCACATACGAGCGGCGCGAAGAACGCGCCGAGATTGATGCCGACGTAGAAGATCAAATAGGCGCGGTCGCGGCGTTGGTCTCCGGGTGCATACAGTGTGCCCACTTGCGCCGACATATTGGGCTTGAACGCACCATTGCCGAGAATGAGCATGGTCAAGGCAAACAGGAACAACGGCTCGAAAGCCATCATGAAGTGGCCGAGCGCCATCATCGCCGCACCGAGGAGGATCGTGCGGTGCTGGCCGAGCACGCGGTCGGCGAGCATGCCGCCGAACACGGGCGTAAGATAAACAAGCCCGGTATAGAGTCCGTAGACTTGCGAGGCGAACGGCTGCACCCCGAGCGGTCCGAATATCGATTCCAGCAAATATTTGAGCGCGGCGAGCCCGATCACGTTCTCCACATGCCCGGGCAGCAGCAGCAGTTTCACCATGTAGAGGACGAGCAGGGCGCGCATGCCATAATAGGAGAAGCGCTCCCACATCTCGGTCGCGAACAGGAAAGTCAGCCCGCGCGGATGACCGAAGAGGTCGCTCGCTCCTTCGCTGCGCCGACGCCTTTGCTCAGCCCTCGAGAAAGTCATAATGCCTCGTTGCGGTGCGTGAGCCGATGCCGATTTGCACGATCTTCTCAAAGCCTGCAGTATTGTACGGCAGGTCGAGGCGCGGGACCCTAGAACGCGCCTCGCGTCGGCGTCAAACGTCCAAAGCAGCCGGCACTTGACGCTTGCCCCGATATGCGAAAGACGCTGCGGAGAGAAATGCGACCGGAGGATTTTGCGATGATCAATTTCAAAGGCGGCGTGGCGAAGGCCGCATTGGTGGTGCTCGCTGCGATCGTCACCCACGCGCCAGCGGCGCAAGGCGATCCCGCGGTGAATTTTCCAAATCGGCCGCTTCGCTTGATCGTCGGGTTTGCCGCCGGCGGAGGCAATGACCTCTTCGCGCGGCTCGTCGGGCAGAAGCTGTCGGAGAACATCGGGCAGCCCGTGGTCATCGAGAACAAGCCGGGCGCCGGCGGCCGCATCGCGGTGGAGTACGTCAAGAATCAGCCGGCGGACGGGTACACGATCATGGTGGCCGCGAGCGGCCAGATGGCGATCGCGGCCGCGATATATCCGAAATTGTCCTACCACCCGACTCGCGACTTTCTGCCGCTAACTATGATCGCGTCGTTTCCGCTGATCCTCGCCGGGCCGGCTGATGGCACGATCAAGTCGGTCAAGGACCTTGTCGCCTATGGCAAGGCCAACCCAGACAAGTCCAACTACGCCACCTCTTCGCCGGCGTTCACCATCACGACCGAGCTGTTCAAACTGAAAACCGGCATGCCGGCGGTGGCGGTGCCCTATAAGAGCAGTAACGAGATGATGGTCAGTGTCGCCGGCGGGAACACATTATTCGCCATTGCGGACGGGCCGCCGACGGTGCCGCTGGTGCAGGGCGGCAAGATCCGAGCCCTGGCCGTGACGGGATCGGAGCGCTCCTCCGAGTTTCCTGACGTGCCGAGCATGGCGGAGGCGGGCTATCCGGAGGTGAACATCGGGCTCTGGAGCGGCTTATTTGTTTCGGCGAGCACCCCGCCTGCGATCGCCGACAAACTCGGTACGGAGTTGCGCCGCGCAATGGCTGACCCAGGGGTGCGCGACAAGCTCAAGGCTATGGCGGTCAATCCCGGCGGCGGTCCCGGCGAGGAGTTCCGGAAAAAGATCGATGCCGACATCAAGGTATTCGCGGACGTGGTCAAGGCGGCCAATTTGAAGTTCGAGGAATAGGTCTCATTTGTGCCGCCGGTGCGGAACATGTCTCATCTGCCTCGTCGTTGAACGGATTTGGCCGCAGGCGAGCCTGCTGATCTTTTTGATCCTCTATCCGTCTTTCTTTAGGTCGCTCCTGGCTGTTGGCCGTGGCTGAGCCGAGGAGCGAAAGGCAAAGCGCGCCCTGAGCCGCCTTGTGTCCGCGAATGACTTTCACCTGCTGCGATGCACTCCAATCCGCGTCCACCGCGGCGGCTTTTGGCTAAATCAGTTTCGGCAGCCCAGGCGTGGCGCTCACCAAGCCCTGTGCAAAACGGGGATGAATAGGTACTTGCCGTGGCACGTCGAGGCGAAATGGGCTAGCGTTGGACTGCTCGGGTGACCACGCGGGCGAAGAGTAGAGCACGGAGTGTAAGCTCTGCCGCGCCGCCCCACGATGCGCCTCCGAATGTGGCGCCCGAGCGCCTAAACCTTTGTCGGCAAAGTCGAACGTGGCGCGGGTTGAACACCGGCGCGGCGTGCGCTCGCGCTCAGACGTCCAGCAATTCCTCGTCTGCGAACTCGGCCCGCTCTTGGATGAACTCGAAGCGCGCTTCCGGCTTGTTGCCCATCAAACGTTCAACCGAGCGTTCGGTCGGCTTGCGCTCGTCGTCCACCACCACCACGCGCAACAACATGCGCTTCTTCGGGTCCATCGTCGTTTCTTTGAGCTGACTTGCCATCATCTCGCCAAGCCCTTTGAAGCGGCTGATCTCGACCTTGGCATTGGCGTGGAACTCTTTTCTCAACAGCTCATCCTTGTGTTTCTCGTCGCGCGCGTAAAAATTCTTGCCGCCGTGGCTCAAGCGGTAAAGCGGAGGCACGGCGAGATAGAGATGGCCGTTCTCGATCAGCTTCGGCATCTGCCGATAGAAGAAGGTCATCAATAGCGATGCGATATGGGCGCCATCGACATCGGCGTCTGTCATCACGATCACCTTTTCGTAGCGCAAGTCCTCGTCGCGATAGTGCGCGCCGGTTCCGCAGCCGAGCGCCTGCAGCAGATCGGCGAGCTGCTGGTTCTGCGCCAGCTTGTCCTTCCCGGCGGACGCGACGTTGAGAATCTTGCCACGCAACGGCAGGATCGCTTGCGAAGCGCGATCCCGCGCTTGCTTCGCGGAGCCGCCGGCCGAATCGCCCTCGACAATGAAGATCTCGGCGCCTTGCGCGGCGGCATTGGTGCAGTCGGCGAGCTTGCCTGGAAGACGCAGCTTCCGCACCGCGCTCTTGCGCGAGATCTCCTTCTCCTGCCGGCGCCGGATGCGCTCCTCCGCGCGGTCAATGACGAAGTCGAGGAGTTTGTTGGCTTGAGTGGGATTGCCGGCCAACCAGTGGTCGAATGGATCCCGGATCGCGTTCTCGACGACGCGGGTGGCCTCGGCGGTCGCCAACCGATCTTTGGTCTGGCCTTGGAATTCGGGCTCGCGAATGAACACCGAGACCATGCATGCGGCGCCATTCATCACGTCGTCGCCTGTGACCACTGCCGCGCGCTTGCCTTGGCCGACGCGCTCGGCATGGTCCTTGATCCCCTTCAACAGCGCACTGCGCAGACCCGACTCGTGCGTGCCGCCGTCCGGCGTCGGAATCGTATTGCAGTAGGAGGACAAGAATCCGTCGCTATCGGCCGTCCACGCGACCGCCCATTGCGCCGCTCCGTGCACGCCGACTTTGCCCGCGCTGCCGGTGAAGATGTCGGGGTGAACCAGGGCGGCTCCATTGATAGCCGTGAACAGATACTCCTTGAGCCCGTCGGCGAAATGGAAGGTGGCCTTCTCCGGGACGTCCTGCACTCCGCGCAATAATTCCTTCGCGCAGGACCAGCGAATCTCGACGCCTCCGAATAGGTAAGCCTTCGAGCGAGCCATCTTGAAGACACGTTCCGGCTTGAAATGCGCCGTTGCTCCGAAGATCTCCGGATCGGGCCTGAAGCGCACCTTCGTGCCCCGCCGGTTCGAAACACGGCCGCGCCTTTCCAATTTGCCTTTCGGCTTACCCCGCTCGAACACCATCCGGTGCAGCGTCTGCTCGCGGGCGACCTCGACTTCCATGCGTTCGGACAGGGCGTTTGCGACCGACACGCCGACCCCGTGTAAGCCGCCCGATGTCTCGTACACTCGCGAGTCGAACTTTCCGCCCGCGTGCAAGGTGCACATGATCACCTCGAGCGCCGACTTGTTTTTGAACTTCGGGTGCGGATCTACGGGAATTCCACGGCCATTGTCGGTCACGCTTACGAAGCCGTCGGCCTCCATTTCGACCTCGATGAAACTGGCATGCCCGGCGAGTGCCTCGTCCATGGAATTGTCGATCACCTCCGCGAACAGGTGATGGAGCGCCTTTTCGTCGGTGCCGCCGATATACATGCCTGGACGGCGGCGCACGGGCTCAAGGCCTTCGAGCACCTCGATGTCGCGGGCGGTATAACGGGCCTCCGCTGCGCCAGCGAGCCTGCCGGGCCGCCTCGCCTTGCCGGAGAGCCGGCGTGCCGTGGGCTCGGGCAGATCCGAGAACAGATCCTTCGCCGGATTTTGCACGGCGCTTTTCGGAGCTGCTTTGGCGGTCTTCGGCATGCGTCTCATCATCGCGAAGGAGCCAAACGAATCACGCGTGACTATGCCACGTCAGTGGCTATGGATGATGCCAGTATTTGGCTGAAGCACGATCTCATATGGTCAACTTTATCATCAATTCAACTCAACGCTGCGAGGTAGCCGGTACCTGGCTGGATATTCGCCCGATCCTTGTTGCTAACAGCTTAACCGCTTGGGGAGAGCGAGAGGTGGCCTGAACACGTGGACAGCGTCGCGGCCCGTCTGGTCTTGTCGAGCAAGCCGCGCTAGACCAAGCCGGTAACCGGGCCAATCTCCCCGCATGTTCGACAACCTCGAAGATCACGCCCACCACCTGGTGGAGTTTGTGCGTGTCCATCAGGCGTGGGCCCCGCCCGTCGTTTTTGCGCTCGCATTCGGTGAGTCGCTGGCATTCGTTTCGCTCCTCATCCCGGCGTGGGCGGCGCTGGTGGGCATCGGCGTTCTGATCAGCTCCGGTAATCTTACTTTTTGGCCGGTTTGGGTCGCAGGTTCCATCGGCGCCGCCCTCGGCGATTGGCTGTCCTTTTGGATCGGACTCAAAGTCGGGCCGGCGGTCGCGCACATGTGGCCATTGTCGCGCCATCCCGAACTCCTGCCCGAGGGCGAAACATTCGTGAAGCGCTGGGGCGCGCTTGCGATTTTCATCGGCCGCTTCTTTGGACCGTTGCGGGCTTCGGTCCCGCTGGTCGCCGGCATATTCCGGATGCCCTGGTTACAATTCCAGGCTGCGAATTTCAGCTCGGCCTTCGTTTGGGCGGCTGTGCTGCTCACGCTGGGGGATGTGGTGGGCAAGCTCCTCAGCTGGGCCTGGAGCTAGGCGGCGATCCGAGCTCCGGCGTCGGATTAGGCAGGATGCGGGCCTCGCCTCTGGCGTGATGAGTGCGTCACTCGTTGAACTTGCGGATCACCGCACCAACGATGTTGCAGTAATCATCGGTCCAAACCCATTGGTTTGGATCAGGTGGCTCGAGCATCCAATCGCGCGAGTGTGCGAGGGCCCCGAAATCCTGTTCGTCACGCGCCACCGCTGCAACCGTACCGACGAATTTGTATGGATTGGCCGCCTCGTCGAGTTCCGCCTCATCGCTGACCAGTGTCACGCGTCCGTTGGCTGCGGCGATCCCCGCGACAACCGAGGCGAGCTCGAGGTGCCGGTTCGACACGTGCATGACCACCATCCCGCGCGGCGTGAGCTTCTTGAGATAGAGCGCCATGGCTTCGCGCGTGAGCAAATGGATGGGTATCGCATCGGAGGAGAAAGCGTCGACGACGATCAGGTCGTAAGAGCCGTCGGACGCGTCGACAAGGGTGAGACGCGCGTCGCCAAGAATGATAGGGACGGCCGGCCGGCATACCCATAAGAAGCTGAACAGATACGGGTCGCGCGCGATGCGCACGATCGCCGGATCGATCTCGTAATAATGCACGGTGTCGTGCGGCGCGGCTCGGCAAGCCAATGCTCCCGCACCAAGCCCGATCACGGCAAAGCGAACCGGACCATCAACTCTCGCCCGGACCGCCTCGAAGGCTTGCGCGATCGCGGAACCATCCCAGTAGTACAGCAGCGGCTCCGGCGGGTCGATTGCCGCCAGCTCACCGTTCGGTTCGCGAATGCGCTGGCCGCCGTGCAGCGTGGTCCCGTGCTGCAACAGCCGAAACTGGCCATCCGCCGTCTCCACCACCTTGCTCACGCCGAAGAAGCTTCGCACCGACATGGCCCCGACTTGCTCGACAATGGTGTGATTGACGAGGAGGACAAAAGCAATGACTGCAGCGAACGGCAGCGGGGGGCGCCAAAGCAGCACGGCTGCGGCCAAGAGCGTACCCACAGCCCAGTTGTAGGGGATGGCGTCAACCGCGACCGGATAAACCACACATATGAGGAGCACACCCACCCCGGCCGCGATGCCGCCGAAGAGCACGTAGCGGCGGGAGCGGTCGACTGGCAGCACGAGGCCGGGCCGACACAGCACGGCAAGCGCGATCAGAAGCGGATATTCGGCCAGCCAGTTGAACACATGCGGTGCAATCAATCCCGTCGCGACACCGCCGATCACACCGCCTGCTGAGATGCAAACGTAGAACACGGTGAGATATCTGGCCGGCGGCCTCCTTCGCGCAAGTTCGCCATGGCACATCAACGCGTTGACGAAGAACACCGCGAGATGCACGGCCAGGATCGAGATGATTGTCTTGAGCGGATCGAAGATAATCACGGCAACAAGTGCCACAACGGACGGCGGTTGCAACGCGACCACGAGCCAGTGCGGAATCACCGGCCGGCGCGCAAATGCAATCACGTAGGTGAGAAGGTAAAGCGCGAGCGGAAGCACCCAGAGCATCGGCACCGCCGCTACATCGGTGGAAATGTGCGCGGTCACCGCCACGAGGAGGCCCGCGGGAACTGCCGCGAGTGCAACCCAGAAGGCGAGGTCCTTCGAAGTTGGCGGCGCAGATGTCACGTCGTCGGCAACCGAAGCGGTGTCCGGCGATCGCCATAGCAGCACGCCGCAGGCGATGAGCAGCACCAAGAGCAAGCAAAAGCCGGCCGACCAAAACCACGCTTGATCGCCAAGCCGCACAAAGGGCTCGACGAGGGTCGGATATGACACAAGCGCGAGGAAGCTTCCAATATTGCTGGCGGCATAGAGGAAATAAGGGTCTCGCGCGGCCGGATGATCGGTGCGCGCGAACCAGGCCTGCAACAACGGACTGTTGGCCGCGAGCGCAAAGAACGGCAGCCCGATCGAGATCGCGAACAAGGCGATGAGCCAGAGCGGTTCCGTGCCGGCCGGCGGCCGCTCCCAGCCGCTTGCAATCGCGGGCGGCAGCGCGAAAACAGCGGCGAGCATGGCCACGAGATGAAGGGCGACCGATAGGCGGCCAGAAGCATAGCGCGTGAGCCAGTGGGCGTAGGCATAGCCCGCCAGCAGCGCGGTTTGGAAGAATACGATGGCGACCGACCACACCGCCGGCGCTCCGCCAAAACGCGGCAGCACCAATTTCGTGAACATCGGCTGCACCATGAACAAGAGCGCGGCGCTGAGGATGATGGCCGCGGTGAACGTTGCGAGCAGCAAGGCGCGCCCGGATGTCGCGCCCTGCGTCGGTTCGCTCACTGGCCGATCGGAGGTCCCCATGTCCTAGCCTTATCTCGTCGCGTTGGCGGGCGAAATAGCGGGCGCTTGGATCGTCGTCCATGGGAGGGATAACGAACTAGGCGAGGCGGGCCGCCATGATGTACCATCCGCAGCAAACGTTTCGCTGAGAAAGACTGTGAACCGATTGATCGGGAGAAAACGCCATGACGGAACTCACGCGCCGTAGCTTGCTTGCCGGTACCGTTGCGACCTCGGCTGCCGCGGTTGCTCCGCTCGCCACAAGCGGGCCGGCGCGCGAGGCGCCGGGATGGTACCGCTACAAGGTCGGCAGTTTCGAGATCACCGTGGTGACCGACGGCCTGAACCGCTTCAAATTGCCGGACGACATCGTCACCAACGTGAAGCGCGAGGAAGTTAATGCCGCGCTCGTGGCGGCGCACCGGGAACCGGACGTCTTTGTCACCCCCTACAACCCGATCGTCGTCAATACCGGACAGAAACTCGTCGTCATCGACACCGGCCTGGGCGAGGCGGGGTTCAAAGCGAGCAAGGGAGTGAACGGCCAATTCTTGACCAATCTCGCTGCGGCCGGCATCGACCCCAAGGCGATCGATACCGTCATCATCTCACACTACCACGGCGACCACGTGAACGGTCTGTTGAGGGCGGACAATTCGCTCGCCTTTCCCAATGCCGAGATTCTAGTGCCGGCAGCGGAACACAAGTTCTGGATGGACGACGGTGAGATGAGCCGCGCGCCCAAAGGCCGGATGGAGGAGTTGTTCAAGAATAATCGCCGCGTCTTTGCCGGCGAGGTGATGAAGCGACTGCAGACCTATGACGAAGGCAAGGAGGTCGTCTCGGGCATCACGGCGGTCGGCACCCATGGCCATTCTGCGGGTCACAATTCTCACGTCGTGGCGTCTGGATCGAGCAAGGTCTACGTCCAGGCCGACGTCACCCACGTGCCGGTCCTGTTCGCGCGCAATCCCGGCTGGCACGCCTCCTATGACCAGGATCCCACGATGGCGGAGGCAACCCGCCGCAAGGTCTACGACATGCTGGCGGCGGAAAAGATGCTAGTGCAGGGCTTCCACTATCCGTTCCCTTCGCTGGCCTACGTCGAGAAGAGCGGATCGGGCTATCGCGAGAGTCCGGTGGCCTGGAATCCAACGCTCTGAACGTCTCGACCGCTTCGCCGCGTCGCCTGCCGCGCCTGGAATAGGGCGGCACAGCTAAATTCAGCCCGCACGGGCGTGCGTTCTTGACGGACGCCGGCTTAGTGCTTATAGCGCCTGCCCATGACGAAGATCGCTTGCCGCGCATTGTTGCGCCGCCGCCGCACCCCTGCGGCACGGGCGCGCGGTCGCGCGTGATCGTCACCCGTGCCGCCGGAGTCGGCTCCGCGGCACATCTTCTTGACCCCCGCGCCATGACCGAGCTCCGGCGGCCTCTCGCATCGGAGCACGCCCATGTACGTCCCCCCTGCCTTCAAGGTTCATCGCGCCGTCGGCCTCGCCTTTGCGGCTGCGCGCGGCTTCGGCCAGGTGATCGCATGTGAAGGCGGCCGCCCGGTGGCTTCGCTGCTGCCATTCCATGTGTCGGAAGCGGACGGCCGATTGCCGTGCGTCCAATTTCACGTCGCACGTTCCAATCCGCTCGCCCAGCTTGCGGCCAAAGGTGGACCATGGCTGATCGCTGTTGTCGGCGACGACGCTTACGTATCGCCGCACTGGTACGCGAGTCCCGAGCAGGTCCCCACGTGGCTCTACGAGGCCGTGCAGCTGTGCGGCCCGGTGCATGTCGTTCCGCCCGCCCACACACCCGATCATCTCGATCGTCTCGCGGCGCAATTCGAATCGGGGCTGACGCCGAAGCCGCCCTGGACGGCGGATGGCCTGTCGTCGCAGCGGCGTGCGACGCTGCTGGAGTCGATTGTCGCCATCGAGATGACGGTCGAGACCGTTGAAGGCAGCTTCAAACTCAACCAGCACAAGGCTGACGCAGATCACGTCGCGGTTGTCCGTGCGCTGCGCGAGCAGGGCAAGCCGTCCATGCACGCGATTGCGGCACGGATGGTCGCGTTGCGGCCGCACTTGGCGTACGAATGAGCGAACTCATGGGAAGGACTTGAGCCATGGCTGACAAGGCTAAGATCGGCGTGCTCGGCGCGTCCGGCTATACCGGTGCGGAGCTGCTGCGGCTCCTCATCCGCCATCCACGGGTCGAGATCGCGCTCCTTACCGCCGAGCGCCGCGCCGGGCAGCACATGCGTCAAGTCTTCCCGCAATTTTCGCCCTACGCGCTGCCGAAGCTCGTAGCGATCGACAGCGTCGACTGGAAGAACGCCGCGCTCGATCTCGCTTTCTGCGCGCTGCCGCACGCGACCACGCAGACGGTGATCAAAGACTTGCTCGTCAAGGCTGCGAACACCAAGGTGGTTGATCTCTCCGCGGACTTTCGCCTCGGCGAGACCGCCGCCTACGCGCGCTGGTACGGCCGCGAGCATCATGCCCCGGAACTGCAAAAGGAGGCGGTCTATGGCCTGTCCGAAATCTACCGGCACAAGATCACGGGCGCGCGGCTGGTCGCCAATCCCGGTTGCTACACGACTTGCGCGGAGCTTCCTCTCATCCCGCTCTTGAGCGCGAAGGCGATCGATCCCGACGAGATCGTGATCGATGCCAAATCGGGCATGACCGGCGCGGGGCGGGCGGTGAAAGAAGAGATGCTGTTCTCGGAGGTCTCGGAAGGATTCCATGCCTATGGCGTCGGCCGCCACCGTCATATGGCGGAGCTCGATCAGGAATTCTCCAGGGCCGCGGGGCGCACGGTCACCGTCAGCTTCACGCCGCATCTTGTTCCGATGAACCGCGGAATTTTCTCGACCATCTATGTGCGGGGGCTCAAAACTTCAGCCGACGGCCTGCATGCGATCCTGTCCAAATCTTATGCGGGCGAACCGTTCGTGCACGTGCTGCCCTTTGGTGAAATACCGCAGAGCCGTCATGTGCGCGGCTCCAATATGATCTTCATCGGGGTAGCAAGTGACCGTACCGAGGGCCGCGCCATCATCTGCGCGACGCTAGACAACCTTACCAAAGGCGCCTCCGGCCAGGCCGTGCAGAACATGAACCTCATGCTCGGCTTTCCCGAGACGCTCGGGCTCGAGCAGGTTACACTGTTTCCGTGACGCGAATTGATGTGTGTGCGCGTCATTGGTCTGCGCGAGCGTGCGGCGGATGCGCGCCCTCAATGCTGCAAAATCTTCGATAGGAAGACCTGGGCGCGCTCGCTGCGCGGCTTGCCGAAGAATTCGGCGGTGGGCGCGTCTTCGACGATCTCACCCTGATCCATGAACACCACGCGTTGGGCAACCTTGCGCGCAAAACCCATTTCGTGCGTGACGACCATCATGGTCATGCCGTCCTTGGCGAGCGCGACCATGACGTCGAGCACTTCGTTGATCATCTCGGGATCGAGCGCGGAGGTGGGCTCGTCGAACAGCATGGCGATCGGATCCATGGCGAGCGCGCGCGCGATCGCCACACGCTGCTGCTGGCCGCCGGAAAGCTCCCCGGGAAATTTGCGGGCATGCGCGATCAAACCGACGCGCTCGAGCAGGCGCATGCCTTTTGCCGCCGCTTCGTCCTGTTTGCGGCCGAGCACCTTGATCTGCGCGAGTTCGAGGTTGCGCATCACGGTGAGGTGCGGGAACAGCTCAAAGTGCTGAAACACCATGCCGATGCGCGCACGCAGCTTCGGCAAATCTGTCTTCGGGTCGTTCACGGAAATCCCGGCGACCGTAATGGACCCCTCTTGGAACGGCTCGAGCCCATTGACGCACTTGATGAGCGTCGACTTGCCCGAGCCCGATGGCCCGCAGACCACGACGACTTCGCCCTTCTCGACATGCGTCGAGCAATTCTTCAGCACCTGAAAGTTGGGGTACCACTTGCTGACTTTGCTGAGCGTGATCATGGGACCTCCTCAGCGAATGATCGCGACCCGCCGCTGTAGCCGGCGCACGAGCAGCGAGGCCACGAACGAGATCACGAAATAGACCATTGCGGCGAACAGGTACATCTCCACCAAGCGCCCGTCGCGTTGTGCCACCTTCGACGCGGCGCCGAGGAAATCCGTGATGGACAGCACGTAGACGAGCGAAGTGTCCTGGAACAGGATGATGGTCTGGGTGAGCAGCACCGGCACCATGTTACGGAAGGCCTGCGGCAGCACGATATAGCCCATCGTCTGCAGGTAGGTCATGCCGAGCGCCTGCGCGGCGCTGACTTGACCGCGCGGGATCGACTGGATACCGGCGCGCATGATCTCGGCGAAATACGCGGATTCGAACAGCGTGAAGGTGACGAATGATGAGACGGAGGCTCCCACTTGGACCGGCCGGGACGCGCCGGTGATCCATTGGCCGATATAGGGCACCAGGAAATAGAACCAGAAGATCACCAGCAGCAACGGCACCGATCGCATCAGGTTCACGTAGCCGGCCGCGAGCACCGAGATCGGAACAAAGCCCGATAGCCGCATCATCGCGAGCAGCGTGCCGAATATGATGCCGCCCACGGTCGCGAACGCAGTCAGCGCGAGCGTGAACGTCATGCCGTCATAGAACAGATACGGCAGCGAGCGAATGATGACGTCGTAATCGAAATTCGAGAACATCGACCGCCTCAGTGCGTAACAACCGCGGGTTTAGCGCCGATAAGTCCGGGTACGGCAACGCGCTGCTCGACATAGCGCATCGCGAAGGTCACGATGATATTGATGACGATGTAGATGATCGTCGCCGCAGTGAAGGCCTCGAACACCTGGAACGAGAATTCCTGCATGGCGCGCGCGCGCGCCGTGAGCTCCATGAGTCCGATGGTGAGCGCGACCGAGCTGTTCTTGATGATGTTGAGAAATTCGGACGTCAGCGGTGGCAGGATGACGCGATACGCCATCGGCAATAGCACGTAGACGTAGGCCTGCGTCCGCGTCAACCCGAGCGCGAGTGCGGCCCAGCCCTGGCCGCGGGCAAGACTCAGGATGCCGGCGCGCACCTGTTCGGCGACGCGCGCGGAGGTATAGAAGCCGAGCGCGACCACGGCCGTGTAGAAAGATGCATCGGGAAGCTGCTTGAGCCAGTCACCGAGCTGGGTCGGCAGGAGCTCGGGCAGCACGAAATACCACAGGAACATCTGCACCAGCAGCGGGATGTTGCGGAACAATTCCACATAAGCGGTGCCGAGCCGGACCAGCCAGGGGTTGGGCGTGGTGCGAATGACGCCGACCAACGATCCCATGGCGAGCGCCAGGCACCACGCGCTGAGCGCGGTTGCGAGCGTCCAGCCGGTGCCGAGGAGGAGCGTCTCCAGATAGGTGTGGACCCCGTCGGGCGAGGTCTGAAAAAAGATCCCCCAATTCCAGTTGTAGTTCACGCTGCCCCCTTATCAGTAATCCTCATCAGACATCGGTGATCAAGGCGACGTGGTGTCGCCTGATCACCGAAGTCCGGTTGTCGGTTGCTGACACCAATCAATACACCGCCGGGTCGCCGCTGTCGGTCGGGCTAGCGACCACCTTCTTGAACGCGTCGCTCATCGGCACATTGAGGTTGAGGCCCTTGGGCGGGATCGGCTTGAGGAACCATTTGTCGTAGATCGGGTTGATCGCGCCGCTGCGATAGGTGGCGATCATGGCCTCATCAACGACTTTCTTGAATGGGGCCTCGTCGCGCCGAAGCATGATGCCGTAGGGCTCGACCGAAAGCGCGTCGACGGAGATCACATAATCCTGCGGCGACTTCGCTGCGGCGACCAGGCTGTAGAGAAGAATATCGTCCATGACGAACGCGGCGGCGCGGCCGGTCTCGACCATCAGGAAGGCCTCGGCGTGGTCCTTGGCGGCGAGAATATTGAGGTTGAGTCCCTTCTGCGCGCCGATCTCGGTGATCTGCTTGATATTGGTCGTGCCGGAGGTCGACACGATGGTCTTGCCCTTAAGGTCGTCTACCGTTTTCAGGTTGGCCGCTTTCTTCGACACGAAGCGGTTCGCGGTGACGAAATGCGTGATGGTGAAGGAGACTTGCTTCTGTCGTTCGAGGTTATTGGTGGTCGAGCCGCATTCGAGGTCCACGGTCTCGTTGGCGATCAGCGGGATACGCGTCGCCGAGGTGACCGGATTGAGCTTGGTCTCGAGGTTTGCGAGCTTGAGCTCCTTTTTCACCCCATCGACGATGCGCGCGCACAGATCCATGGCATAGCCCACGACCTGCTGCTTATCGTCATAGTAAGAAAACGGCACCGAGGACTCGCGGTGGCCGAGTGTGATGGCGCCCGTATCCTTGATCTTCTTCAGCGTACCGGTGAGCTCTTGGCCAAGAGCTGGACTGGCGGCGAAGACCGCACTCGCGATCATCGAAAGCAGCATTTTGCGGTGCATTGGAGATCCCTCCTGGTGAACTGACTTAAGCGCGCCCGGTCCGTCCGCACGGGTGGCGTCCAGCCGTCAATCCCGGACTTTAACATAGCTTCCCGGCGCGTCCTCTAGCGGCGCGAGCTTGCCGCCGCCGGGCTGGCGCGCCGAAACCTCGGTCGAATCCTGCGCCTTGAGCCACTCCAGCCAATCCGGCCACCAGGAACCCGCATGCTCCCCGGCCTTGGTGAGCCATTTCTCGAGATTGGCGCTGGTCGGCTTGGGCCCGGTCCAGTACTGATATTTCATCTTGTCGGGGGGATTGACCACGCCGGCGATATGTCCCGAGCCGGCCAGCACGAAACGCACCGGGCCGCCGAAGAACTTCGTGCCTAGCAACACCGAGCGCGCGGGCGCGATGTGATCCTCGCGCGTTGCCAGATTGTAGATCGGGATCGTCACGTTTTTGAGGTCGAGCTTCTTACCGGCGATGACCATCTCGCCCTTGGTGATTCGATTCTCCAGGTAACAGTTGCGCAGATAGAACGAGTGGTTCGCTGCCGGCATTCGCGTCGCATCCGAATTCCAGTACAGCAGATCGAATGGCGCCGGCTCCTTGCCCTTCAGATAGTTGTTGATGACGTAAGGCCAGATCAGGTCGTTCGAGCGCAGCAAGTTGAAGGCGGTTGCCATCTTCTTGCCTTCGAGATAACCGCGCTCGCTCATTTCCCGCTCGCGCGCCGAGATCTGCTCCTCGTCGACGAAGACCTTGAGATCGCCGGCATGGGTAAAGTCGACCTGCGCGGCGAAAAGCGTGGCCGAGGCGATGCGCTCATCGCGCTTGCTCGCCAGATACGCGAGCGTGACGGCCAAAAGTGTCCCCCCGACGCAATAACCGACCGCATTCACCTCGCGCTCGCCGGTGGCTTGTTCGATGATGTCGAGCGCCGCGAGCGGACCCTGGCGCATGTAATCCTCGAAGCTCTTTTCGGCGAGCCTTGCGTCCGGATTGACCCAGGAGATGACGAAGACGGTGAGGCCCTGGTCCACGCACCATTTGATGAAGGATTTTTCCGGCGTCAGATCGAGGATGTAGAACTTGTTGATCCACGGCGGCACGATCAGCAGCGGTCGCTTGAGTACAGTTTCCGTGGACGGCACGTACTGGATGAGCTGCATCAGCTCGTTTTCGAAAATGACCTTGCCCGGCGTGAGCGCCAGATTCCGGCCGACCTCGAACATTTCCGCCCTGGACTGACGAATCTTGAGGTCGCCTCGCCCCGCCGCGATGTCCTCGGCGAGCATGTGCATACCGCGCACGAGATTTTCAGCGTTCGAGGCGAGCGTTTCGCGCAAGAGCTCCGGGTTGGTGAGCACGAAATTGGACGGCGCGATCGCGTTCGCGATCTGGCGGATATAGAAATCGGCTTTATGCCGGGTATGCGGGTCGAGCGCTTCGGCGTCGCGCACCAGCCGGCTCGCCCATTGCACCGTCAAGAGATAGGCTTGCTTGAGGAAATCGAAGAACTGGTTGCTCGACCACTCGGGATCGACAAAGCGCTTGTCTCTCGGGTCGGGCTCGGCGACCGGTTGCACCTGCTCGCCGGCCATGCGCTTGACCGCATTGGCCCATAAGTCGAGATAAGCTTTGCCAAGGCTTGATTGCAGTTCGAGCGCGCGCTGCGGATCGCGCAGCCAATAATCCGCCACTTGGCCGATAGTTTTCACCACGTCGGCGACCTCGGCATATTGGTCGTCGCGGCGGCCTTCTTCGCGCGGCTTGAGATAGGCGGCCAACGCCTTGCCGCCTTCTTCCATCATGCGGGCGATGTTGCGGGCGAACTCCTCCGGGTCGGCGGAGCTGCTTTTCATCGGTTCCGATGGGGCTCTCACGGTTACGCCTCAATCGCGGTTCGGCGCGGGCCCGTTCACGGCCTTTCTGGGCTCAGATGGACTTTACCCATTACTGCTGCAAGACGCATCAGGGGGGCGTATCAGGCATGTTGACGCGGTCGCGCAGGGATCATCGCGAGACGCGTCAACAGTGGGGCCTAACCTTGCTTTGGTCATATTGGGGGATTACAGGCGACAATCAATTGTTTGAATTCGCAGCCATTTTGCTCGGAGGGGGACGAGGGGCGGTCGGCGCCTAGGCGTTATGATCCGGCCGGAATTGAATCAGCATGATGTCGCTCTCACGGTCACGATTGCGGGGGTCGAGGACCCTTGCGGCGGCGCTTATTGCCGGCGCCGGCGTTCTCGGGGGTTGCTCGGCCGGCGGCACAATCGCCGACCACCTGCCGACCGCGATTGGCGGCTTGCCCGAGGGGAGCCCGCAACGCCCGACAACTTCATCGGGCTATCCGGCGGTTCATGACGTGCCGCCCGCGCGCCCGACCACGGTTCTCACCGACGCAGAGCAGACAAAGCTCGAGGGCGATCTGGTCGCGGCGCGCAACCGGGCCGCGGAAGCCGCCAAGTCCGCTGCCGCAGCGGATAAGCCGTGATAGAAGGCTCGGCCTGCTCGCGCGTCATCGGCGCGCAGGCCAAGGAGCCGGGCCCATGGAAGACTTTTACCGCATTCGGCGCTTGCCACCCTATCTTTTCGAGCAGGTCAATCGCGCGAAGGCGGCGGCGCGCAACGCCGGCGCCGACATCATCGACCTCGGCATGGGCAATCCAGACCTGGCGACGCCGACGCACGTCGTCGAGAAGCTCAAAGAGACGATCGGCAAGCCGCGCACCGACCGTTATTCGTCCTCACGAGGGATCGCGGGATTGCGGCGGGCGCAGGCTGCCTACTACGCGCGTCGTTTCGGCGTAAAGCTCAATCCGGAAACCGAGATAGTCACCACATTGGGCTCGAAAGAAGGATTCGCCAATGTGGCACAGGCGATCACCGCCCCGGGAGACGTCATCGTAGTCCCCAACCCCAGCTATCCGATTCATGCTTTCGGTTTTCTGATGGCCGGAGCTGCAATCCGCGCCGTGCCGTCGGAGCCCACGCCTTCATTCTTCGACGCGCTTGAGCGGGCGATCATCCGCTCCATTCCCAAACCGGTTGCGGTTGTCGTCTGCTATCCCTCCAATCCCACCGCCGCCGTCGCCGATCTCGATTTCTACAAGGAACTGATCTTATTTGCGAAGAAGCACGGCGTGTTCGTGCTCTCCGATCTCGCGTACGCGGAGGTCTATTTCGATGATCGCCCGCCGCCCTCAGTGCTGCAGGTGCCCGGCGCAATGGAGGTGGCAGTCGAATTCACTTCGATGTCGAAGACCTATTCGATGCCAGGCTGGCGCATCGGGTTTGCGGTCGGGAACGAGCGGATCATCGCGGCGCTCGCGCGGGTGAAATCCTATCTCGATTATGGCGCCTTCACCCCGATTCAGGTGGCGGCAACAGCCGCGCTCAACGGTCCCGACGACTGCATCCGCGACATGCGGGAGACCTACAAGCGTCGGCGCGACGTGCTGGTGGAGTCCTTTGCGCGTGCGGGCTGGGCGATTCCGCCGCCGCGCGCCTCCATGTTCGCCTGGGCGCCGATCCCCGAGCCGTTCCAGACCCTCGGCAGCGTCGAATTTTCGACACTCCTGGTCGAAAAGGCCGAGGTCGCGGTGTCGCCGGGCCTCGGCTTCGGCGAATACGGCGAAGGATACGTGCGCATCGCGCTGGTGGAGAACGAGCAGCGCATCCGTCAGGCCGCGCGCAATATCCGCCGCTTTCTTGAAACGGGTCCGAAAAAGTTGCACAACGTCGTCCCCCTGGCCCAACGGCGCTAGATATCCGTTTCGACGCAGGCAGACGATGCCCGCTCCACTGAAACTCGGGATTGCCGGTTTGGGCACGGTCGGCGCGTGCGTTGCCCGGCTCATCGAGCGCCAACACGATGCGCTTACCGCCCGCTGCGGCCGTCCCATCGAAGTCGTTGCCGTGACCGCGCGCTCGCGCAGCAAGAAGCGCGATATTGGTCACAGGAAGCTGCGCTGGGTCGCCGATCCCGTGACGCTCGCGACTGATGGCGAGATCGACGTGTTCGTGGAGTTGATCGGGGGGGAGGGCGACCCTGCCCGAGCCGCGGTCTCGGCTGCGCTCGCGGCCAAAAAATCCGTCGTCACCGCCAACAAAGCTTTGCTTGCGAGACACGGCATCGCATTGGCCGCCATTGCCGAGAAGAATCATGTGGCGCTCAACTTCGAGGCTGCGGTCGGCGGCGCCATTCCGATCGTGAAGACACTGCGCGAGGGTTTGGCCGGCAATTCGCTCGCACGCATCTATGGAATCCTCAATGGCACCTGCAACTACATCTTGACGCGTATGGAAGAGGAGAAGCTCGCCTTCGCGGACTGCCTGAAGGAGGCGCAGCGGCTTGGTTACGCCGAGGCCGACCCCACCTTCGATATCGAGGGCCATGATACGGCGCAGAAGCTCGCGATTTTGGCCAGCCTGGCTTTCGGGATCAAAGTCGATCAAAGCGCCGTTTACGTCGAAGGCATCTCCTCCATCACCCCCGAAGATCTCGAATGGGCCGACGAACTTGGCTATCGCGTGAAGTTGCTCGGCGTCGCAGTCAAGACCGACAAGGGCATAGAGCAGCGCGTGCATCCCACGATGGTGCCGAAGGAGACCGCGATCGCGCAGGTGATGGGTGTGACCAATGCCGTCACCGTCGATGTGGATGCAATCGCGCCGATTACGCTGGTCGGTCCTGGCGCCGGCGGCCTGGCGACGGCGTCGGCCGTTGTGTCCGATATCGGCGATATCGCCCGTGGGGTGCGCACCGCACCATTTGGCCGGCCCACGGCGCGATTGACCACAAGCAAGAAGGCGCCGATGCAGCGCCACGAAGGTGGCTATTACATCCGGCTGCTTGCCGTGGACAAACCTGGCACCGCCGCAACCATTGCCAGGCGGCTGGCGCAGCAGAACATCTCCCTCGAATCGATCGTGCAGCGTCACCGCGGCGAGCCGCCGCACGGCGGCGAGATCGCCGGCAGCTCCGAACCCGTGCCGGTCATTCTGATCACCTATGCGACGACCGAAGACGCGGTGCGCAAGGCGCTTGCGGCAGTCGGCCGCGATAAGGTGATCCTCGGCAAACCGCAGGTCATCCGCATCGAGAAAAACTGATAAGAATTCGATTAATCGCCAGACTGGAGACCAAGGACGGGGCACAACAAGCAAAATAGGCGCGAAAGGGAAGGCATGAAGAAAGAAGCAGGCGGACCCGTGCGGTCGATCAGCGTCCAGCCGGACTTGCTGTTGGAACGTGTCCTTACCCTGGAGATCGTCCGGGTGACCGAGCGTGCGGCGGTCGCGGCAGCGCGCTTGACCGGTCGCGGCAACGAGAAGGCCGCCGACCAGGCGGCGGTGAACGCCATGCGCCGCGAGCTCAACAAGCTTCCCATCAACGGCACGATCGTGATCGGGGAGGGCGAGCGCGACGAAGCGCCCATGCTGTTCATTGGCGAGACGGTCGGCAACAAGCACGGGCCCGAGGTCGATATTGCAGTCGATCCGCTCGAGGGCACGACTCTGTGCGCAAAGAACATGCCAGGCGCAATCGCCACCATGGCCATGGCGGAGGCGGGCACGCTGCTCAACGCGCCCGACGTCTACATGGAGAAGATCGCGATCGGCCCCGGTTATTCGGGCGGCGTGGTCGATCTCGATGCGCCTGCCGAGGAGAACATCCGCGCTCTCGCCAAAGCGAAGGGGGTCGACGCGGGAGAGATCACCGCACTGATTCTCGACCGGCCGCGCCACGCCGATCTCATCGCGGGCGTGCGCAAGGCGGGCGCCGCGGTGCGGCTGATCACCGATGGCGACATCGCGGGCGTGATCCACACCGCCGATCCAGCCGACACCGGCATCGATATCTATATGGGTGTTGGCGGGGCACCCGAGGGGGTGTTGGCGGCGGCGGCGCTGCGCTGCATCGGCGGCCAGATGCAATGCCGGCTCGTGCTCGACACAGCGGAGAAGCGCGAGCGTGCCGCGAAAATGGGCATCAAAGACTCGCGTAAGAAGTACGAGATCGGCGATATGGTGAAAGGGGATTGCCTGTTCGCTGCGACCGGGGTGACCAACGGCGCGCTGCTCGATGGCGTGCGTGTCCGCAAGGATGGAATCGAAACGGAGACCGTGGTCATGCGCTCGATTACCGGCACGGTGCGGTGGATTAGAGCGGAGCACCGGCAGCTCGAGAAGTTTCATCTCGATTGAGGGTTCGTCTTTTTTTGCGCTGCCAAGGGCGAAGAGGCGCGGCAATCTTCGGCATGACCACGCTGGCTTTTGCCGTTTTCTTTTCGCTCAGCGTCGAGGCGACCTCGTGCCGCGGCTACCCGCAAGGCGTTCGTGCCGCCATCAAGAAACAAGTCGAGGCGCTGCGCGCGCTCGAGCACGAGGCGGCCGACCGGCTCAAGGGCCTCGATACGCGGCCGTTCGACTATCTCCTCAGCCGGGCGCGCGCTACGGCCCAAGTGATTGCGGACAAGGATGCGCTGGCGGCGGAAGAGGGTCTCAGTCGATGCCGCGAAGCCATTCCCCCGGTGCGGCGCGTGTGTGCAGAGGCAGCGCAAGCGCTCGCCAGCCTGATCGAGGCACACGAGACTGGCGCAGCCGTCTCGCACCCGAAGCAGGTTTACGTACGGGCCATGCCGCAATGCGAGCAATGGATGGACTTTGCGCCCCCGGTCACGGTCTTCCGGACAATCGACTGAGCCTGAGAAGGTCGATGCGTGCTGGATCGCAACATGCCGTATCGGTACCTGACGGTTGCAAGGCACTCAAAGCATTCGTGATCGTGAACGCCGCGGCACCCCGCAGCAGCGCAAAAATGTGTGAAAAACGTGCGCGCTCGCCACCCAACCACGGATTCGGGCGGCAGTTCGGCGCATACTATAGGGCGGCTGCGGGATCCATGTCGCAGCGGACCAAGAGCGCAGTCAAGTGTCTCGGCGTGGCGCATGCTCGCAGCCAATCTCGTGATCCGGCATCCCCGTGCGGATGAGCGGGCCGATTGGGAGCCGCTATGGAAGGGCTATCAGGCCTTCTACAAGGTCGTGATCTCGGACGAGACCACGAGCGCAACCTGGGCGCGGCTGCACGATCCGGATGAGCCGATGGGCATTCTCGGCGCGTATGTCGACGGGCGGCTGTCCGGGATCGCGCACTACCTCTTTCACCGCTCGTGCTGGACCATCGGCGACTACTGCTACCTTCAAGACCTCTTCGTCGCCGAAAAGGCACGCCACCTCGGCCTCGGGCGTGCCCTGATCGGCGCGGTGGAAGAGCGGGCTCGGCGGGCGGGCGCGAGCCGGCTCTATTGGCTCACCCACGAGAGCAATGCGAGTGCGCGGGCACTCTATGACAAGCTGGCAGAGCGCTCCGGCTTCATCCAATATCGCAAGCTTTTTTGACGCGATTCGCGAGGGCGGGCATGACACTCGCGGTGACGGCGCCGGTCGCCCCTAAACGGCGCCTCTTTCTCGGAGTAGAGCGCTCGGCTTGCGGGCGTCCATGGCGCGACCGGCTCGATGAGCGCGGCGCGGGGCGAGCGCTTGCGATCGCGCAGCGCCATGGCAATGTGCCCGAGCTGCTGGCGCGCATTCTTGCCGGCCGCGGCGTCGAGGTAGACGAGGTTCCAAGCTTTCTTGATCCGACCGTGCGGGGCCTGATGCCGGACCCCCACACGCTCGTGGACATGCGTGCCGCCGCGGTGCGCCTGGCGGATGCCATCGTCGGCGGAGAAACGGTCGCAATCTTTGGCGACTATGACGTCGATGGGGCGACGTCGGCGGCGCTGCTCGGCCGATACCTGCGTTACTGCGGGCTGCGCGCCCTCATTCATATTCCCGATCGCCTGTTCGAAGGCTATGGCCCAAACGCGGAGGCGGTTCGCGCGCTCGCCGCGCAAGGTGCGACCCTGCTTCTGACCGTCGACTGCGGCACCACCAGCCACGAGCCGCTCCTGGAAGCGCGTAGCATCGGTCTCGATGTGATCGTGATCGATCATCACCAGGCCGACGAACGGCTGCCTGCGGCGCTCGCGGTGGTCAATCCCAATCGGCTCGACGATCTCTCGGCGCTAGGCCAGCTCGCTGCCGTTGGTTTGACCTTCATGACCGTAATTGCGGCCAACCGCGAACTCCGCACGCGTGGATTTTGGATGCCGCCCCGGTCTGAGCCGGATCTCCTAAGCTTTCTCGATCTGGTTGCGCTCGGAACAGTCGCAGATGTGGTGCCGCTCACAGGCCTCAACCGCGCCTTTGTGGCCAAAGGCCTGTTGGCGTTACGGCGGCGCGACAACGCCGGGTTGACCGCGTTGATGGACGTCGCGCGGCTCAGTGGGCCGCCCGAGCCCTGGCATCTCGGCTTTCTGTTGGGGCCACGCATTAATGCCGGCGGCCGCATCGGCCGAGCCGCGCTCGGCGTCGAGTTGCTTATGCATGATGACGCGTCCGAATGCGCGCGCATTGCGGGCGAACTCGATCGCCTCAACCGCGAGCGGCAAGCGATCGAACTTGCCACCGTAGCGCAGGCCGAGGCCGAGGCGATGGCCGCCCTCGGCGCGGAGGAGAAGGGCGCGGTCGTGATCACCGCCGCCGACGGCTGGCATCCGGGCGTGGTTGGGCTCGTCGCCGCACGGCTGCGGGAGCGTTTCGGGCGACCGGCCTTTGCCATCGCGCTAGAGCCGGGTGGCACCGGCACCGGGTCCGGCCGTTCGATTGCCGGCGTCGATCTTGGCCGCGCCGTGCGCCAGGCCGTCAGCATGGGCCTCCTCATGAAAGGCGGCGGCCACGCCATGGCGGCTGGCGTCACGCTGCGAAGGGACAAGCTCAATGCATTCCGCGCCTATCTCGAGGATGCGCTCGCGGTCGCGGTCGAAGCGATACGACGCGAGGATGCGCTGCTCATCGATGGCGCCATCACCGCCGCTGCTGCAAACAACGAGATCGTGACGACGATCGCAGGCGCCGGTCCGTTCGGCTCGGGCAATCCGGAGCCGGTGATTGCATTTCCGGCGCACACCCTGGTCTATGCCGAAGCGGTCGGGCAGTCGCATATGCGCGCGCGATTACGCGCCGGCGATGGCGCGATCATTAACGCGATCGCGTTTCGTGCCGCAGGACAAAAACTTGGGATCGCGCTTGCGCAGGCGCGCGGGCAATGTGTGCACGCAGCCGGCACCTTGTGCTTTGACCGCTGGAACGGCGCCGAGCGGGTGCAGCTGCGCCTCCTCGACCTGGCAGCCGCTGACGGGAGCCTCGGCGCGCATTAACATCGCCGTCCCTGGCTTTGCGGGACCGGCGCTGCCAGAGGGTGGCCAGAGGTTGGGTTGTGATTGCTCCGCCCCGGCGGGGCTTTCGCGGGGCACGACATCGACGAGAATGGGAACGACATCAAAACTCAAATTGTCGATCGCCGTCGGCGACTACGACCGCGTGCGTCCGCTCATGGACGGCACGGTCCAGATCGACGGCGTTGATCCCATATTCATGAATTTGCCGCCGGAGGAGATCTTCTTCCGTGCTTTCCGCAGCATGGATTTCGACGTCTGCGAATTGTCGCTGTCGAGCTTCGCCGTAAAGACCGCCGAGCACAATTGCCCCTATGTGGGGATACCGGCTTTCGTTTCCCGGGCGTTCCGTCACAACTCGATCTACGTGCGGCGGGATCGCATCACATCGCCCGCCGATCTCAAGGGCAGGCGGGTGGGACTGCCGGAGTATCAGCTCACCGCCTGCGCGTGGGCGCGCATCATCCTTGAGGACGACCATGGC
>WNFL01305455.1_pt1 | contig 32150 bp, 38 predicted proteins | sample 5400361 | NCBI WGS metagenome assembly WNFL01 (sample SAMN13153351, study PRJNA577476) | soil metagenome | isolation source: 40 cm soil on Douglas fir-dominated hillslope | place: USA:California | collected 2013-09-17
GGGAGGATCAGATCTTCTGCACGGGCCGGTGCGCCCGCCTCTGGCACGTCAAGCGCTGGAAGAAAAGGAAGCGGCAGCAGCAGAAAAAACATCGTCGGACACAGGAGGACCGCTAATGGCCGTCAAGCGCACTCGCACGGGGTATCAGCTCTGGTGGTATGACGTCGAGGGCCGCTTCCGGAAGCAGACGTTCCGGGGCATCGGGCGCGACGAAGCCGTCCGCCTCGAGCGCGAGATCTTGGCCGCGCGCGACCGCGGCGAGCGCCCGCCGGACGAACGCCACGCGCCCAACTTCGAGGCCTTCGCGACGACCTGGATCGACGAGGGCCGCGCCGGGTGGAAGCAGTCGACCCTGGCCCAGTATCAGCAAGTCCTGAAGTCGCAGCTGGGGCCCGTGTTCGGGGCGCTCCGGGTGAGTGCGATCACCGACTCGCGCATCCGCCAGCTGATCACAAGCCTGCACGACGCGGGGCTCTCCGCGCGGCGGATCAACCTGGCCCTGCTCGTCCTCAAGATGATTGTGCGGACGGCGGTGCGCCGCCGGTACCTCCGCGAGGACCCGACGGAGACCGTCCGATCGCTGCGTGAGCCCAAGACGGAAGTCGATCCGCTCGATCCGGAGGAGGTGACCGCCTTTCTGGCGGTGTGCCCGGCGTGGTGGCGGCCCTATTTCACGGTGGCGTTCTGGACCGGGGCCCGGCCGAACGAGCTGGCCGCGCTCCGGTGGGGCGACGTCGACGGGAGCCGTGGGATCGTCCGCATCCGGGCGGGCCGATATCGCGGGAAGGAGGGCCCGCCCAAGACAGCCAGCAGTGTGCGCGACATCGACCTGCTGCCGCCCGTGGTCGACGCCCTCAAGGCGCAGAAGGCCCAGCAAGCCGCGGAACGCCTCAAGGCGGGCCGCGGGGCCCCCGAGCCCGGCCAGGATTACGTCTTCACGGGACCGGAAGGGGGCCTGCTGAACGTGAACGCCCTGCGGGACAGGATCTGGTACCCCACGCTGACGAAGGCCGCCCTCCGTCGCCGCATCATGTACCAGACCCGGCACACCTTCGCCTCGAACGCCCTCGCCGCGGGCGACGCGCCGTCCTGGGTGGCCGCGACGCTCGGGCACGCGAGCCCCGAGATGCTCTTCAGCGTGTACGCCGGGTACATCCCCAACCGGACTCGCCGCGACGGCAGTGCGCTGCTTAGGCGGATAACCGAGCAGAAGGACGCGGAGACGGCCGAGCTCGCGGGCGCTGCGGTACTCCCGAAATACTCCCGCTGAGGCGGATCGTTTCTGGTTAGACTCGGTCGGTCGATGCCTTACAGATCAGTGGTGCCGAAGGGGGGACTCGAACCCCCACGGGTTGCCCCACACGCCCCTCAAACGTGCGCGTCTGCCAATTCCGCCACTTCGGCGCCAGCGAGCAGTGAGTATGCCGTCGCCCGCTTTCGCTGTCAATCTAGCGGCCGAGGCGCAGGATGCGTCCCACCCGTGACTGGCGCAGGCGCGGATCCAGCGCGTCGCGGATTCCTTCCCCCACGAGGTTGTAGGAGAGCACCGTGACCAGGATGGCGAGGCCGGGGTACAGCGTCATCCACCACGCGATCTCGATGTAGTCGCGCCCGTCGTTGAGGATGTTGCCCCACGTGGCGTAGGGCGGCTGGACCCCCAGCCCCAGGAACGACAGCCCGGCCTCGGTGAGGATCGCCGCGGGGATGCCGAGGGTCATGGCGACCAGGATGGGCGCGATCGCGTTGGGCAGGATGTGCCGGAAGATGATGCGCAGCGCGCCCGCCCCCACCGACTCCGACCAGATCACGAACTCGCGCTCGCGCAGGGTGAGGAACTCCGCGCGCACGAGCCGGGCCACCCCCATCCAGCCGGTGAGGCCGATGACGGTCATGATGGTCCAGATCGAGGGTTTGAGGAACGCGAGCACGGCCAGCAGCAGGAAGAAGCGCGGGAAGACCAGCATCAGGTCCACCAGCCGCATCACGATGTTGTCCACCACGCCGCCGTGGTAGCCGGCCGCCGAGCCGAGCAGCACCCCGATCGCGGCCGCGATCCCCACCGAGACGAAGCCCACCGCGAGCGAGATGCGCGAGCCGTGGAGCACCCGCGAGAGCACGTCGCGCCCGAGGGGATCGGTGCCGAGCCAGTGGCTGCTCGACGGCGGGGTCAGGATCTTCTTGGTGTCGGGGCGGTTCGGGTCCCACGGGGCGAGCAGCGGGGCCAGCACCGCGAGGGTCACGAGTACCAGCACTACCACGCCCCCGCATAGCGCGAGCTGGTTGCGGGAGAAGGTGCGCCAGAACTGACGGATCTCCCCGCGCGAGCCGCCGGCGGCCGCCATCTCAGCGCCTCCCCCGCCGCCCCGCGAAGCGGATGCGCGGGTCCACGAGGCCGTAGGTGATGTCGGCGACGAGGTTCGCGACCAGGGTGAGCGTGGCCACGATCACCAGGTTCCCCATCACCACCGGATAGTCGCGAGAGAAGACCGACTGCACCATCAGCTGGCCCATCCCGGGAATCGCGAAGATGGATTCGATGATGACGCTGCCGCCGATGAGCCCGGGCAAGGCCAGGGCCAGGATGGTGACCACCGGCAGCAGCGCGTTCCGCAGGGCGTGCTTGCTGATCACCGCCCGCTCCGACAGCCCCTTGGCCCGCGCGGTCTGCACGTAGTCCTGGCGCACCACCTCGAGCATGCTCTGGCGCATGTAGCGCGAGAAGCCGGCGAGCCCGCCGAAGGTGGCCACCACGATGGGCAGCACGAGGTGCGAGAAGAAGTCCCACTGCTGCTGCCAGAAGGACAGGTACTCCCAGTTCAGCGAGCGCAGACCCGAGATCGGCAGCCAGCCGAGCTGCACCCCGAAGAGGATCATCAGGAGCAGCGCCAGCCAGAAGTCCGGGGTCGCGAAGCCCACGAACACGAAGACGGTGGTGATCTTGTCGTAGAGCGAGTATTGCCGGGTCGCCGACAGCACCCCGATGGGGACCGCGAGCCCCACGATGATCGCCATCTCGATCAGGTTGAGGAACAAGGTGATGGGCAGGCGCTCGCCGATCTTGGTGAGGACCGGGCGGCCGTCGGGCAGGAACGAGCGACCGAAGTCGAGGCGCACCGCGCGCTTGAGCCACTGCCAGTACTGCACGTGGATGGGCTGGTCCAGCCCGAACTCCTGGATCAGCCGCTGCTTGACCTCGACCGAGGCGTTCGGGTCCTCCGGGGTCAGGAAGTCGAGGGGCCCGCCGGGGGCGAGGCTGATGACCACGTAGGAGACGAAGGTGATGCCGATCAGGAGCGGGATCGAGAGGAGGAGACGGCGGAGGGCGAAGAGCGCCATCTAGCCGGAGGTATACCGTTGCTGTTGCTTCGGGACGAACCACTCGGTGAAGTTGTGGAGGATGCCGGCCGGGGACGGGCTCACCCCGTGGATCCGCCCGGAGACCACCGGGAGGGCGTCCGCGGTGTAGAGGAAGATCATCGGCAGGTCCTCGGCGAGGATCTGCTGGATGCGGTGGTAGTAGCGCACCCGCTCCTCCTGCACGCAGGACGAGCGGCCGAGCTCCAGGAGATGATCCACTTCCGGGTTGTCGTACCCGGTGCGGTTCATCTGGTCCGGCCCCCGCTGCGAGGAATGCCAGACCACATACTGGTCCGGGTCGGTGCCGCTGCCCAGGCCCAGGACCACCACCTCGAATCGCCGCGGCTTGACGAACTCCTTGATGAAGGCGGCCCATTCGATGAGCTGGATGTCCACCTGGATGCCGATCTCCTTGAGGCGCTGCTGGATGAGCTCGGCGATCTTCTTCCGCTCGTCGTTGCCCTGGTTGGTCCGGATGGTGAGGGTGAACGGCTTGCCGTCCGGGTCCTCGATGAGCCCGTCCCCGTCACGATCCTTCCAGCCCGCCTCCGCCAGCAGGGCCTTCGCCTTCTCCGGGTCGTAGGCGAAGCGCTTCACGTCGTCGGTGTAGGCCCACGTGCCGGGACGGATGGGCCCGGTGGCCTCGCGGGCGAGGCCCAGCCGCACCCCGTCGATCAGCTCCTGCTTGTTGATCGCGTGGGCGAAGGCCTGGCGCACCCGCGGGTCCGCGAAGCGGGGATCCTTGAGGTTGAAGCCCACGAAGGTGTAGCCGCTCCCCGGGTAGCGGAACTTGTGGTACGCCTTCCGGAACGCGGGGTACTCGGTCTGCCGCGCGTACTGGATGCCGGTGAGGCTGCTCGCGTAGTCCACCCCCTTGGCCTTCAGCTCGAGAAAGATGGTGGCCTGGCTCGGGATCACGCGGTAGACGATGCGGCTCAGGTACGGCCGGCCCTCGAAGTAGTCCGGGTTCGCGACCAGCACCACCTTCTCGCCCGCCTTCCACTCCTGGAAGCGATAGGGGCCGGTGCCGATGGGATGGCTGTTCTGGGGCGACTCGCGCAGGGTGCCCGCCTCCGCGAACGGCTGGAGGAGGTGCCTGGGCAGCATGTAGGTGTTCCACGTCTCCAGCGCGCGCGCGTACGGCTTGTCGTAGGTCACCCGCACCGTGTACGGATCGGGCGCCTGCACGTTCTTCACGAGCAGGAAACCCTCCTTGAACGGGGCCGGGGTCTTCGGATTGATCATGGCCTGGTAGGTGAAGAGCACGTCGTCGGCCGTGAAGGGACGGCCGTCGTGCCACTTCACGTCCCGCCGGAGCTTGAAGGTCAGCTCGAGGCAGTCGCGACTGTAGGTCCACGACTCCGCCATCGACGGGACCATCTTGAGGTCCCGGTCGAGCTTGACCAGCCCGTCGTAGATCATCCCGCCGACCTCGTGCGAGGACTGATCCGAGGTGAGGCTCGGGATCAGGCCGCCGATGTCGCCGATGGACGCCTGGATGAACGTGTCGCCGTAGGCGGGCGCGGCGCCCGTCGCGGGCGTGTCCTCCGACCGGCTCTCTATCTGCCCGTTGCAGGCCGCCACGAGCAGGCCGCCGGCGGCCCAGGCCAGAAGGGAGCGACCCGGTGCCGGACGTCTCGGCATGGGGGCGGCGGCTACTTCTGCGGAGCGGGCGGAGCAGGCGCCGGGGTGGCCGCGGGAGCGCCGGGCGCCGCCGGGGTCGCGGGCGCGGGCGCCGCGGGCCCCGACGCGGGCATGATGGACACCGCCCGGTGATGCGACATGATCGAGAGCGCGAACGACGTCATCATGAAGACGACCGCGACCACCGCGGTGGCCTTGCCGAGCACGGTGGGCGTGCCCATCGATCCGAACACCGCCTGGCTGCCGCTGCCGCCGAACGCGGAGCCGATGTCGGCGCCCTTGCCGGCCTGGAGCAGCACGAGCCCGACGATCACCAGGCTCACGAGGATGTGGATGGTGACGATGAGAATGAACATGGTGAGGCCTTACTCCTTCGAAGCGCCGCTGCGGGCGGCCGACTTCTTGGCGATGGTGATGAATCCGGGCGCCTGCAGGCTGGCCCCGCCCACGAGGACGCCGTCGATGTCCGGCTGCTCGGTGAGGGCCTGGGCATTGTCGGGCTTGACGCTGCCGCCGTAGAGGATGCGCATCGACTGCGCGAGCTCCCTGGACGCGACCTCGGAGACGAGGCCGCGGAGGTAGCCGTGGACCTCGGCGGCCTGGCTCGGGGTGGCGTTGACCCCGGTGCCGATGGCCCAGACCGGCTCGTAGGCGAGCACGCAGCGCGCGAGATCGTCGGGGGCGAGCCCGGCCCAGCCGGTGCGGAGCTGCCCCTCCACCACCGTGAAGGTGAGCCCCTGGCGCCGCTCCTCTTCGGTCTCGCCGACGCACAGCACCGGGCGCATCCCGTGACGCAGGGCCGCGGCCACCTTGCGGTTGATCTCCTCGTCGGTCTCCCGGAAGATGTGGCGCCGCTCGGAGTGCCCGATCAGCACCCAGCGGCAGCCCAGCTCCGCGAGCATGGCGGGCGAGATCTCGCCGGTGAAGGCGCCCTGCTCCTCCCAGTGGCAGTTCTGGGCTCCGAGCGCCACCGCGGCGCCCTTCAGCACCTCGGCCACCAGCGGCAACACCGTGAAGGGCGGGCACACCACCACCTCCACCCCGCGGGGACGCTTGAGCCCGTCGCGGAGGGACTGGGCGAGGTCGCGCGCGGCCGACTGCGTGCCGTGCATCTTCCAGTTGCCGATCACGAGCGGGGTGCGCATCAGGGCGCCTCGTCGAGCGCGGCCACTCCCGGCAGCACGCGGCCCTCGAGGAACTCCAGGAACGCGCCGCCCGCGGTGGACACGTAGCCGATCCGGTCCATGACACCCGCCTGCTGCACCGCCGCGATCGTGTCCCCGCCGCCGATCACCGAGAACGCGCCTGAATCCGCGACCGCCCGTCCTACCCCGAGGGTGCCCGCCGCGAAGGGCTCCTTCTCGAACACACCCATGGGCCCGTTCCAGATGATGGTCCGGGCCGCCTTCAGCGCGGTGGCAAACTGGGTGACGGTCACCGGTCCGATGTCGAGCCCCATGAGATCGTCCGGGATCTCACGGATCGCGACGGTGCGCAGGCCGCTCACCGCGTCCAGGCCCGGGGCGGCCACCACGTCCACCGGCAGGCGCAGGGGGATGCCGCGGGTGCGCGCCCGCTCCAGGATGGCGCGCGCCGCGTCCAGCCGGTCGGGCTCGAGCAGCGAGCGCCCGACCCCGTGGCCCATCGCCTTGAGGAACGTGAACGCCATCCCGCCGCCGATCGCGAGGCCGTCCACCCGGTCGAGCAGGTGCTCGACCAGGCTCAGCTTGTCGGATACCTTGGCGCCCCCGAGCACGGCCCAGAGCGGCCGCTCCGGCCGCTCGAAGATGCGCCCGAGCGCATCCAGCTCGCGCGCCATGAGCAGGCCCGCGGCCGCCGGCTTGAGGTGGCGGGCGATGCCCTCGGTGGACGCGTGAGCGCGATGCGCCGCCGCGAAGGCGTCGTTCACGTAGACCTGGGCCAGGCCGGCGAGCGACCGCGCGAAGCCGTCGTCGTTGGCTTCTTCCTCCGCGTGGAAGCGCAGGTTCTCGAGGAGCACGACCTCACCCGGCTGGAGCGCGCGGACCCGCTCCTCCACCTCCGGCCCCACGCAATCCGGGAGCAGCGGGACCGGTCGGCCCAGCCGCGCTTCGATCCGCTCGGCCACCGGACGAAGCGAGTACTTCGGATCGGGCTTGCCCTTGGGGCGCCCGAGATGGGAGGCGAGGATCAGGGAGGCGCCTCCCTTGAGGCAGCAATCGATGGTCGGCCGCACCGCGGTGATCCGCGTATCGTCGGTCACCCGCGCGCCCTCGAGGGGCACGTTGAAGTCGGCCCGCAGGAAGACGCGCTTCCCGGACAGGTCGAGCTGATCGACGACGAGCTTCGCCACGGACGGGACGGCGCGGCCGCGGACCGGCTAGAGCGACCGGGCCATGTAGCGGATCAGGTCGCGCACCCGGGAGGAGTAGCCCCACTCGTTGTCGTACCACGCGAGCACCTTGACCATGTTGCCGTCCACCACCGCGGTCGAGGGTAGATCCACGATCGAGGAATGCGGATTGCCGTTGAAGTCCACCGACACCAGCTCCTCGTCGGTGGCGTCCAGGATGCCCTTGAGCGGACCGGCGGCGGCGGCGCGGAAGGCATCGTTGACCGCGGCCGCGGTGGCCGGCTTGCCGAGCTCCACCGTGAGGTCGACCACCGAGACGTTGGCGGTCGGGACCCGGATCGCGATGCCGTCGAGCTTGCCCTTCAGCTCGGGCAGCACGAGGCCCACCGCGGTCGCGGCCCCGGTGGTGGTGGGGATCATGCTGACCGCGCCCGCGCGGGCGCGACGCAGGTCCTTGTGCGGGAAGTCCTGGATGGGCTGGTCGTTGGTATAGGAGTGCACGGTCGAGGCGAAGCCCCGCTTGATGCCGAAGTTGTCGAGCAGCACCTTCGCCACCGTGGCCAGGCAGTTGGTGGTGCAGGAGGCGTTCGACACCAGCTCGTGCTTGACCGGATCGTACTTGCCCTCGTTCACACCGAGCACGACCGTGATGTCCGGGTCCTTGGCGGGCGCGGTGATCACGACCTTCTTGGCGCCGGCCTGCAGATGCTTCGAGGTCATGGCCCGGTCCCGGAAGACGCCGGTGGACTCCACCACGATCCCCACGCCCATCTCGCCCCAGGGCAGGGTGGCCGGGTCCTTGGCCGAGCAGACACGGACCTCCCGCCCGTTGACGAAGATCGCTTCACCCTTGGCCTTCACCTCGGCGTTCAGCATGCCGTGGACGGAATCGTGCTTCAGCAGGTGGGCCAGCGTCTTGGCATCGGCCAGGTCGTTGACCGCCACCACCTCGAGATCCGAGGACTCGAGCGCCGCGCGAAAGAAAACCCGGCCGATACGTCCGAACCCGTTCACTCCAACGCGCACTGCCATGGGCGCTCCCTTTCCTGTTTGTCTCGGTTTGTCAAATACTTCCGGTCCACGAAGGACTCTGATTATAGCGAGCCCGGGCGGTGAGGCGCAAGCTTGCCTCGGAGCCGGGCTAGACCACTCGGGCGACCGTCAGCGCCCCTACTTTGGCGGCCCCGCCCTCCCGGAGGCAGCGGGCGCACTCCGAGAGGGTCGCGCCCGTCGTGAGGATATCGTCCACGAGGAGGACGTGGCGGCCCGCGATCAGCTCCGGACGGCGCAGCCGGAAGGCGTTCCGCACGTTCGCCCGCCGGGCCGAGGCATCGAGCTCGGTCTGGGACGGCGTGGCCACGGCGCGGACCAGCACGTCGCCCCGGATCGGGACCCGCCAGGCTAGGCCGACCCGCCGCGCCAGCAGCGAGGCCTGGTTGAAGCCGCGCTCCCGCTCGCGGCGCGGGTGCAGCGGCACCGGCACGAGCAGCGCCGGGACGCCGGCCGGCAGCCGGCTCTCCATCGCCTCGACCAGCAGCTCGCCGAGCGGGGCCGCCAGAGCCCGCCGGCCCCGGAACTTGAACGCGTGCAGCGCCTCGCGCATCACGTCCTCGTAGCGCGCCGCGCTCCGCGCATAGTCGAACCCGGGGGGGCGCGTTCGACACGCAGAGCATAGAAGCTCTATCAAATGCGGGGGCCCAGACATGGCCCCCACACTCCCCCAGTCTGCGGACTCACGTTCCGGCGCAACGGCCCCCCGGCTCCCCACTCCGGCGAACTCCGCGACCGGGGTCCCGCAGACGCGACACCACGGGGGACGGATGCGCCGGATCGCCGACCAGCAGGCGCCACACAGGGGATCCCGCCGGTCCACGTCCAGGCGCACGCGACACACCGGGCAGAACGGAGGGAAGACAAGGTCCAGCAGTGCCCCCGCCCACCGGCGCCAGGGGCCGGGGTCGGGACGAGCGCGATCTAGGGCCGGGACGTGTTCCAGCGACGGCAGGTGGGACAACGGTCGACCCAGCGGGCGTGGGCGGCGCCGCAGGCGGCACAGCGATGCGGCCATTCGATGCGATCGCTCTCCCGGAGCGCGCGCCGATACTCCTCCATCGCGTCGCGGAACTGCCCGCGCCGCTCCAGGATCGCGCCGAGGTACGCGTGGATGAGCGGCAGCTCGGGCGCGCGCACCTCCATCTTCTGGAACTGCTCCGCCGCCTCGTCGAGCATCGCGAGCTCGAAGTAGACGCGGCCCAGTCCGAAGGCCAGCGCCAGGTTGTCGGGCTGGCGGGCGAGCGCGTCCTGGTAGAGCGAGATCATGCGGGTGGGCCGGCCCTCGGAGCGGTGCAGCTGCTCGATGCGCGACAGCACCGGCAGGGCCGGCTGCGAGCCCTCGGCCGCCCGCTCCCAGACGCGCAGGGCCTCGCGCGGCTCGCCCGCCTTGAGATGGGCCTCGCCCAGCAGCAGGGCGGCGGGCACGAAGTCGGGCTGGGCGCGCAGGGCGTCCTTCAGATGCGCGATCGCCCCGTTGCGATCCTCCTTCTCGAGCCGCTCCCGGCCGATCTCGTAGTGCAGGCCGGCCAGCACGGTGCTCTCGGCCGCGCGCTCCTCCCGCGGGGCCGCCTGCACCACGCGCGCCTGGATCTCGAGGGCCTCCGCGAAGCGCCCGCGCTCGATCAGCGAGTCGCGCCCGGCGTGGTCCGTCGCCGGGCGCGCGGGCTCATGCGGCGCGTCCGCCGCCGCGCGGACCGGCGAGACAGGCGCGGGACGCGGTCCCGCCTCGAGGGGATCGCTCCGATGCGCGTAGGAGCGGGTGACGTCGCGGAGGATGCCCAGCACCAAGGCGAGCCCGGCGCCCGCGCCGAACACGACCGCGATCAGCGCCATCAAGGGAACGTCGAACGCCCAGTCGCGGCCCAGGGCGACGTGGACACGACTCGGATTCATGGACGTCAGGTAGGTGACGACAATGGCGAAGAGAAGGCCGACGACGAGCCCGAAGCGGATCGACACGGACGGAACGGAGCGGCGGCGCTAGCGGGCCGCGGTACGCTCTTCCTCTTCGATCGCGCGCTGGCACTCGATGCAGAAGCGCGCGTCCGGCACCGCGTCGAGGCGCTTGTCGGCGATGGGCTCGCCGCAGCGCTCGCAGTCGCCGAACCCGCCGTCGGTGATCTTCTGGAGCGCGAGCGCGACTTCCTTCAGTCGCCGGCGCTCCCCGTTGCCCAGCTCGAAGAGGAACTCGCGATTGTAGGCGGAAGAGGCCTGGTCACCCAGGTCCTTGATGGAATCGTCTTCGGGGCCCTTCCCATACAGGACGTTCCGGCCCACCTCCTCCTCGAGCTGGCGGTGCTTCTCTTCCAGCTTCTTGCGGAGCTGAACCAAACGGTCTTTCTTCATCCCTGGCCTCCTCTCGCTTCACGCAGCGTCGCCGCTGGTCGCGCAGGCTACCATGGGGTCCCACGCAAATCAATCCCGAGCGCCCGCTCCCTCGACCGAAACCAGCGGCGCGTCGCCCCACAACCGCTCCAGCGAGTAGAATCCACGCGTCTCCTCGAGAAACACGTGCACCACCACGTCGGCGTAGTCGAGCAGGAGCCAGCCGCTCTCCGCGCTGCCCTCGTTGTGGCGGGGCCGCACCCCTTCCGCGCGCAGCGCGCCGCGCACCGCGTCCGCGATCGTATCCGCCTGCGGGGTCGACCGCGCGCTGCAGACGAGGAAGTAGTCGGCCACGCTCGACAGCCCCTGCAGGTCCAGCACCACCAGCTCGATCGCCTTCTTCTCCAGGGCCGCGCGCGCGGCCACGCGGACGACGGCTTCGGCGGACAGGCTCGCCATCAGGCCTCCGGGCGGTAGAGCTGCTGGTCGCGGATGTAGGACACGACCGCCTCCGGCATGCGGAAGGCGAGGCTCCGGCCCTCACGGGCGCGCCGGCGCAGGTCCGAGCCCGAGATGGGCAGGGACGCCGCGTGCAGCAGGATCGGAGCGGGATCGTCCATCGGCTCGACCCCCACCGGCACAAACCCGGGCAGGCCCAGCTCCCGCATCACCTTGAGCGCGGCCGGCGTCTCGGGGTCGAAGCCCATCCCGTTGCGCGGAATCACCACCAGGCGCGCGAGGGCCGCCACCCGGCGCGGCTCGCGCCAGTTCAGCAGATCGAGGAACGTCTCGGATCCGATGATCAGGTGCAGCCGCCCGCGATCCCGGAGCGCGGTCAAGGTGTCCACCGTGTAGGACGGGCCGCTGCGCGTGACCTCGACGTCCGAGACCTCGAAGCGCGGGTGCTCCCGGACCGCGAGCGTGGTCATGCGGTAGCGATGGGCCGCGGGTGCCAGCTCGGCCGCCGGCTTGTGCGGGGGCTGCGCGGCGGGCACCAGGAGCAGGCGGTCGAGGCGGAGCGCCTCGCAAACTTCGTCGGCCACGAGAAGGTGACCGAAGTGGATCGGATTGAACGACCCCCCGAAGATGCCGACGCGCGGCTGCAGGCGGCTACTCCCGGATATGCCCGTCGCCCCACACCACGAACTTGGTGGTGGTCAGCTCGCGCACCCCGACCGGGCCCCGGGCGTGGACGCGGGAGGTGGAGATGCCCATCTCGGCGCCCATCCCGAACTGGCTGCCGTCCACGAGCCGCGTGGACGCGTTGACCAGCACCGCCGCCGCGTCCACCTCCTGGGTGAAGCGTCGGGCCCGCCGCAGGTCGCGGGTGACGATGGACTCGGCCAGCCCGGAGCCGTGGCGCCGGATGTGGGCGACCGCGTCCTCGAAGCCCTCCACCACCCGCACCGCGAGGATGTAGTCGAGGTACTCCGCGTCCCAGTCCGCGGGCTCGGCCGCCCGGGCCCCGGGCATCAGGGCCCGCGCCCGCTCATCCGCGCGCGTCTCCACCCCCGCCTCCGCGAGCCGCGCGGCGAGCCGGGGGAGGAAGTCCGGCGCGACCGCCGCGTGCACGAGCAGGGTCTCGAGCGAGTTGCAGACGCTGACCCGCTGGGCCTTGGCGTTCACCGCCACCGCCACCGCCATGTCGAGGTCCGCGCCCTCGTCCACGTAGAGATGGCAGAGCCCCTTGTCGTGCTTGAGCACCGGCACCGTCGAGCGCTCCGCGACCAGCCGCACGAATTCCTCGCCGCCGCGCGGGATGATGAGGTCGAGGTAGCGGTCCAGCGTGAGCATGGCGAGCACCGCCGCGCGGTCCGCGGTCTCCACCGCCTGGACGCACTCGGCCGGCAGCCCCGCCTTCTCGACCGCGCGGGCGAGGATCTGGGCCAGCATGGTGTTGGAGTCGAGCGCCTCGCTGCCGCCGCGCAGCAGCACCGCGTTGCCCGACTTCAAGCAGAGGCCGGCCGCGTCCGCGGTCACGTTCGGCCGCGACTCGTAGATGAACCCGATGACCCCCAGGGGGACCCGCACGCGGGCGATCTCGAGGCCCGAAGGCCGGCGCGACGTCTCGACGGTCTCGCCCACCGGATCGGGAAGCCCGGCCACGTGGCGCAGGCCCGCCGCCATCTCCTCGATGCGGCTCTCGGTGAGGGTGAGGCGATCCACGAAGGCGCGCGGATGGCTGGCCGCGCGGGCGCGCTCGAGATCCTGTCGGTTGGCCTCGAGGATCGCGCCGGTCTTCTCCTCGAGCCCCCGCGCCATCTGGGCGAGCGCTTCGTTCTTGGCCCGGCTCGGAGCCAGCGCGAGCACCCGCGCCGCCTCCTTGGCCGCCCGCGCCTTCGCCTCGACGTGTGCCGCCGCGTCCATGTTGTGCCCTCTCCCCGCGTCCATCAGAGGATCACCAGGTTGTCCCGGTGGATCACCTCGTCCACGCCCTTGTAGCCCAGCGTCTTCTCGATGTCCTTCGTCTTGGCGCCGCGGATCCGCCGCAGCTCGCCCGCGTCGTAGTTCACGAGGCCGCGCGCGAACTCCTGGCCGTCGACTTGGGTCAGCGCCACCACGTCGCCCACGTGGAACTCGCCGCTCACGTCCACCAGTCCGGACGGGAGCAGGCTCGTGCCCCTCTCAGTTAAGGCCTTCTTCGCGCCCGCGTCAACCGTGAGCCGGCCCTGGGGCGGCACCGCGAAGGCGATCCAGCGCTTGCGCGCGGCGAGCCGGTCGTCCCGGGGCTGAAAGTACGTCCCCACCGGGTCGCCCTTGAGCAGCCGCTGGAGGATCCCCGGCTCGCGCCCGCTCGCGATCACCATCGGGATCCCGGAGGCGCCCGCCTTCTGGGCGGCCTCGAGCTTCGTGCTCATGCCGCCCACCGACACGGTGGCGGAGGCATCGAAGACCATCTTCTGGATGTCGTCGGTGATGGCGAGGACGGTCTCGAGGCGCCGGGCGGCCGGATCGCGGCGGGGATCGCCGGTGTAGAGCCCGTCCACGTCGGTCAGGAGCACGAGCAGGTCGGCGTCGATGAGGTGCGCGACGAGGGCGGCGAGGTTGTCGTTGTCGCCCACCTTGATCTCGTCCACCGCCACCGTGTCGTTCTCGTTGACCACCGGCAGCACCCCGTAGTCGAGCAGGGCGAGGAGGGTGTTGCGGGCGTTGAGGTAGCGGGAGCGATCGCTGATGTCCTGGCCGGTGAGCAGGACCTGGCCCACCGGGATGCCGTGCTTCTTGAACGCCTGCTCGTACTCCCACATCAGCGCGGACTGTCCGACCGCCGCCGCGGCCTGCTTCTCCGGGATCGACTGGGGCCGCCCCTTGAGGCCGAGACGCGCCACCCCGGTGGCGATGGCCCCGGAGGACACGAGGGCGACCTCGCGCTTGTCCTGGACGAGCGCGGCCAGGTCGCCGGCCAGGCGCCCGATCGTCTCGCTCGACGGGCCTTCCCCCGGCGTGGTGACGAGCCCGCTGCCGACCTTCACCACGACGCGACGGGCGCGGATCAGCGCGCGGCGGGCATCCATGGCTCGCTCGCGAGGCGCCGGGCCATCTCGTGGACCAGCGCGGGCAGGCCTTCCCCGGTCACCGCGGAGATGGCGTGAAAGGCCAGGCCGTGCTGCGCGCAGAAGCGCTCCACCGTGGCGCGCGCCGCCTCGGTGCCCGGTAGCTCCACCTTGTTCACGGTCACGATCTGGGGGCGCGCGGCCAGCTCCTCCGAATACGCGCGTAGCTCGTCCTGGATCGCCTGGTAGTCGGCGAGCGGATCGCGGCCGGTGGACGGATCGAGGTCGATCAGGTGCACGAGCACCCGCGTGCGCTCGGTGTGGCGCAGGAAGCGGTGCCCGAGCCCCTTGCCCTCGGCCGCCCCGGGAATCAGGCCGGGGAGATCCGCGATGACGAAGCTCTGATCCTCCCCCGCCCGCACGATGCCGAGCGAGGGCACGAGCGTCGTGAAGGGATAGTCGGCGATCTTGGGCTTGGCCGCGGAGAGCCGCGAGACCAGCGTGGACTTGCCCGCGTTGGGGAACCCGATCACCCCCACGTCGGCCAGGAGCTTCAGCTCGAGGTGGATCCACCGCTCCTCGCCCGCCCGCCCCAGGTCGGCGCGGCGCGGGGCGCGATTGGTCGAGGTGGCGAAGCGGGCATTGCCGCGCCCGCCGCGGGCTCCGCGGGCGACCTGGAGCCGCTCCCCGGGCTGGGTGAGGTCGCCCAGCGGCAGGCGGCCGTCCCGCTCGGAGACCGTGGTGCCGAGCGGCACGCGCAGGACGGTGTCGAAGCCGCTCGCGCCCTGCTTGTTGGAGCCCTTGCCGTGCTGCCCGCGCTCGGCGGTGTAGTGACGCTGGTAGTGGAAGTCCAGCAGGGTGGTGATGGATGGATCCGCCTCCAGGATCACGCTGCCGCCGTCCCCGCCGTCACCCCCGTCGGGGCCGCCGCGGGGCACGTACTTCTCACGCCGGAAGCTGATGCAGCCCGCCCCGCCGTCGCCACCCTTGACGAAGACGTCGATCTCGTCGACGAACATGGCGTGACGGTGCTCCGGCGGTGCCGGACCGGCTCAGGCGCGCTGCTGGGCGATGCTGATGTACTTGTCGTCGCCCTTGCGCTCGAAGAGCACGTAGCCGTCGGCCTTGGCGAAGAGCGTGTGGTCCACGCCCAGACCCACGTTCGCGCCCGCCTTGAAGCGGGTCCCCCGCTGCCGGACCAGGATGCTGCCGGCGGTGACGAACTGCCCGCCGAAGCGCTTCACCCCGAGCATCTGGGGATTGGAGTCGCGGCCGTTCCTGGAGCTGCCGACACCCTTCTTGTGAGCCATGGCCCTAGACCTCGATCTTGGTGATGCGGACCGCGGTCATGGTCTGCCGATGCCCGCGGTGACGCCGGTAGTTCTTCCGCCGCTTGAACTTCACGACCAGGACCTTGGCACCCCGCCGCTCCGCCACCACCTCGCCGGTGACCTTGGCGGAGGCGAGCGCTTTCGAATCGATCGTTACCTGCCCGTCCTGGTTGACCAGGAGGACCTTGGTGAACTCCACCGCGGCGCCCTTGTCCCGGCCCAGCCGCTCGACCCGAATGACCTGCCCCGGGGCGACGCGGTACTGCTTACCCCCTGTCGCGATCACCGCTTCCATGCCAACGACCTTTCTCTATCTCGTTCTGTCTCGTGGTTGCCGCTCGTGGAACCACACTGCCGACGTCGCGCGGATTTGCCGCGAGCGCCTATCTGACCACAGGGTCCAGCCGAAAGTCAAGCCGGACGGGGCTTTAGGCCGCCTCAGGCCGTCCGCATGTAGTCGCCCAGCCGCTGTCGGAGGAACAAACGCGAGCGGTGCACGCGCGACTTCACCGCGGGCAGGCTGATGTGCAGCGTCTCCGCGATCTCGGGGTTGGAGAGCCCCTCCACGTCGTGCAGCAGGAACGCGGTCCGGTAGTCCCCCGGCAGATCGTCGATGGCGGTGGTCAGCAACTTGCGCAGCTCGGTCTGGAGCGCCGGCTCCTCGGCCCGCCCCGACCAGTCGCGGAGCGGCTCCGCGTGCTGGCCGAGCTCGTCGAAGCCCGGGGTGAGCGCGTCCCAGGAGATCTCGTTGCGCTGCCCGTGCCGGCTGCGCAGCTTCTGGTACGCCGCGTTGGCGGTGATGCGGTAGACCCAGCTCCCGAAGGCGGACTCACCCTTGAAGGTGTCGATCTTGCGGGCGGCCGTCCAGAGGGCGTCCTGCACCACTTCCTCCGCGTCCTGCTCGTTGCTGGTGATGCGGATGGCGAGCCGGTAGACGCGGTCGCCGAAGGTGGCGATGAGCTCCTCCGGCGCGCCGGGCTCCTGCCGACGCAGGCGCTCCACGAGCTCGGCGTCCCGATCCACCTTCTTGGGGCCTCCCGCGGTGTCCTGATGTCCGTTCGGTGCGTGCAGCGTCGTCATGCTCCGTTCCTGTAGAGCGCGAGGTGCGCCTTCAGCTCCTCGACGCATCGTTCGATGACCGTGATGTCCCGGGTGACCTTGCCCAACAGAATAGCGCCTTCGAGCCCTCCCACCAGGAACTGGGCGACGCGGGTCGCGTCCGCGTCCGGGCGGAGCCGGCCGCTCTGCTGACCCCGCCGGATCGTCTCCGCGAGATGGTCACGGTAGACGTCGAAGATGCCGGCGAGCTGCTGGCGAAAGCCCTCGTGGACGTCGGAGAGCTCGCACGCGAGATTGCCCATCGCGCAGCCGCCCACGCAGTTGCGCTGGCGCTGGGAGTCGAGCACGCGATCGAAGAAGGCGTGGAGCTGCCCGATCGGATCGGCGTCCGTGTCCGCGAAGGCGGGCTCGAGCCCGCGCTCGATGAAGGCGCGCCGGATCCGGTCGATGATCGCGTAGCCCAGCTCTTCCTTGCTCTTGAAGTAGTAGTAGAAGTTGCCCTTCCCGACCCCGCTCTCGCGCAGCACGTCGTCGAGCGAGGTCGACTGGTAACCCTGCACGTGGATGAGACGGGAGGCCGCGTTCAGGATCTGATCGCGCGTGGCCGCGCCCTTCTGACTCTTCGTCTCGGGCTGGGCCTTGGTCTCACCGACTACCGCGCTCGCGTTCGCCATCGTGTCCGCTCCCTAGCGTGAGCTATACCGACCAGTCGGTACAGAATAGTAGCGGGCACGGGTCAGGTTGTCAATTGTCCCAGATTAGACAATTACGGTAGCTAGTTACCGACAGGAAGCGACAGCAGCTTGAGCAAGTCCGCCGTCAGGTCGTAAAGCTGGGCACAGCCCGAGACGCCGCCGATCGAGGTCTGGATTCGCTTGCGGAGCAGGGTGTCGGCCGACTGGTCGATCAGCGACCGGATCTTCCCCTGTGGCTCGCTGCAGATACCCGAGTAGGGCAGCCGCGAGGTGATGGAGTCGGCGGCCACCACCGTACCGCGGTCCAGGTCCAGCTCGTAGTGCAGGTCGAAGCCGTGCACGTTGTCGTGCATCGAATGGAAGAGGTGCAGGCGCCGGCCGGTCAGCACCAGGCGCGCGACCTTCTTGCGGGTGAAGATCTTCCGGGCCCCGGGGGGCGGGCTGTAGAGGGCGGTCACCATGGGGGTGGTGACCGACCGGGTTCCGAACAGCGCGAGGCCGGCCGTGCTGTACGTGAAGCAGGAGTCAGGGAGATCCACCCAGCCCGTCGTGTCGAGGCGCCAGCATGCCAGCGCATCCCCCGGGGCGAGCCCCGCGGTCGCCGCCGCGGGCAGCTTGGTGACCTGGCGGGCCAGCCGGGCGACCTCGATGCCCGCGTCCACGAAGAGGCCGGCGCCGGGTCGATCTCCACAGAGCTCGGCCAGCCGCTTGGTGAAGCCGCCCACCATCCGCGAGCCGGCGAGCCCCGGAAAGTCAGCGGCGATGCCCGGGTCGGCCTCGGCCAGCGCACGGGCGCTCGCGACCTGGACCTCGTACCCGGGCGAAGGGGTCGCGACCAGGCTGATCTCGACGCCCCCGTCCGGGTCGGTGATCCGCACGGTGTGGGTGAAGGCCGCGTCGTGGGTGTTGTCCACCCAGCCTTCCATCACCCGCTCGTAGCGGTCGCGACCGGCGAGGAACGGAGACCCGATCACTTGCGGAGATATTTCCCGGGGTCGGCGTCGAACTTGGTCTTGCAGCCCACCGCACAGAAGTAATACGTCTGTCCCTGGTACTGGGACTGCGCCGCCGCGTGCTTCGGCTCCACGTCCATCTGGCACACCGGATCCTTGGCCATCGTCATCGCTCCTTTCGGCTGGTATGGGCTGACGGACGGAGCATACCGCTCCTAGCGTCCGGAGAACCGGGAGAAGACGTCGAGCAGCTCGTCCATCTTCCGCTGGCGATCGCGCGTGCTCGGGGTACGGACCGCCTCCGCGACACACGCCTCCAGGTGCTGGCCCAGGAGGAGCTTCTGCACCTGCTCCACCGCCCCCTGCACCGCCGCGAGCTGGAGGAGGACGTCCACGCAGGACTTGTCCTCCTCGACCATGCGCTGGATGCCCTGCACCTGGCCCTCGATGCGCCGCAGCCGGCCCAGCGCCTTCGTCGTCGTCTGGCTGTCCATGGTCGTCGCCCTCAGACCGCCCGGCGGTGCCGCAGCATGCGCAGCACCCAGTACCCGGCCAGTGCGGCCAGCAGATGTTTGAGCGTGTGCCCACTCACCACGTGGGTCGCCGAGAGAACCCATCCGTCCAGGAGCTCCGGCACCTTGGCGGCCGCGTAGGTCGCGGCGGCGGCCAGGAGCTCGCTCCCTCGGGTGTAACGGGGCGGGAGCCACCACAGCATGAGCGGGACCGCGACGATCGGATAGAACTGGACCAGGGCGTAGAGACGCAGATCGCCCACCCCGCGCTGCTCGGTCCAGTGCCAGTAGACGACGGAGCCGACCGCGACCAGAACGAGCGGGCCCAGGAGCCGCAGACCCGCCTTCACCCCGAGCCGCTCCGCAATCGTCGCGGCGAGGAGGCCCATCAGCGTCATCGCCAGCGGCAAACGATCCCAGGCCAGCCGGGCATTGCCCGGCGCCCAGTGGTAGTACCCCGAGCCGAGTCCGGTCAGGAACAGGCCGCCGAAGAAGACCGCGTACGGCCACCGCTCGCCCGACTCCCGGAACGCGCGGCCTCCGCCTCCACCGCCCATCACGAAGACCAGCCCGAGCGCGCCGACCAGGAGAAAGCCGGCGTTGGACAGCACGTTCAGGGCGTTGGGGATGCCGAGCCACGGCCGTGAATCGGCCAGGCGGTGATACGCGGGATCCTGCGCGATCGGAGGAATCAGCCAGGCGACCGCGGCGGCCAGCGCCGCGAGTCCCCCGATCAGCCCGATCGCGCTCCGCCGTCCCATCCGGCCTCCCAGCTTATACCCTACCCGGGTAGGCGAGTGGAGCCGGACGGCCGGCGCGCGGTCAGAGCTCCGGGAACAGCGAGGGCTGGGCGGCGGGGGCCGCGGGTCGGGGACGGCGGGTCGCGCCGCGACGCTCGGCCCCCCGCTTGGCCTTCGACTTGCGCGGCTCCCGCGGGATCTTCACCCACCCCTTCTGGTGCGCGATCTTGTCGCCCTGCTTGATCACGGTCAGGTCGACGAGGCGGGCGAGGGGATGCGACAGCAGCTGCAGGTACTTCTGCCAGTACCGGGGCGAGTAGGCCCACGTCTTCATCTGATCCACCGCGAGGGTCAGGGCCGAGCGGTCGCCCTTCTTGGCGGCGAGCCGAAGCTGTCCGAGGATGACGCCACGGCTGATGCGAGAGGGTCGAGTCACCGGGGCCGCCTCCGCGTTACTTGACCGTCAGCTCGTACTGCTCGCGATGATAGGACGCCATCCCCTGGATCACGATCTTGCGCCCGATCAGGGCCTGCAGCTTCTCGAGACCCTCGCGCTGGCTCGCCTCCAGGTGATGGGCCATCTCCGGGTGGACGCGGATCACCACGTCCCGGCCCGCGCCGTCCTTGCTCTGCGCCTGGATCTTGCGGAAGATCTCGGCGGACAGCGTGGCGTCCGACTTGACCACCCCGCTGCCCTTGCAGGTCGGGCACGGGGCGCAGAAGAGCGACTGCAGGCTCTGCCGGACGCGCTTGCGGGTCATCTCGACCAGGCCGAGCTCGGAGATCTCGAGCACGTTCGTGCGGGCCTTGTCGTCGGCGAGCGCTCGGGTGAGCGCCTTGAAGACCTGGTCGCGATGTTCGGCCCGCTCCATGTCGATGAAGTCGATGATGATGATCCCGCCGAGGTCCCGCAGCCGGATCTGGCGCACCACCTCGGTGGCCGCCTCCAGGTTGATCTTGAGCACCGTCTCCTCGAAGTCGCGCTTGCCCACGTACTTCCCGGTGTTGACGTCGATCGCCACCAAGGCCTCGGTGTGGTCGATGACGATGTAGCCGCCGGATTTGAGCCAGACGCGCCGCCGCAGCGCCTTCTCGATCTCGCGCTCGATGCCGGTGGCCTCGAAGATCGGCTGGTCCTTGTCCCACTGCTTGACCCGGTCGACGAGCTGGGGCACAAGCTGGGTGACGAACTCGAGGGCCTTCTCGTAGGCGGCGGGGCTGTCGACCAGGAACTCCTCGATCTCTGGCGAGAAGAGGTCGCGCACCACCCGGAAGGTGACGTCCATCTCCGCGTGAAGCAGAGACGGCGCCTTGGCCGACTCGAAACGCGTGAGGACCTGGGCCCAGAGCCGGCTCAGGAACTGGATGTCGGCGGCCAGATCCTCCTCGCCCTTGCCCTCCGCGACGGTCCGCACGATGAAGCCGCCGGTCTGCTCGGGCAGTCCCTTGACGATGGCGCGGAGCCGGTCCCGCTCGGCGTCGTCGTGGATCCGCCGCGATACGCCGACGTGGCGCGACTGAGGCATGAAGACGATGGAGCGCCCCGGGATGGACACGAAGGAGGTGACCCGCGCCCCCTTGGTCCCGAGCGACTCCTTCGAGACCTGCACGAGGACCTCCTGGCCCTTGCGCAGCATCTCCTCGATGGGCGCGACCGCCTGCCGGCGTGGCTCGGCCTCCGCGTCGCCGTCCGCCTCGCTCTCGCCCTCGTCCACGTCGGAGGGTTCCTCCTCCGCGGGCGGCGCCGCCTGGTCCTCGGCACCGAGCTTGGCGGTGTAGTCGCCCGCGTACAGAAACGCGTCCTTGGCGAGCCCGATGTCCACGAACGCGGCCTGCATGCCGGGCAGGACGTTGGTGACCACGCCCTTGTAGATGCTTCCGACGATGGAGCGCCGGTCGGCCCGCTCGATGTACAGCTCGGTGAGGAGATTGCCATCCTGGACGGCGAGACGAGTTTCCGTCACACCGGCGTTGACGACGATGCGCTTGCCCACGGCCGACCTCGATCCAGGGTCCCGGCTAGGGGGACCCGGCCAGCAATAATGCGGTTAGTGGAACTGCCGCATTCGGATCGAGATCAGGAGACCCAGCGCTGTCAGCGAGACCACCATGGACGATCCGCCGTAACTCATGAGCGGCAGCGGAATCCCCACGATGGGGAGCAGGCCCGTCACCATCCCGATATTGATCAGGATCTGGACCGCGAACACGCTCGTCACCCCGAGGGCCAGGATGCGCCCCCGGGTTTCCCGCGTGCCGGCCGCGATCTCGAACCCCCGCAATACCAGGAGCGCGTAGGCCACGATCAGCACGAGACAACCCAGAAACCCCCACATCTCCGCGAACACGGCAAAAATGAAATCAGTGTGCCGCTCGGGAAGAAAGGCCAGGCGGCTCTGCGTCGCGCCGCCGATACCCTTCCCCAGGAGCTGGCCCGAACCAATGGCGATCTTCGCCTGAATGACATTGTAGGCCGTTCCGAGCGGATCGCGGAACGGATCGAGATAGACCAGGAGGCGGTCGCGCTGGTAGGGCTTCAGCACGAACCAGGCCAGCGGCATCAACGCCACCGACCCCAGCGCGAGCCCCCCCAGTACCTTCATTCGGAGACCGAGGCCCACCAGGGTGGCGCCCAGCACCGGGACCAGCACGAGCGCGGTGCCCAGGTCCGGCTGCTTGACCACCAGGAAGAAGGGCACGCCCAGGAGCACGAAGGTACCCACCAGGGCGGCCCGGCTCAATCGTTCCCCGCGGGCCGAGGTCAGGGCCCAGGCCAGGGTGATGATGAAGATCAGCTTGAAGACCTCCGAGGGCTGCACCGTGAACGGCCCCACGTGGATCCACCGCCGCGCGCCCGAGACGGTTCGGCCCAGGACGAACACGGAGATCAGAAGCCCGAGGCCGACCACGTAGAACACCGGGGCGAACCGCACCAGGTTCCGGTAGTCCACGCTGACCACCACGAGCAGCCCGACGAGGCCGACGCCCACCCAGGAGACCTGGCGCCACATCAGCGCCGAGATCCCGCGGCCCGGATTGAGGCTCCAGAGGCAGGTGAGGCTGAGCCCGATGATGAAGAGCGCGGCGCCCAGCAACGGCCAATCCACGTTCTGGAGCAGCCGCCGGTCCATCTTCAGCATCAGCCGGACTCGCCGAGCGTCACCTGGGCCACCTTCTGGAGGAAGATGGCTTCGTAGATCTGCCGCGCGATCGGGGCCGCGACCCCGCCACCCTTGCCGCCGCGCTCCACCAGCACCACGACCACGTACTGCGGATCGTCGACGGGAGCGAACGAGGCGAACCACGCGTGGTCCTGCCCCTTGGCCGAATCGCTCTTCGAGATGGTCTGGGCGGTTCCCGTCTTGCCCGCGATGTCGACCCCGGGCAGCCGGGCCAGCGCCCCGGTCCCGTCCTTGACCACCGCGGCCAGCGAGTGGCGCAGGAAGGCCCAGACCACCGGGGAGAGGTCGACGCGCTCCGTCATCTGGCTCGACGAGCCGTAGGCGAGGGTCCCGTCGGCGCGCTCGACGCGCTGGACCAGCCGGGGCTTCCACATCACGCCGCCGTTGGCCACCGCGCCCATCATGCGGGCGATCTGGAGCGGCGTCACCAGGAGCTGCCCCTGCCCGATCGACATGTTCACGGTGTCGCCGGGCAGCATGCCGCGCTTGGTGCGCTGGCGCTGGGCCGGGGTGAACGGCACCAGCCCGAAGCGCTCGCCGCCGAGATCGATGCCGGTGGGCGAGCCAAGGCCGAAGGCCTGCGCGTACTTCGCCATGACGTCGCCGCCCACCTTGAGACCGGCCTGGTAGAAGAAGATGTCGCACGACTGCGCGATGGACTGGTGCAGGTTCACGTGACCGTGGCCGCCCGGTTTCCAGTCCTTGAAGGTCCAGTTGCCGAGGGTGAACTCGCCGTTGCAGTAGATGTTGTCCATCGGGGTCAGCGAGCCTTCCTGGAGCCCCGCGGCCGCGACGATGATCTTGAATACCGACGCGGGCGGGTACAGGCCCTGCAGGGCGCGGTTCATGAGCGGAGACATGGGATCGCGCACGAGGCGCACCCACTCGTCCCGGTCCAGGTTCCCGGTGAGCCGATCGAGCGGGAACGCGGGGCTCGAGGTCAGGGCGAGGACGTCGCCGTTGCGCGGATCCATCACCACCACCGAGCCCGCCTTGCCGGCCATCGCCCGCTCCGCCGCCTCCTGGATGCGGCGGTCGATCGTGGTGATGACCTGGGCGCCCGGATCGGGCTCCTCTCGCCGCATGACCTGCACCGGCCGGCCGAGCGCGTCCACCTCGATCCGCTCGCCGCCGTCGCGGCCGCGCAGGTACTCGTCGAGGAGCCGCTCGAGACCCGACTGCCCGATCATGTCGCCGCGGCGATAGCGGCCGCCCTTCATCTGCTCGTCGCTGACTTCCCGCACGTAGCCCAGCAGGTGGGCCGCGAACGTGCTGGTGGGATAGGTGCGCTGGGGCTCGACCTCCACGATGACGCCCGGCAGCTCGAGCTTGCGCTCTTCCACCATGGTGACGTCCTCCAGCGACAGGCCGCGCCGCACCCGCACCGGGCGGATCGAATCCGCGGGCACCTTCTCGAGCGCCTCCATGAGCTCGCCGACCGGCATCTTGAGCAGGACGGCCAGCCGCGCCACCACCTGGTTCCGGTCTTCCATCTCGCGGGGGATCAGCGAGAGGGTGAAGGCGGGCCGGTTGTCCACCAGCGCGAGCCCGTTCCGGTCGAAGAGGATGCCGCGAGGCGCCGCCACCGGACGGATGCGGATCCGATTCTTCTCCGAGAGCTCCTGCATACGGCCGCCTTCGAGCACCTGGAGGTACCAGAGCTGGCCCACCAGCGCGAGGAAGCCGATGGAGCTGACCACCGCGAGCGCCAGGACCCGCCGGCCCCAGGCTTCGCGGCGATTCGAGAGCGCCGGGCTCACTGCCACGAGCGCCTCCGCATCAGCTCGTAGCCGGCCTCGGCCAGGATGCACAGGGTGCCGATCAACCCGTTGTAGAGGGCCTGCGGCAGGATCACGTGGAGCATGAGCTCACCGAAGGCCGCCGGGTAGTGGAACATCTGCAGGAGCAGGAACCGCCCGAGCCCCTCGGTCACGCTCAGCAGCACGAGGCCGGGCACCTGGACGAGCGGGTTCGTGACCCAGAAGCGGCCGACCAGGAGCCCCATGCCGAAGCCGGCCAGCCCCTTGGTGAGCGCCTGCACGCCCACGAGCCCGCCCCCGGTGAGGTCCTGGAGCAGCCCCGCCACGAAGCCGGCGAGACAGCCGGACTCCGGCCCACTGCGGAGCGCGATCAGCACGGTGAGGATGAGCGGCACGTCGGGGGTGACGCCGCCCACGCCCCGGGCCGCGACCACGGTGGACTGCAGGACGCCGCCACCCACGGTGACGAGGAGCAGGAGCAGGCGCAGGCCCATGGCTAGCCATCCGAGGGGAACAGTGCCGCCACGTCCTGGGTCGTCTGCCCGGTGATGAGCAGGACTTCCTCGACGCGGGAGACGTCCACCGCGGGGGTGAGCACCGCGAAGTGGAAGAGGGCCGAGCCCTTGTCCTCGATCTTGACGACGCGACCGACCGGAAGGCCCTTGGGAAAGAGCGTGCCCAGGCCGGAGGTGACCACGAGGTCGCCAGGGGCGACGCTGGCGCCGTCGCGGGCCATGAACTTGAAGCGCACCGCGCCGCCCGCGTCGCCTTCCACGAGCCCGGCGGTGCGGGTGCGCTGCACCACCGCGCCCACCGTCGATGCCGGATCGTTCAGGAGCTGGATGACCGCGGCACCCCGGTGCACCAGGACCACGCGCCCGACCAGCCCGTCCGGCATGATGACCGGCGTCTGCTGGGCGATGCCGTCGCTGCGCCCGCGATTGACGGTCAGGGAGCGCACCCAGCCGCCCGCCTCGCGCCCGATGACCTCGCCGGCCACGGTGGCCAGGGGCAGCCGGTCGCGGAGCACGAGGAGCCGGCGGAGCCGCATGTTCTCCTCGCGGGTCTCGCCGGCCTGGAGCGCCTGGACCCGGAGCTTCTCGTTCTCGCCGCGCAGCGAGACGACCTCGTGGCGCACCAGCTTCCAGTCGACGTAGTTCGCCCAGAAACCGAGGGCCCCGCGATGGACACGCACGAGCAGGCTCTGGACCGGGGTGAGCACGACGGCCACCAGCTCGCCCGCCCGCCCGGTGCCGCCCCCGCGCGTTTGCACCGTCAGGAGCAGAAACGACACGAGCAGCACCGCGAGAAGGATCCCGTATCTGCGCACTCTCACCGCTCCGTCACCCTTACGGCCGATCGGTCCTGGCAGGCCGGCCCGAGGCCGGCGCTCAGGCGGGGATCGCCACCTTCTTGAGAAGCTCGAGCTCGTCCAGCACCTTGCCGGTGCCGAGCGCCACGCAGGACAGGGGATCGTCGCCGACCGTGATGGGGAGGTCGGTCTCCTGCCGCAGGAGCAGATCGAGGCCGCGCAGCAGCGCGCCGCCGCCGGTGAGCACGATCCCCTTGTCCACGATGTCGGCGGCCAGCTCGGGCGGCGTCCGCTCGAGGCAGGTGCGTACCGTGTCCACGATCGCCATCACGGGCTCCCGCAGCGCCTCGCGGATCTCCTCGTCGGTGACCACGATGGTCTTCGGGATCCCGTCGATCAGGTCGCGGCCCTTCACCTCCATGGTCATGCGCTCGCCGCCCATGGGATAGGCCGAGCCCAGCTTGATCTTGATCTCCTCCGCGCGCCGCTCGCCCACGAGCAGGTTGTAGTGCTTCTTGATGTACTGCACGATCGCCTCGTCCATCTCGTCACCCGCGATGCGCACCGACTTGGAGTAGACGATGCCCGAGAGCGAGATGACCGCGACCTCGGTGGTGCCGCCGCCCATGTCCACGATCATGTTGCCGCCCGGCTCCTGGATGGGCAGGCCCGCCCCGATCGCGGCCGCCATCGGCTCCTCGATCAGATAGACTTCCCGAGCGCCGGCCTGCATGGCCGAATCGCGCACCGCCCGCTTCTCCACCTGGGTGATCCCCGACGGCACGCCGATGACGATGCGAGGGTGCACCAGGGTCCGGCGCCGATGCACCTTGTTGATGAAGTAGTGCAGCATCTTCTCGGTCACGTCGAAGTCGGCGATGACCCCGTCCTTGAGCGGTCGGATCGCCGTGATGTTGCCCGGCGTCCGCCCGAGCATGGCCTTGGCCTCGTGTCCCACCGCCAGGACCGAATGGTCGGCCTGGTGGATCGCCACGATGGAGGGCTCGTTCATGACGATCCCCTCCCCGCGGACATAGACGAGGGTGTTGGCCGTGCCCAGATCGATGGCAAGGTCGTTGGAGAACAGCCCGGCGAGAAGGCTAATCAGCATAGGCCACCCTTATCAAATAGGTCGTTTGAGACGGGGTCGAGCTCACGGCTGAGTCTAGCACCCTGAATTTTTCGCAACAAGGAAATCGTAGGCTTTTCGGGAAGATGGAGAGCACGCACGACCGGAGTGGACGGCCCCCGAGCGGACCTGCGGGACCGGTCGGTAAAACGGGCGGGATTTCGGTCAGTTAGGGAGACTCGATCCTTGGCCTGGTCGGGGCCGGCGCGATCCGATCGCGGTAGAGCTCGACCGCGTCGCGAATCACCTGCTCGGCGGCCGCCCGCCCGCGGATCCGGTCGACGTCCACCGCCTTGTTCTCGAGGACCTTGTAGTCCAGGAAGAAGCGCTGGATCTCCTTGAGGCGGTGCGGGGGCAGCTCGGCGACGTCCCGGTAGTGGGCATACTCGGGATCGTCCACGTGGACCGCGATGATCTTGTCGTCCTGTCCCTTGTCGTCGCTCATGGTGAGGACGCCGATGGCCCGGGCTCGCAGCACGCAGAGCGGCACCACCGGCTCCTGGCCGAGCACCAGCACGTCGAGCGGATCGCCGTCGCCGCAGTAGGTCCGCGGCAGGAAGCCGTAATTGGCCGGGTAGTGGACGGCCGAGTGGAGCACGCGGTCGAGCCAGAGCAGGCCGGTTTCCTTGTCGAGCTCGTACTTCACCTTGGAGCCCTTCGGGATCTCGATCACGCACCGAAAGTCTCGGGTGATGTCCGGCCCGAGGTCCACGTCGTGCCACGCGTTCACGAGCCGAGTATAGCGCTGCGGTTGAGTCTGCCGGCGTCGCTGTGGCACCATGCCCGCGCTGGCGAAAGGACGCGAGCGTGGACGATCTCGAGATCTGGTTCGACAAGGGCGTGACCGACGGCCTGCCCGTGATCCCGCCGTCGCGCGAGCGGGTGGAGCGGATGCTGGCCGGCACGACCCGCGATCGCCGGGACCTCGTCGGCGAGGTCGCGCCCAACTACGGCCGCGCGACCGTCGAGAAGGTGGCGATCAATGCGGTGATGGCGGGCTGTCGTCCCGAGTACCTGCCGGTCGTGCTCGCGGCGGTCCAGGCGGTGACCGATCCGGCCTTCAACCTGCACGGCGTCTCGACGTCCACGCACTTCTCGGCCCCGCTGCTCGTGGTGCACGGCCCGATCCGGGCGCGGATCGCGCTCAATTGCTCGTTCGGGGTGTTCGGGCCCGGGCACCGGGCCAACGCCACCATCGGCCGGGCCCTGCGCCTCGTGATGATCAACCTGGGCGGGGCGAAGCCGGGCGAGACCTCCATGTCCACCTTCGGCCACCCCGGCCGCTACACCTACTGCATCGGCGAGCACGAGGAGGCGAGCCCGTGGCCGCCCTACCACGCGGACCGCGGGCTCGCGGCCAGCGACAGCGCGGTGACCGCGTTCGCGGGCGAGGCGCCCCACGGCATCTCCGATCACGCCAGTCGCACCGCCCGCGCGCTCGCGGGGTCGCTCGGCTGGTCCATGGCCTCTCTCTGGAACGCCAAACACTTCCCCCTCTACTCCCACACCATGCTGGTGGTCGGGCCGGAGCACGCGCGCACCTTCGGCGACGATGGCTGGAGCAGGCACGATCTCGCGCGCTATCTCTTCGAGACGATCCGCGCCCCGTACGGGAGCCTTCAGCCCGCCGAGGACAACGGCGAGGGCACCAACCTGCGCTTCGCCAAGGGCGTCGCGCCCGCCGCGGACGCGCCGATCCCTAAGTTCCCCTCTCCCGAGGAGCTGCACGTGGTGGTGGCGGGCGGCACTGCGGGCCGCTTCTCGATGGCCATTCCCGGCTGGCTGGGGACCCGCAACGGCTCCCGGCCGGTCACGGTCCCCGTCCGGGATATTGCTTGACAGGTCCGGAACGGTCGGCTAGGCTGCGGAGCAGGTTGTAGGTCACTCGGTAGTCGGATTCTGGAATCTCGATACCAACGCCGCGAGGACCTCAAGTCCGCGTGGCGTTTTTGTTTGTCCTCCGCTTCAGGAGGGCACCCCCGTCATGGTGACGGGGAATCACCGAGGCGTTCAACGCCTCACGGAAAGAGGACAGTAGATGGCTCAGGGTAACGTGAAGTGGTTCAACGATGCGAAGGGGTACGGGTTCATTTCCCAGGAGGATGGCGAGGACGTGTTCGTGCATTTCAGCGCCATTCAGGCCCAGGGCTTCAAGAGCCTGGCCGAGGGCGATCGAGTTGAGTTCGAGGTCACCCGGGGGCCGAAGGGCCTCCAGGCCGCGAACGTCCGCAAGGTCTAAGCGCCGCACCCACCGGGCCCCGGATCCCTCCGGGGCCCGGTTTTCTCCCCTCCAGAAACGGCCTTGACAGTCCTTTAGCGCGTTTGCTAACCTGCGCGCGATTTCAGATCCCTAGCTGTCGCTGTTTCTCTCGTACGTGAACGAAACTCGGTTCCAGGGAACGGTAGCGCCATGAGGACCTCGGTCCTCAGTGGCGCTTTTTTTGTTCCCCCCGCTTCCGGGGGGAAACCCCAGCCATGGTGGCGCGGGGCCTAGCGGGCGGTCCATCCCCGCCCAAGAGAGAGGGAACAGACGTATGGCACAGGGCACGGTCAAGTGGTTCAACGACGCAAAAGGGTACGGGTTCATCCAGGTCGAGGGCGGAGAGGATGTCTTCGTCCACTACAGCGCCATCCAGGCCCAGGGCTTCAAGAGCTTGGCCGAGGGCGACAAGGTCGAGTTCGAAGTGACGAAGGGGCCCAAGGGGCTTCAAGCTTCCAACGTTCGGAAGTCGGCGTAAGCGTCGCCGACCACTTGACGGCCCGCCGGCGAGATCCGGCGGGCCGTTTCTTTGTTCACCTGGCCTGCCCCGTCCGAAAAAAATAGCCCCGACGGACGCTGCGGCGGCAGTGTTGCGCTTCCGCTGCCATGCCGCCCCGCTGGTGAAAAGCGGGTCCGTCGGGGCCGGTGGTTCCTGGGTCCTCCAGGGCCACCTGCAACTGCTACTTCAGGGCCTTAGGAGGTGACCACCTCACAGATCACCGTAGGGGTACACATCGGCTGGATCACCTCCCTTTCTCGGCGCGGCCCATCTTGGGCCCAGGACCCGCTCACCTCGCTCCGGACGCCGACTCCCGGCGAGAGGCTCGGTCACGCTGCTTCCGGCGAAATTGCCGGAAGGACACGCTCAAAGGAGCCTGTGTGCGCTCCGACCGATTTCGGGGTCATCGTACATGAGGCCGACCCCTCGGGAAAGCATTTTTCACTTCACGACGATCCGCCCCGCGTTCTTCTCGATCACGCCCTTGCCGACGCCGTCGACCTTCTCGAGATCCTGTGCTTTCTTGAAAGGCCCGTGGGCGTCCCGGTAGTCGATGATCTTCTGCGCCCCGCCGGGGCCCACACCCGCGAGCTTCATGAGCTCGGCCTTCGACGCTTCGTTGATGTTGACCTTGCCCTCCGCCTTGGCCTTGGCTGGCTTGTCGTCCGCCATCGCCGCGCCGCCGCTCACACACCACATCGCCAGCACCACCGCCCCCAGCCATCGCGTCGTCTTCATCTCCGGTCTCCTCGTGGAATTGAGATGAGCTGCTGGGTCGATTCCACGCCGCGGGACGCGGGCGGTCAATGCGGACAATCAGGTACAGGTGCAGAAGTACCGGAATGTTGACGATGGGCACATTGCGGAACGCGGCAGACCGTGGCAGCACACGCAACCCAGGCGCAACCGCGCGGCCCGCTACTTTCCAGCACATCCTCCCCCACCCTCGACCGATCGAGGTCACCAGGAACCTATCTTCTCGGAGCCATCCGCATTGGCTTCCTTGCTCCCTGATCCCCTCGTCGCCCCAAGAGGCTCGCGCGGCGGGTCCCCCTCTCGGCCCCGCGAGTTCCAAAATTTCGCGCGGACGAGTGAAAAGGGTCAGGCGGCTCCGTTCGATCGCGAGCACCAGGCCATGCTCAGGGTGAAGGCAGTGGCAGCGGATACAGAGCGGCCCGACCGGAAGCCCGCAACGCGGCCCAATAAGCGTGACCCGGGCACCCCCCGGCCGCGGCCGGCACTTCCCCGACCCTTCCCGGGCGGAGTGCCGGACGCGGCCCTAGGCTAGCGCGTCCGCGTCCTCATCGAGTCGGCTGGTGCGATCTTCGTCGCGACCATCTGTCCGCTCGGAGTCTTCTTGTAGCTGACCTTGATCTGCCCGCCTGCCTTCACATCACTGAGCTGCGAGCCAAGGGCGGGATCGGCCATCAGCACGAACTCTTTGCCTTTCGAGTCCTGGACCGTGAACGTGCCCGCACCCTCATCCACGCCCACCACGGTACCCGTGATGCGATGAGGCATGGCGAGCTTACCAGGCTTTTCGGTCGACGTGGAGTCCCGCACACTATCGGCAGCGAAACCCGGCCCCACCATCAAGAGAGTAGCCATCACACCGGCAGCCAAACCCGTAATCCGTCTCATCTGTCTGACCTCCTTTGCGCACTGCGCGTTGGTGAACGACGAGCTATACTTCGCTAGCCCGTGACCACCGCAAGGCATGTGCCAGCGCTTCTGGGAGAGCCCGAATGTTCCGATCTTTCCTAACAACTGGACATTGCCGTCGGCGAGGGGTAGGCGAGGGGTAGGAAGGTCTCGGTAGTCTTTTGGCCCCGAGTAGTCCTGGGGTGGGCTGCACCCGCAAAGGGGAAGGATATGCCGCTCCCAGTAAAGCGTACCGGGCACACTCGACTCGTGCGTTGGCACGGGCGGCACCGAAAGACAACGTTTTCGAGCTATTTCGGTGCGGCACGCCTGTTGCGAATAGGGCAGGAGGCGCCCTATGGAAGAGCGGCAGGTGGACACGTGTCCACGATGCGGAGGCGAGCTTCAGCCTCTCCGGCTGTTCACGCGATGGGGCCGCGATGTCTCCGTGTTCTTTTGCCGAGATTGCCAGTACACGCGGCACGCCATGATCACAGGCGGGGCTCAGCAATGATCAAGTTGATCCTGCTGTTCATCACAACCGGTTGTTGGCATTGCGTGGATTGCGGTGGCAGTTCCGGTGGTGATAGTCACCGGTACCGGGTACGGTCTGATCGCCTTGAATCGCCGATGGACAGAGAAGTTGGGAGAGGAGGAATCCAATGATTAATTTGCTGGTGTTCCTTTCCTCGAGCATAGCTCTCGCGGTCGGCGTCGCATTTGCCATAGGACTGGCGTGGATCGCCGTCCTAATCCCGGTTCTGATTTCCGCTGCTGCGGGCTATGGTGTGGTGACTCTGAGCCGGCGCAGGACCCGTCGATCCGGCACCCATTCCGCAAGCTCGCACCGGATTCGCGCGTAAGCGTGTAGG
>WNFL01403778.1_pt1 | contig 32136 bp, 32 predicted proteins | sample 5400361 | NCBI WGS metagenome assembly WNFL01 (sample SAMN13153351, study PRJNA577476) | soil metagenome | isolation source: 40 cm soil on Douglas fir-dominated hillslope | place: USA:California | collected 2013-09-17
TTCGACCAGGGCGGCGTCGATGCCGACAGCTTCGTGCTCACGCTGCCGATGTCGCGGCACATGGAGGCGCTCACGCTCCTCGTGTTCGTTGGCGGGATCTCGGCGGCGACCGGGATGGTGATCGTGGAGACCATCGCGCTTTCCACGATGGTGTCCAACGACCTCATCATGCCGCTCATGCTGCGCTGGCGTGGCGGAAGGCTTGCGCAGCGCCCGGACCTGCCGCAGCTGCTGCTCAACATCCGCCGCGGCGCGATCGTGGTGATCCTCCTGCTCGGCTACTTCTACTTCGTCGCGGCGGGAGAAGCCTACGCGCTGGTCTCCATCGGGCTCGTTTCCTTCGCGGCGGTCGCGCAGTTCGCGCCGGCGCTCCTGGGTGGCCTGTACTGGAAGGGCGCCACGCGCAACGGCGCGCTCGCGGGGCTCGCGTGCGGCTTCGCCGTGTGGCTCTACACGCTGCTGCTTCCCGCCTTCGCGAAATCGGGGTGGTTCGGCATGGAAATCGTCATGAGCGGGCCCTTCGACATCGCGCTGCTCAAGCCCACGCAGCTCTTCGGACTCTCGGGGCTCGACCAGACTACGCACGCGATGATCTGGAGCATGGTGGCCAACATCGGCGCGTATGTCGCGGTGTCCGTGACGGGACGCCAGAGCGCGGCCGAGGCGAGCCAGGCCACGCTTTTCGTGGATGTCTTCACGCAGACCGGGGAGCAGGGACGCCAGTGGCGCGCGGCCACTTCCGTATCGGCGCTGCAGGCGCTGCTGGGACGCTTCCTGGGTCCCGCGCGCGCCGCCGAGCTCTTCATGACGTACGCCAAGGTGCGGGGGCTGAAGAGCGTCGATGACCTCGAGGCCGACGCGAACCTGGTCTCGTTCGCGGAGCTGCAGCTCGCCGGCACCATCGGCGCGGCCTCGGCGCACACGATCGTGGCCACCGTCGCGCAGGAGGAGGCCCTGGGCCTCGACGAGGTCATGACCATCATCGACGAGGCCTCGCACGTGATCGCCTACAGCCATCGGCTCGAGGAGAAGCAGCGCGAGCTCGAGGCGGCGACCGCCGGGCTCAAGGCGGCGAACGAGCGGCTGAAGGAGCTCGATCGCATGAAGGACGATTTCATCTCGACCGTCACGCACGAGCTGCGCACCCCGCTCACGTCGATCCGCGCGTTCTCCGAGATCCTGCACGACAACCCGGACCTCGATCCCGGCGAGCGCCAGCGCTTCCTGGGCCTCGTCATCAAGGAGTCCGAGCGCCTCACGCGCCTCATCAACCAGGTGCTCGACCTCGCCAAGATCGAGTCGGGCCTCGCGCAGTGGAGGACGGCCGAGGTGGACCTTCGCGAGCTCGTGTCCGAGGCGGTGGGTGCCACGAGCCAGATCTTTCGCGCCCAGCGGGTGACCGTGGAGGCGAAACTTCCGGCGCGCATCGCGCCCGTGCGTGCCGATCGCGACCGCGTGATGCAGGTGATGCTGAACTTGCTGTCGAACGCGGTGAAGTTCTGCGAGCCGGGCAGCGGCCGTGTCGAGGTGCGGCTGGTCCAGGGGCACGACACGGTGCGCGTGGATGTCGCGGACAACGGCTTGGGCATCAGCCGCGAGCACCAGCAGGTGATCTTCGAGAAGTTCCGGCAGGTGGGCGACACGCTCACGCAGAAGCCTGCGGGCACGGGCCTGGGCCTCGCCATCTGCCGGCAAATCGTCTCGCGCCTGGGCGGTCGCCTCTGGGTGGAGAGCGAGCCGGGGCGCGGCTCCACGTTCTCGTTCACGCTGCCCGCGGCCGAAATCGCCGCGCGGGAAACCGCGGAGGCCGCGGAATGACCAAGCGCGTGCTCATCGCCGAGGACGAGGAGAGCATCGTGGCATCCCTCGAGTTCCTCATGCAGCGCGCGGGATTCCAGACCTGCATCGCGCGCGACGGCGCTGCGGCGCTCGCGCGCGTCGCGGATTTCTTGCCCGACCTCATCCTCCTCGACATCATGCTGCCCGGGCAGAGCGGCTTCGATGTATGCACGCGCATCCGCGAGAATCCGGCGCTTGCCGCGATTCGCGTGCTGATGCTCACGGCACGCGGCGCCAACTCCGACGAGGCCCGCGGGCGAGCATGCGGCGCGGACGACTACCTCACGAAGCCCTTCGCAACGCAGGAGCTGGTGTCGCGCGTGCGGGTATTGCTCGGCGAGGCCCCCGCATGAGCGGCGCGCCCACGGTCTACGTGGTAGATGACGATGCCTCGACGCGCGAGCTCCTCGCCTGGCTCATGAAGCGCGAGGGGCTCGACGTCCAGACATTCGCGGAAGCGCGCGCCTTCCTCGCGGCCTACACGGCGGGTGCGTCGGGCTGCCTCATCCTGGACCTCAACATGCCCGGCATGAGCGGGCTCGACCTGCAGCAGAACCTGAAGGCCGCGGGAGTCGCGCTGCCGGTGATCTTCCTGTCGGGGCGCGCCGACGTGCCCAACGCGGTGCGCGCGGTGAAGGAAGGCGCGATCGACTTCATCGAGAAGCCCTTCGACTACAAGCAGGTGGTCTCGCTCGTGCGCGAGTGCATCGCGCGCGACGAAAGCGCGCGCGCGCAACGCGACGCCCGGCGCGCGAACGCCGAGCGCCTGGCGCAGCTCACGCAACGCGAGCGCGAGGTGCTGGACCTCGTGGTGGCCGGCAAGACCAACCGGGACATCGCCGAGGCGCTGGACATCAGCGTGAAGACCGTCGAGGCCCACCGTTCACGCCTCATGGAAAAGGTCGAGGCGGAGTCGGTGGCGCAGCTCGTCCAGGCGGCGCTCGCCGCGCGCGGTTAGGGTTTACCCCAATTGCGGCGCATGGCGCCGCCCCCTAGCATCGGTCGTCCCGACGAGCCGCCGGAAGAATGCGGGCGCGGGAACGCGGAGGGTGCACGCCGCGTTCGAAAATTCGCGATGAAGAATAAGGAGGAGATTCATGGCAACGAGTTCCACGACCATGCCCGTCGGCGTGAACACCGAGGAGAAGAAGGTCATCTTCGCCTCGTCGCTCGGAACGGTGTTCGAGTGGTACGACTTCTATCTCTACGCCGTGCTTGCGCCTTTCTTCGCGGCGCTGTTCTTTCCCAAGGACAACCAGACCGCTGCGTTGCTGTCGGCGTTCGCGACCTACGCCGCGGGCTTCCTCGTACGCCCATTCGGCGCGATCGTGTTCGGGCGCATCGGCGACCTGGTCGGGCGCAAGTACACGTTCCTCATGACGATCCTCTTCATGGGCTTCTCGACCTTCGCGGTCGGCCTGCTTCCCACCTACGAGGCGATCGGATGGGCGGCCCCGGTGCTGCTCGTGCTGCTTCGTCTCGTGCAGGGCCTGGCGCTCGGCGGCGAGTACGGCGGCGCGGCGACCTACGTGGCCGAGCATGCCCCCCCGGGCAAGCGCGGATACGACACCGCGTGGATCCAGACCACGGCGACGCTGGGGTTCTTCCTGGCGCTGCTGGTCATCGGGATCTGCCGCTTCGGCGGCGTGATGGAGGCGAAGGACTTCGCCACCTGGGGCTGGCGCATCCCGTTCCTGGTCTCCCTCGCCCTGCTCGTCTTCTCGATCTACATCCGGCTCAAGCTGAACGAGTCGCCGGTGTTCCAGCGGATGAAGGCCGAGGGCCGCGGCTCGAAAGCGCCCCTCACCGAAAGCTTCTTCCACTACCCGAACAACAAGTACGTGCTGCTCGCGCTTCTGGGGGCGACGGCCGGCCAGGGCGTGGTCTGGTACACGGGCCAGTTCTACGCGCTCTTCTTCCTCACGATCACGCTGAAGATGGACGGGCAGACGGCGTACACGATGATCGCGGCCTCGTTGCTGCTGGGCACGCCGTTCTTCATCGTGTTCGGCGCGCTCTCCGACAAGATCGGGCGGCTGAAGATCATCCTCGCCGGCTGCCTCATCGCGGCGCTCACGTACTTCCCGCTCTTCCAGGCGCTCACGCACTACGTGAACCCGGGACTCGAGTCGTTCGCGAAGACGAACCCCATCTCGGTCCAGGCCAAGGAATGCAACTTCCACATCTTCGTGGGTCCCTGGTCGAAGTTCTCGGAGTGCGACCGTGCCAAGGACTTCCTCACGAAGGCGGGGCTCTCGTTCACCTCGACGGATCTGCCGGCCAGCTCGACCGACAAGGTGCTCGTGAAGATCGGGCCCACCGAGCTGAAGGGCTGGGACCAGAAGGCCGCGGAGAAGGCGCTGGCGGACCTCAAATACCCGAAGACCGCCGACAAGAGCGCCATCAACTACCCGATGACGTTGCTGATCCTGTTCATCATGCTGATCTACGTGACCATGGTGTACGGGCCGATCGCGGCGTTCCTGGTGGAGTTGTTCCCCACCAAGATCCGCTACACGTCGATGTCGCTGCCGTACCACATCGGCAACGGCTGGTTCGGCGGGATGCTGCCGCTGCTTGCCACCGCGATGGTCGCGGCATCGGGGGATATCTACTACGGCCTGTGGTATCCGATCATCGTCGCGCTGATGACCTTCGTGATCGGGTTGCTGTTCCTGCATGACAACAGGGACCGCGACATCAACGATTGAGAGTCGAGCAGCCCCTCGAAAGCCCCGCCTCGGCGGGGCTTTTTTCTGGGAAAATTCCGTCATGGCGGCTGGGACCATCTATCGCAAGACGCAGCGCGGGGCGGCCGAAGTCCGCGATCGCAAGATGAAGCTGAATCCGCGCGTGCGCACGATGCTGATCCTGATCGACGGCACGATCGCGCAATCCACGCTGAAGGAGAACGGCGCGCGCGTGGGCGCTCCGGCCGATTTCCTCGAGCAGCTCGTCGCCTCGGGGCTCATCGAGCGTGTCGAGGGCGCGGCCGCCCCCCTTGCCCCGGAGACGCGAACGGCGCCGGCGACGTCGCAGGACGAGTTCGCGCGCTTCCGCGAGGCGAAGGACTTCATGAACGCCACCATCGTCGATGCGCTCGGCATCAAGAGCTTCTTCTTCACGATGAAGCTCGAGCGCGCCGCCGTCGTCGCGGACCTCCGGGCGCTGGTCGAGCCGTATCGCGAAGCGCTCGCCAAGGCCGAAGGCGACGACCACGCCAAAGTGATGGTCGCCCGCCTGAGGGAAATGCTCGGCTAGACTTGCGGCTTCATGCTGCTTCGATACTTCACCCGGGAAATCCTCGGCGCAACCCTGCTGGTGCTTCTCGCACTGCTCGCGCTTTTCGGATTCTTCGACATGGTTCGGGAGCTCGATGACCTGGGCAAGGGCAGCTACCGGCTGACGGCGATGCTGGGATACGTGGCGCTCACGCTGCCCACGCACGCATACGTGCTCATGCCCGCGGCAGGGCTCATGGGCACGCTCTTCGCGCTCGCGCGCATGTCGGAGCACTCCGAGATCACCGTCATGCGCGCATCGGGACTGTCGCTGCGCCAGCTCGCGCTGCACGTATCGGCGGCCGGCGCCGTGATCGCGCTGGTGACGCTCGCGTTCGGCGAGCTCATCACGCCCTTGACGGAGGAGGCCGCCAAGGGCCTGCGCCTCAAGGCCACGCGCTCCATCGTCGCGCGCGAGTTCCGCTCGGGATTCTGGGTGAAGGACGATCGCAGCTTCGTGAACATCCAGGACGTGACGCCCGATACGCAGCTGCTGAACCTCAAGATCTACGAATTCGATCCCTCGTTCCGGCTGGTCGCGTTCAGCCGCGCGGAGAAGGGGACGTACGAGGGGCAGAACCGCTGGCAGCTTTCCAACGTGGAGCTCACGCGCTTCGACGGCGACCAGGCGATTCTCTCGCGCATCCCGCACGCGGTCTGGAATTCCGTCCTCACGCCCGACATCCTCTCGGTGCTCAAGATCGTTCCCGAGCGGATGTCCGCGCTCAATCTGCGCGCCTACATCGAGCACCTGCGCGAGAACCGGCAGAAGGCGACGCGCTACGAGATTGCCCTGTTCAGCAAGTTCTTCAGTCCGGTGGGAGCGATCGTGATGATGGTCCTCGCGATTCCGTTCGCGCTCGTGTCGGCGCGTGCGGGAGGCGTGGGCGCGAAGCTCGTCACCGGGATCATGATCGGGCTCGCGTTCTACTTCGGCACGCGATTGTTCGGGCACGTGGGCCTGCTCAACGACTGGCCGCCGCTCTTCGCTGCGGGCGCGCCGGTGATCATCGCCGCGATTGCCGCGTTGTTGCTCCTGCGCCGCGCGGAGAAACGCTGAGGACTACCGGGCGTCGACGAGCGCGGTGCCCGACAGCCGATCGTGCAGGAACTGCCGGTCGCGATCGAAAAGCGCCCACAGGAATCCCAGGCCCAGCGCAGCGGCCCCCAGCAGGGCGAGCACGAAGCGATGGATCGCTCGCGCGGTTCCCACCGCCGCTCCATCGTGGCGCACGAGGCGGATGTGCCAGGTCTTCATGGGCAGCGTCTGCCCGCCGCGCGTCCAGAACCAGACGAAATAGGAACCCACGACGAGGACGATCCACGCCTGGAGCATGTGGCGGCGCCAGCCGTGCGTGGCATCTCCGAAGAAGGCGAGGAAAGGGAAGGTGGCCACGAAACTGAGGGCCACGATCAGCAGCGCATCGTAGAGCGCGGCCGCGAGGCGGCGTGCGATGGACGGCGCCCGCGGCGCGCGATCGCTCAACGCGGCGGTCGTGAGTATTCGGGCGTCGTGGGGCCGCGCGGCGCGCCCACCGATTCGCCGCCGTGCTCTTGCAGCCAGCGCTCGCGCAACTCGTGCTGCTTGTCCGGCGGGAGCTTGCGCAATCCCTGGAAGGTCTCGCGCGCGGCCTTGCGCTGCTCGGGCGTCATCTGGGACCAGTCGCGCACGCGATCGTCGAAGCGCTCCTTCTGGACGGGCGCCATGTTCGGGTACTGGCGTGCCGCACCCATGAGGCGCTGCTGCTGGTAGCCCGGCATGCGATCCCAGTCGGGCGCCACGGGCGCGAGGGCGCGCTGCTGCTCGCGCGAGAGCTGGTGCCACGGCGTGCGCGGCGTCTTGAGGTCCGCTTCGCGCGCGGATGCCGCGAAGGCGAGCGCGCCGAGCGCGAGCGCGAGGATCAGCCGTGCGGTTTTGCGAGCCACGAGCGGAAGTCCTGGTCGAGGAAGGCATCCGGCGGCAGCTCCTGGGTGAGGAGCTGGGCGTCGATATCGCCGGCGTCGTCGATCTCGCCCATGGATTGGATCGCGAGCGTCGCAAGCAACGCCGCGATCGGCAGCCACAGCAAGGCGCGCTGCACGATCCCGTAATGGATCGCCTGCGCGGTTCCGGCTGCCGTGGGGACGAGCCCGTACAGCCGGACCGGTTCCCGGTAGGCATCCAGGGCGCGCAATCTGGCGGCCTTGAGCTTGGTGGCCTGCATCTCGCCCATGCCTTGCGCGGCGCGGTCGAGCCAGGGTTTCAGCTTGGCTGCGAATTCCTGTTCGTTCATAGCGTTATCCCTTTTTCTTTCAGGACTTTAGCCAAAGCGTGGGTCGCCCGGGAACAGTGCGTTTTCACGCTGCCTTCCGAGCATCCCATCACCTTGGCCGTTTCGCTCACATCGAGTTCCTCCCAGTAACGCAACATGAAAGCCTCGCGTTGACGGGCGGGAAGCGCTTTCACCGCCTCCTCGATGGTGGCCATCACCTCGGACTGCTCCAGCTGGGCCGCCGGAGAGGAGGGGATATTGGCCGAATCGTCCACCTCCAGGGTTTCCAGCGGGTCCGCATCCTCGTCTTCGCCGCCCATCCCGAGGTTCGACAGGAGCGTGGTCCACGTCGAGCGCACCTTCGTGCGCCGGAAATGGTCGCGGATCGTGTTCTGCAGGATTCGCTGGAAGAGGAGCGGCAATTCCTCGACCGGGCGCTGCGGATATTTCTCGGCGAGCTTCATCATCGAGTCCTGCACGATGTCGAGAGCCGACTGCTCCTCATGCACCGCGTAAACGCTCTGCTTGAACGCCCGGCGCTCCACGGATGCAAGGAAATCGGACAGCTCCTTCGGGGTCGCCAGTTTTCTTCTCCGGGGCTCGGCTCTCGAGGCTCGCGCGAATGGTAGCAAACGCTTCCGGGCGCTCCCCAGCGGTGCCTGCCATAATGCACTGCAGCATTTCGGCTTGACCGATCCTGCGGCCAGCCGCTATCGTGTCAGGTCGATCTCCGAAAACCCACCAATTTCAAGGCCTTGGCATGGAACTCCAGCTCCCCCCGAACGTCGCGTCCGGCGAGACGCTGACTGGCGCCGAAATCGTCATCCGCTGCCTCAAGGCCGAGGGTGTCGAGTTCATATTCGGCTATCCGGGCGGGGCGGTGCTGCACCTCTACGACGCCATCTTCCGGCAGAAGGATGTGAAGCACATCCTGGTTCGCCATGAGCAGGGCGCGATCCATGCGGCCGACGGATACGCGCGAGCCACCGGCAAGTGCGGCGTAGCGCTCGTCACGAGCGGACCGGGAGTGACCAACGCCGTGACCGGCATTGCCACGGCGTACATGGATTCGATCCCGATGGTGGTGCTCACGGGCCAGGTCCCCACGCACGCCATCGGCGAGGACGCCTTCCAGGAATGCGACACGGTCGGCATCACGCGCCCTGCCGTGAAGCACAACTTCCTCGTGCGCGACGTGAACCAGCTCGCGGTCACGATCAAGAAGGCCTTCCACATCGCCACCACGGGGCGTCCCGGGCCCGTCGTGGTGGACATCCCGAAGGACGTCTCGAACCTCCCTGCGCACTTCCATTACCCGGACAAGATTTCGATGCGCTCGTACAGCCCGGTCACGAAGGGGCACGGCGGGCAGATCAAGAAAGCGTTGCAGCTGCTGGTCGAGGCGAAGCGTCCCATGATCTACGTGGGCGGCGGCGCGATCCTCGGCAACGCGTCGGCGGAAGTCACCGAGCTCGTGCGCACGCTGGGATACCCGGTGACCAATACGCTGATGGGACTGGGTTCCTATCCCGCCAACGACAAGCAGTTCGTGGGCATGCTGGGAATGCACGGCACCGTCGAGGCGAACATGGCGATGCAGAACAGCGATGTCCTGCTCGCGGTGGGCGCTCGGTTCGACGACCGCGTGATCGGCAACCCCGCGCATTTCGCCGCCGGCAATCCCACACGCAAGATCATCCACATCGACGTCGACCCTTCGTCGATCTCCAAGCGCGTTCGGGTGGACATCCCGATCGTGGGCGGCGTGAAGGAAGTCCTCACAGAGATGCTCTCGCAGATCAAGGCCTCGCCGCATCGCCCGGATCCGGCGGCCCTCGCCCAATGGTGGGAGCAGATCGCCGCTTGGCGCGCCAAGGACTGCCTCAAGTACGACCGCGCCGCGAAGATCATCAAGCCGCAGTTCGTGATCGAGAAGCTCTACGAGCTCACGAAAGGCGATGCGTACATCACGTCCGACGTGGGCCAGCACCAGATGTGGGCGGCGCAGTTCTACCGCTTCGACAAGCCGCGGCGCTGGATCAACTCCGGCGGCCTCGGGACGATGGGCGTGGGGCTTCCGTATGCGATGGGCGTGAAGCTCGCGTTTCCCGATGCCGAAGTGGCGTGCATCACCGGCGAGGCTTCGATCCAGATGTGCATCCAGGAGCTGTCGACCTGCAAGCAGTACCACCTCCCGGTGAAGGTCGTGAACCTGAACAATCGCTACATGGGCATGGTTCGCCAGTGGCAGGAGTTCTTCCATGGCAACCGCTATGCCGAGTCGTACATGGATGCGCTTCCGGACTTCGTGAAGCTCGCCGAAGCGTATGGCCACGTCGGCATGCGCATCGACAAGCCCGCTGATGTCGAGCCGGCATTGCGCGAGGCGCTCGCGATGAAGGACCGCCTCGTGTTCATGGACTTCATCACCGACCAGACCGAGAACGTCTTCCCGATGGTGCCCGGCGGCAAGGGCATGTCGGAGATGATCCTCTCCGAAGAGCTGTAACCATGCGCCACATCCTTTCCATCCTCGTGGAGAACGAGGCGGGAGCCCTCTCACGCGTGGCCGGACTTTTCTCGGCGAGGGGCTACAACATAGAGACGCTCACCGTGGCGCCCACCGAGGACACGACGATGTCGCGCATGACCATCGTCACCACCGGCTCCGACGAGATCGTCGAGCAGATCACCAAGCAGCTGAACAAGCTCGTGGACGTCGAGCTCATGCTCGTCAAGGTCCGCGCCGCCGGCAAGGACCGCGAGGAGATCAAGCGCGTCGCGGACATCTTCCGCGGGCGCATCATCGACGTCACCGACAAGTCCTACACGATCGAGCTCACCGGCACCACCGAGAAGCTCGACGCCTTCCTGGATGCGCTCGACCGGGCCGCGATCCTGGAGACGGTCCGCACCGGCGTATCCGGCATCGGGCGCGGCGAGTGGGTGCTCAAGGTCTGACGCCGCTCTAACCTGGGGAAACCAACATGAAGGTCTATTACGACAAGGATGCGGACCTCTCGCTCGTGAAGGGCAAGAAGGTCACCATCATCGGCTACGGCTCGCAGGGGCACGCGCACGCGCAGAACCTCACGGACTCGGGCGTGAAGGTGACGGTGGGGCTGCGCCCCGGCGGCGCTTCGTGGGACAAGGTGAAGAAGGCGAAGATCGCGGTGAAGGAAGTGGGCGAGGCCGTGAAGGGCGCCGACCTCGTGATGATCCTGCTGCCGGATGAGAACCACGCGCAGGTCTACAAGGACAGCATCGAGCCCAACATCAAGAAGGGCGCGGCGCTCGCCTTCGCGCACGGTTTCAACATCCACTACCGCCAGATCCAGCCGCGCGAGGACCTGGACGTCATCATGATCGCGCCCAAGGGTCCCGGCCACCTGGTGCGATCCACCTATACCCAGGGCGGCGGCGTGCCCGCGCTCATCGCGATCCACCAGGACGCCTCCGGCACGGCCAAGGACCTCGCGCTTTCCTATGCGGCGGCGATCGGCGGAACCCGCGGCGGCGTGATCGAGACCAACTTCCGCGAGGAAACCGAGACCGACCTCTTCGGCGAGCAGACCGTGCTGTGCGGCGGCATCGTCGAGCTCATCAAGGCGGGCTACGAGACCCTCGTCGAGGCGGGGTACTCGCCTGAGATGGCCTACTTCGAATGCCTGCACGAGACCAAGCTCATCGTGGACCTCATCTACGAGGGCGGTATCGCCAACATGAACTACTCGATCTCGAACAACGCCGAATACGGCGAGTACGTGACCGGTCCCAAGGTGATCGGCTCGCAGGCGCGCGAGGCGATGAAGGAATGCCTGGCCCGCATCCAGTCGGGCGAGTACGCGCGCGACTTCATCCTCGAGAACCGCGCGGGCGCCCCGACCCTGAACGCCAGGCGCCGGCTGCTCGCCGAGCACGACATCGAGAAGGTGGGCGAGAAGCTTCGCGCCATGATGCCCTGGATCCGCAAGAACAAGCTGGTCGATACCAGCCGCAATTGATGGCCCGAACGCCTGCATCCAGGGCCATCATCCCTGCGAAGGCAGGGATCCAGCTGCAATGAACAATCCCTGGCCGCATCCGATCATCGCCCGCGAGGGCTGGCCATTCCTCGCCCTCGCCGCGATCGTCTCCGCGGTGATCGCGTATTTCTTCTGCTGGTGGTCGGCTCCCTTCTGGCTCGCGACGATCTTCATCCTGCAGTTCTTCCGCGACCCGCCGCGCGAAATCCCCCAGGGCGCGGGCCTGGTGCTCTGCCCCGCCGATGGGCGCGTCATCGTGGTGGGCGAAGCGCCCGATCCCTACCGCGGCGACGTGAAGTCCGTGAAGATCAGCATCTTCATGAACGTCTTCAACGTGCATTCGCAGCGCTCACCCGTGGACGCCGTGGTGAAGGACGTGCGCTACAGCAAGGGCCTGTTCGTGAACGCCTCGTTCGACAAGGCGTCCTCGGACAACGAGCGCAACGCCCTCATCCTGGGGATGGACGACGGCACCGAGATTTCGTGCGTCCAGGTGGCGGGGCTCATCGCTCGTCGCATCCTCTGCTACGTGAAGACGGGCGAGCGCCTCACCCGGGGCCAGCGATACGGCTTCATTCGCTTCGGCTCGCGGGTGGACGTTTACCTGCCGATGGGATCCACGCCTCGCGTGGCGATCGGCGACAAGATCAAGGCAAGCTCCACCGTCCTCGCGGAATTGCCGCGCCGCTGATAGGCTAGCGGCCCATGGCCAGCCAGATCCAACGCCCCGCGAAGGCCGCGCAGGAGCTCGCGCGCCGGCGCGGCATCTACCTGCTGCCCAACCTTTTCACGACGCTGAACCTGTTCGCCGGGTTCTACGCGATCGTGCAGGGGATGAACCACGACTTCGAGAAGGCGGCGATCGCGATCTTCGTCGCGATGGTGCTCGACACGATCGACGGGCGCGTGGCGCGCCTCACGCGCACGCAATCGGCCTTCGGCGCGGAATACGACAGCCTCAGCGACATGGTCTCGTTCGGCGCGGCGCCGGCCCTCGTGATGTACGAATGGGCGCTGCGTGACCTGGGACGCGTCGGCTGGATCGCGGCGTTCGTCTACTGCGTTGGAGCGGCGTTGCGGCTCGCGCGCTTCAACACGCAGCTTTCCACCGCGGACAAGCGCTGGTTCACGGGCCTGCCGAGCCCCGCTGCCGCCGCGCTCGTCGCCGGAATGATCTGGGTCCTGAACGACTACCACGTGCGCGGCGGCGACGTGAAGTTCATCGCCGCGATGCTCACGATCTTCGCGGGCATCACGATGGTGACGAACGTTCGCTTCTACAGCTTCAAGGACATCAACCTGCGTCGCGCGGTGCCGTTCTGGGTCGTGCTGATGTTGGTGATGGCTTTGCTGCTCATCAGCATCGAGCCGTCCCACGTGCTGTGGGGCCTCATGCTCCTCTACGGCGTCTCGGGCTACTTCTATTGGGCCGTGCAGCGCTACCACCGCGGCGCGGTGGAGAAGAAGTACGAGGACATCCGTGACGCGGTCGAGGAGGGGAACCTGCCCGGGCTCGCGCGGATGCTGAACACCACGCCCATCGATGCGGTCGTCGCCCCGGGCGGGCACTCGCTGCTCGTGTTCGCCGTCGAGGAATCGAACCTGCCGGCGGTCGAGCTTCTCGTCTCGCGCGGCGCCGCGCTCGACTTGCGCGACGAGCACGGCTCGACGGCGCTCGCGATCGCGGTGGAGATCGGCTTCGAGGAGGCTGCACGACACCTCGGGAATGACCCCGCTCGACATCGCCGACGACCACGGCGCCCACGACATCGCGGCCATCCTCCTTCGCCACGGCGCCAAGTCCAGCAAGGAGCTCGCTCCCCAGCAGCCGTGACGGCTCCGCCCGGTCCCTGCTATAGTGGCCCCATGAATGCAGTCGGCGGTTCCTTGCTTCGCCTCCCGGGCAGCGCACTCGCGCCGGCCCTGCTGCTGCGCCTCGCGCGCTAAAACTCCAAACCACAGTTGTTGCAGCACCAGGCCGCTCCGGAACAGCGGGGCGGGTCAATCCATCCGGCATCCGGAGACAGAACATGCGTGACCACCTGATCATTTTCGATACCACCATGCGCGACGGCGAGCAAAGCCCCGGCGCGGCGATGACGAAGGACGAGAAGGTTCGCATCGGCAAGCAGCTCGAGCGCCTGCGCGTGGACGTGATCGAAGCGGGATTCGCGGCGTCGAGCCCGGGCGATTTCGAGGCGATCCGCGCGGTGGCGGCGGCGGTGAAGGACTCCACCGTGTGCTCGCTCGCGCGCGCCAACGACAATGACGTGAAGCGCGCCGGCGAAGCGGTGAAGGGCGCCAATCGCGGCCGCGTGCACACGTTCATCGCGACCAGTCCCATCCACATGAAGCACAAGCTGCGCATGGAGCCCGACGCGGTGCTCGAAGCGGCGGTGCGCTCGGTGAAGCTCGCGCGCCAGTACACCGACGACGTGGAGTTCTCCGCCGAGGACGCGGTGCGCTCCGAGGTCGATTTCCTGTGCCGCATCTTCGAGGCGGCCATCAAGGCGGGCGCCACCACCATCAACGTGCCGGACACCGTGGGCTACAGCGTCCCGGAAAAATGGGGCGAGCTCATCCGCACGCTGATCGAGCGCGTGCCCAATTCCGGCAAGGCGGTCTGGTCCACGCACTGCCACAACGACCTCGGGATGGCCGTGGCGAACTCGCTGGCCGCGGTGATGGCGGGCGCCCGCCAGGTCGAGTGCACCATCAACGGCCTGGGCGAGCGCGCCGGCAATGCCTCGCTGGAGGAGATCGTGATGGCGGTGAAGACGCGCGCCGACTTCTTCAAGATCACTACCGGCATCGACGCCACGCAGATCGTGCCCGCAAGCAAGCTGGTCTCGACCATCACCGGCTACCCGGTGCAGCCCAACAAGGCCGTGGTGGGCGCCAACGCGTTCGCGCACGAGTCGGGCATTCACCAGGACGGCGTGCTCAAGCACCGCGAGACCTACGAGATCATGAAGGCGAGCGACGTGGGCTGGGGCGCCAATCGCCTCACGCTGGGAAAGCTCTCGGGGCGCAACGCGTTCAAGACGCGCCTGCAGGAGCTGGGCATCACGCTCGCGTCCGAGGAGCAGCTGAACGCGGCGTTCGCGCGCTTCAAGGAGCTCGCGGACAAGAAGCGCGAGATCTTCGACGAGGACATCCAGGCGCTACTCTCCGACGAGGCGGTGACGCCGGAAGTCGAGCACTACCGCTTCGTCTCGATCTCGGCGCACTCGGAGACGGGCGAGCAGCCGTTTTCGCGCATCGTGATGATGGAGGAGGGCAAGGAGCTTCGCGCCGAAGCGCGCGGCGCGGGCATCGTCGACGCCACCTTCAAGGCGATCGAGAGCGTCGTGCAGAGCGGCACGGAGCTGCAGCTGTATTCCGTGAACAACGTCACCGAGGGCACCGACTCCCAGGGCGAGGTCACGGTGCGCCTGTCGAAGAACGGACGCATCGTGAACGGCATGGGCTCGGACACCGACATCGTGGTCGCCTCCGCGAAGGCCTACATCAACGCGCTGAACAAGATGAGCGCGAAATCGCAGCGCATGAACCCGCAGTACGGAGAAGCGGTGGCGACGGGGAGCGCGCTCTAGCGCAGCGGCCGCGCGTCCTGTAAAAGGACGCGTGGCCTCGATTCCGACCCTCACGCTTCGCGACGGCGAAGTGGTGCCCCGCCTCGGCATGGGCACCTGGCACATGGGCGAGCGCGCGGCCAATCGCGCGGCGGAGGTGGACGCGCTGAGGCTGGGCCTCGACCACGGCATGAACCTCGTCGACACCGCGGAGATGTACGGCGATGGCGGTGCGGAGAGCGTCGTCGGCGAGGCGATCCACGGCTGGCGCGACGGCATCTTCGTGGTGAGCAAGTTCTATCCGCACCATGCGTCGCGCCGCAAGCTCATCGCCGCCTGCGACGGCTCGCTCGCCCAGCTGGGTGGCGAGACCATCGACCTTTACCTGCTCCATTGGCGCGGCACCGTTGCCCTCGAGGAGACGGTAGCCACGCTCGAGGAGCTGGTGAGCATCGGCAAGATCCAGCGCTGGGGCGTGTCCAACTTCGACGTGGCGGACATGGAGGAGCTCGTGGCGCTGCCGGGCGGCGATCGCTGCGCGGCGAACCAGGTCCTCTACAACCTCGCGCATCGCGGTCCCGAGTTCGACCTGCTGCCGTGGTGCGCCGCGCGCCGCATTCCGATCATGGCGTACTCGCCGCTCGATGAAGGACGGCTCGTGCGCCATCCGGCGATCGCTTCCGTCGCCCATCGCCTGGCGGTCGATCCGGGGCAGGTCGCGCTCGCCTGGGTATTGCGAAACGACAACGTGATCGCGATCCCGAAGGCATCGTCGCGCGAGCACGTGCTGGCCAATCGCGCGGCCGCGGACGTCCACCTCGATCGCGCGGCGCTCGAGCTGCTGGACCAATCGTTCCCGGCGCCCCGTCGCAAGCGGCCGCTGGACATGATATGAAGGCGCCATGAGAACCCGCGCGCGCCTCGCCGCCGTTCTTGCATGCCTTCTCGCCGCATCGGCGGCGTGGGCGCAGCAGTATCCGTCGCGGCCCATCCACTGGGTGGTTCCCTATACCCCGGGCGGCATCACGGATTCGGTGACGCGAATCGTGGCGAACAAGCTCGAGGCCGCCCTCGGCCAGCCGATCGTCATCGAGAACAAGCCAGGCGCCAACAGCATCGTCGGCGTGGAAAGCGTGGCGCGAAGCGCCCCCGATGGCTACACAGCGCTCACGGTGATCGCCGCGCACGCCGCGAACGCTACGCTGTACACGGGCAAGCTGGCGTTCGACCCGGTGAAGAGTTTCGCGCCGATCTCGCTCGTGGGCGTGGCTCCGCTCATCCTCACGGTGACGAACGATTTTCCCGCGCGCGACGTGAAGGAGCTCATCGAGTACGCGCGCGCGAATCCGGGGAAAGTGTCTTTCGGATCGAGCGGCGTCGGAGCGGCCGCGCACCTCACCACGGAGCTCCTCGCACAGACGGCCAACATCCAGATGGTGCACGTCCCGTACAAGGGCACGGCACCCGCGCTCACGGGGCTGCTCGCGGGCGACATCCAGGTGCTGGTGGACGTGCCGAGCAGCATGATGCCCCACGTGCGCGCGGGCAAGATTCGCGCGCTGGGACTTTTCGCCTCGCGCCGCAGCCCGGGCGCGCCGGACGTTCCGACGTTGGTCGAGGCGGGCGGCCCGCCCGTCGAGGGATCGACGTGGGTGTTGTTCCTTGCGCCGGCGGGCACGCCGCGCGAAATCGTGGCGCGGCTCTCGGCGGAAACCGCGAAAGTGCTCGCAATGCCAGAGATCCGAGCGCGCTTCGAGCAACTCGGCGTCGAGCCCGGTGGCGGCACGCCGGCGGAGGCCGCCCGCTTCCTCGACGCGGAGATCGAGAAATGGGCGCGCGTCATCACTACCGCGAAGGTGAAGCCCGAATGACAGGGAGCCATCGAGAATGAGACTGCGCACGCTGCTCGCCATCGCCCTCGCCACTGCCGCGTGCACCGTTCCCGCGCTCGCGGCCGACTATCCTGCGCGCCCGATCACGCTCATCGTGCCGTGGCCGGCGGGCGGCTCCACGGACACGCACCTGCGCAAGCTCGCCGAGATCGCGTCTCGCCAACTCGGCCAGCCGATCGTCATCGAGAACAAGCCGGGCGCGAGCGGGATGCTCGGCCCTTCAGTGATGGCGCGCAACGCCGCCCCCGACGGATACACGATTTCGCAGCTCACCGTCGCGGCGTTCCGCCAGCCTTACATGCAGAAGGTCGACTGGGACCCGCTCAAGGATTTCACCTACATCATCGGCGTGAGCGGTTATACCTTCGGCGTCGTCGTGAAGTCGGATTCTCCGTTCAAGAGCTTCGAAGACCTGATGGCGTATGCCAAGGCCAACCCGGGGAAGATGTCGTATGCATCGACGGGTACGGGAACCTCTCCGCACCTGCTGGTCGAGGACCTCGCCGCGAAGGCGGGCGTGCAGCTGCTCCACGTGCCATACAAGGGAAACGCAGACTCGACGCAAGCGCTCATGGGCGGACACGTGATGGCGCAGTCGGATGCGACGGGGTGGGGCAAGTTCGTCGATGCCGGCACCTTCCGGTTGCTCGTGACGTTTGGCGAGCAGCGCACGCGCTGGGGCGCGCCCACCGCGAAGGAGCTGGGCTACGACGTCGTCTCGTATTCGCCATACGGCATCGTGGGGCCGCGCGGCATGGATCCGAAGGTCGTGAAGATCCTGCATGACGCCTTCAGGAAAGCGATGGACGATCCCGAGAACATGAAGATGCTGCAGACACTCGACCAGGTCTACTGGTACAGGTCCAGCGCCGACTACGCGAAGTGGGCGGCCGACCAGTACGTTTCCGAGCGCGCCCTCATCGAACGGCTGGACCTGATGGCGAAGTAGGCAGGGCCTCGCGGCCGCGCGCCATCTGCGCAAGCCGGTTCTTCAGGACCTTGCCGTTGGCGGCGGTCGGGAGCGCGCCGATCGCGATGACTTCACAGGGCCGCTTGTAGGGCGCGAGCAACCCGGCAGCGTACTCGAGCAACACCTCGGGCGTCGCGCGCGCACCCGCCGCCAGCTCCACGAACGCGACGACCTCCTCCTCGCCGTTCTCGGTCTTGCGGCCGATGACCGCCGAGTGCGTCACGTCGGGATGCGAGTTGAGCACCGCTTCCACCTCAACGGGGTTCACGTTGAAGCCCGAGCGGATGATGAGCTCCTTCAGCCGGCCCTCGATGAAGTACGCGCCGTCCACGCCCTGGCGCGCGATGTCGCCGGTGGCGAGCCAGCCGCCAGGCCGGATCGCTTCAGCGGTGGCGTGCGGATCGCGGTAGTAGCCCTTCATGATGTTGGGCCCGCGCGCCCAGAGCTCCCCCGGCTCGCCGACAGGGATGTCGCGGCCTTCCATGTCGACGATGCGAAGCTCGACGCCGGGGAGCGCGCGGCCCACCGAGCAATCGGCGCGCGGCTCATCGTGGCGCGTCTGCGTGAGGGTGGGCGATGCTTCCGTAAGGCCGTAGCCATTGTGGAGGGGCAGGCCGAGCGTCGATTCGACCTCGCGCTTCAACGCGGGCGCGAGGGGCGAGCCACCCGCGTAGAGAAAGCGAAGCTGCGGCGCCTGCAGCTTGCCGCCACGCGCCTTCAAATGCTCGAGCAGCTTCGCGTACATGGCAGGCACGCCCTGGCACACCGTGATGGCGTGGCTCGCGAGGAACTCCGTCATCGACGCGGGATTGAAGCGCGCCTGCAGGTGCAGGCTCGCACCTGCATGCAGCGTGCCCACGCACACGGAAGCCAGTCCATAGACGTGCGAGAGCGGCAGCAGGCCGTAGACGCGATCGTCCTGCGTGAGCCGGCGCAGCTCACCCGAGACGCGCGCGATGAAGAGGAGGCTCGCATGCGTGAGCATCACGCCCTTGGGCTCGCCGGTGGTGCCGGTGGTATACAGGAGCGCCGCCACGTTGTCGCCCGCGCGGTTGGCGATCGGCTCGGGAAGGCTGCGCTCGTCCAGCGCGGTGACGGATATCGTTCCCCATCTGCCGAGCGAAAGGCGCGTGGCCTGCATGCGCTCGGCGTGGTGGCCGGCATCCGCGGAATCGTCGCCCAGGCACAGGACGCGCCGCGGCGTGCAGTGCGCGCGGACCGCATCGAGCTCGCGCGGCGAAAGGCGCGCGTTCACGCTCACCACCCATGCGCCCACGGAGGTCACCGCGAAGAGGACGGCGACCAGCGTCGCGCAATTCTCCGCCACGACCATCACGCGATCTCCCGCGCGCACGCCCAGGGTCAGAAGCAGCTCGGCGAGCTTCTTGCGTCCCTGCTCGAGCTCTCGCCAGGTCCATTCGCCGCGGGCATCGGATAGCGCGAGCGCGCCACCGCGGGTCGCGGCCCCGCGCGCCGTAATCTGCTCGAGCCTTCCGGGTGCGGCGAGGTCGGTGGTGGCGGGGTCGCGAATCACGCCGGCGGCGCTTTCCGACTAGTCCTTTTCGCGCGCGAGCTTCGGCGCGAGGCCCACATAGGTTGCAGGCGTGAGCGCCAGCAGGCGCGTCTTCGCCTGCGCGGGCAGCGGCAGCTTCTTCACGAACGCCTGCAGGTCCGCGCGCGTGATTCCGCCCTTGCCGCGCGTGAGGTGCTTCAGCTTCTCGTAGGAGCCGTCGATGCGGTGCGCGCGCATCACGGTCTGCACGGCCTCGGCGAGCACGTCCCAGTTGCCCTCGAGATCCGCGGCGATTCGCGCGGGATTGGCCTCGAGCTTGGCGAGCCCGCGCAGGCACGACTCGTAGCCGAGCAGGCTGTAGCCGAGCGCCACGCCGACGTTGCGAAGCACCGTCGAGTCGGTGAGGTCGCGCTGCCAGCGCGAGATGGGAAGCTTCTCCGAGAGGTGGCGCAGCAACGCGTTGGCGAGGCCGAGGTTGCCTTCGGAGTTCTCGAAATCGATCGGGTTCACTTTGTGCGGCATGGTGGAGGAGCCGACTTCGCCCGCCTTCGCCTTCTGCCGGAAGTAGCCGAGCGAGATGTAGCCCCACACGTCGCGGTCGAGGTCCACGAGGATGGTGTTGAGGCGTGCGAAAGCGTCGAAGGCCTCCGCCATCGCGTCGTGCGGCTCGATCTGGGTGGTGAGCGGGTTGTACGCGAGGCCGAGGCTCGCCACGAAGCGCTCGGCGAGCGCCGGCCAGTCCACGGCGGGCGCGCCGGCCATGTGCGCATTGAAATTGCCGGTCGCGCCGTTGAGTTTTCCAAGCAGCGCCACCGACGCGAGCTTTCCGCGGGCGCGCCGCAAGCGGTGCGCCACGTTCGCCATCTCCTTGCCGAGCGTCGTGGGCGTGGCGGGCTGGCCGTGCGTGCGCGAAAGCATCGCGACCTTGGCGTGTTGACTCGCCAGCGCGTCCAGGCGGGCCACGATGCGATCCGCCGCGGGCAGCAGGACCCTGTCGCGTCCGCCCATCAGCATGCGCGAGTGGGCGAGGTTGTTGATGTCCTCGGATGTGCAGGCGAAGTGGATGAACTCCGAGGCGGGCGCCACCTCGCGGTTGCTTGCGAAGCGTTCGCGCAGCCAGTACTCCACCGCCTTCACGTCGTGGTTGGTTTTCGCCTCGATCGCCTTCACGCGTTCGGCATCCGCGGGCGAGAACTTCGCCGCCGCGGCGCGCAGATCCTTCACCGCCTTCGCGGAGAAGGGCCGCAGCGGCGCGAACGAAGGCTCCGATGCGAGGGCGACCAGCCATTCGATCTCGATGGCGACGCGCTCGCGGATCAGCGCGAACTCGCTGAAGTGTACCTGGAGCGGCCGGACCTTGGCCGCATAGCGCCCATCGAGGGGAGAAAGGGCGGTGAGGGGCGAGGACATTGGGGACGTGAATCTTACCATTGCTGCTATACACTCATTCCCATCCAGGGGGAGGCGCATGAAGCTCATCGGATCGAAGACAAGCCCGTACGTGCGCAAGGTGCGCGTGGTGATGGCGGAGAAAGGCATCGCGCACAATTTCGTCGAGGAGAATGCGTGGTCCGTCGAAACGACGGTGCCGCGATTCAACCCGCTCAACAAGGTGCCGGCACTCACGCTCGAGGACGGCGAGTCGATTTACGATTCGGTGGTGATCGTCGAGTACCTCGACACGCTCCCGGGCCTGCGACTCATTCCCGAAGATCCGCGCGCGCGAGCGCTCGTACGGCGCGACGAAGCGCTGGGAGATGGCATCTCGGACGCGGGCATCGCCATGCGCCTCGAGAGCCAGCGCGATCCGGCGCGGCAGGACGCCGCATGGATCGCGCGCCAGAAGAGCAAGGTGGACTCGGGCATCAACGCGGTGTCGCGCTCGGTGGCCCACCGCAAGGGCGGTCCCATGACGGTCGGCGACATCGCTTGCGCGTGCGCGCTCTTCTGGCTCGAGTTCCGCCTCCCTGAGATCCGCTGGCGCGACGACCCGGTGCTGCGCGCCTGGGCCGAGTCGCTCGAGGGGCGTCCCTCGTTCGCAATCGGTCCCTCGAAGCGGCGGCAAGCCTCGACCCGGCGCGCCATCGTTCCTGGAATCACCGTCTCGCTCGCTCCTACCCATTTCGCTCGAACTGTCGGCGATATCTCATACTCGACCGGCAGTGACGGGCGCCTCTCGAGTCTTGCCGCCGCTTCGAGGGCACCTCCTTGGTGCGAGACCACCATCGGCCCATTTGGATGCCGCCGACGAATTCATGCGACGAAGGCGTGGCGTCCCTGAGCTTCATTGAAGTGTTGCGGCAAGGGTCGAGAGGACCGCGTCACCGGTGATCGACGAGGCGACGGTGCGGCCACTTCGAGCGTGAGGGGTCGGAGCGAGCGAGACGGTGATTCCAGGAACGATCGGGCCGGGTCGACCCTTGCCGCCACTTCGATGAAGCGAAAGCCGGGACCTTCTAGTTGATGATGCCGCCGCCGAGGCATTCGTCGCCGCGGTAGAGCACGGCGGATTGTCCCGGCGTCACGGCCCACTGCGGCGCGGGGAACTCGAGTTCGAACGCCCGCTCGCCCGAGGGCACGAGCTCGCATTCGGAGTCGGCCTGTCGGTAGCGCGTCTTCGCCGCGAAAGCTCCCGCGCCCGGCGCGGCGCCCGCGATCCAGCTCGCGTCGGCGGCGGCGAGCTGGCGCTTCAGCAGCAGCGCATGGTCATGCCCCTGCACGACGATGAGCGTGTTGGTCCCAAGGTCCTTGCCCGCCACGTACCAGGGATCGCCCTCGCCTTCGCGGCGCCCGCCGATGCCCAGGCCCTGGCGCTGGCCGATGGTGTAGTACATGAGGCCCTCGTGCTCGCCGACGTGCTCGCCTTCCGGCGTAGTCATCGGGCCCGGCTGTCTCGGCAGGTACCGCGAGAGGAATTCGCGAAACGGCCGCTCGCCGATGAAGCAGATGCCGGTCGAGTCGCGCTTGGCGTGGTTGGGGAGTCCTGATTCGCGCGCGAGCCGGCGCACGTCGGCCTTGAGCAGATGGCCCACGGGAAACATCGTGTGCGCGAGCTGGGCTTGCGTGAGCCGGTGCAGGAAATAGCTCTGGTCCTTGCCGGGATCGAGGCCCTTCAGCAGGACGAAGCGCCCGTCGCGTTCCTCGACGCGCGCGTAGTGCCCGGTGGCGATGCGCCCGGCGCCGAGCGCAATTGCATGGTCGAGGAACGCCCTGAACTTGATCTCGGCATTGCACATCACGTCGGGATTGGGCGTGCGCCCGGCGCGGTACTCGGCGAGGAAGCTGGCGAAAACGCGCTCGCGGTATTCGGCCGCGAAATTCACCGCCTCGATCTCGATCCCGATCTTCTCCGCCACCGAGACCGCGTCGACCAGGTCCTCGCGCGTGGAGCAGTACCGGTCGTCGTCGTCGTCCTCCCAGTTCTTCATGAAGAGGCCGACCACGTCGTGTCCCGCGCGCTTGAGCAGCAGCGCCGCGACGGCGGAATCCACGCCTCCGGACAGTCCGACGACGATTTTCATTGGAACGATTCTACGTGGCCTCGCAAAATGAAAGCGGGGCCGAAGCCCCGCTTTCGCACATCGGGAAAAACGGAATTACGACTTCTTCGACGCGTCGGCTTTCGGAGCGTCGGTCTTGGGCGCGTCGGCTTTCGGCGCGGCGGCCTTCGGCGCATCGGCTTTCGGCGCATCGGCGGCTTTCGGCGCCTCGGCCTTGGCCTGCTTCTTCTTGTCGTCCTTCTTCACGGTCTTCTTCTTGGCCTTCTTCTTATCGTCCTTCATGGCCGTGTCGGTCTTCGCGGCGGGCTCGGCCTTGGCGGCGGGCGTGGCGGGCATCGCGGGTTCGGCCTTCGTGCCGGTTGTGGCGGCGGGCTTGGCGGGTTCCGCGGGCTTAGCCGGCGTGGCGGGCGTGGCCTGGGCGAACACCGCCGAGGTGAACATCATGGCGATCAGGGCAGACAGCTTCTTCATTTGAGTGTTGTTCCTAGAGTTTGTTTGGTTTGATAAGTATCAATGTATCGACTGCGCTGGGATCAGCCTCGTCGCCTGCATTAACGTCGCGCATTATATCGGGGTTGACACGCGCGGTCGCCCCTCTAGAAACAGCGTTTCAGCCGGCGAGCTTCCACTCGCCGGGAGCCAGTCCTTCGACGCTCCAGGGTCCGACGCGCCAGCGCACCAGGCGCAGTGTCGGCAAGCCCACGGCCGCGGTCATCCGGCGCACCTGGCGGTTGCGGCCTTCGATGAGCTCGAGCTCGATCCACGAGTCGGGAATTTCACGGCGCACGCGGATGGGCGGATCGCGCGGCCACAACCCGGCAGGCGACTCGATGGCGCGCGCACGCGCCGGCCGCGTCATGCCGTCGTTGAGCTTCACGCCCGAGGAGAGCTTCGCGAGCGCCTCGCGCGTGGCGATGCCTTCCACCTGCGCCAGGTAGATCTTGGGCATCTTGTGCCGCGGCTGGCTGATCGAAGCCTGCACCGCGCCGTCGTCGGTGAGGACGAGCAGGCCTTCGCTGTCCGCGTCGAGGCGCCCGGCCGGATAGACGCCCGGTACGTCGACGAGGTCCTTCAGCGTGCGCCCCTCGCCGCTGAACTGGCACACGACCCCGTACGGTTTATTGAGGAGGATCACCTTGGCCATGGGGGAATCGGGGAAGATCGCCTTGCTATAATTCTTCGGTTCTGCAGGTGCATTTTCCCCTTCCAGGAGTCCGAATGAACAAGATCAAGGTCAAGAATCCCGTCGTCGAGATGGACGGCGATGAAATGACCCGCATTATCTGGCAGAAGATCCGCGAGAAGCTGATCCTTCCCTATCTCGACATCGACCTCAAGTATTTTGACCTCGGCGTCGAGCACCGCGACGCCACCAACGACCAGGTGACGGTCGATGCCGCAAACGCCACCAAGCAGTACGGCGTGGCCGTGAAGTGCGCCACCATCACGCCCGACGCGAACCGCGTGAAGGAATTCAAGCTGAAGCAGATGTGGAAGAGCCCCAACGGGACCATCCGCAACATCCTCGACGGCACCATCTTCCGCGAGCCCATCATCTGCCAGAACGTGCCGCGCCTCATCCCGCACTGGAACAAGCCCGTCGTCGTGGCACGCCACGGCTTCGGCGACCAGTATCGCGCGACCGACATTCACTTCGACGGGCCGGGCACGCTGAAGATGACGTTCACGCCGAAGGACGGCGGCGCGCCCATCGAGCGCGAGGTGTTCCAGGCCCCCGGAGCGGGCGTGGCCATGGCCATGTACAACCTCGACGCTTCGATCCGGGGCTTCGCGCAGGCGTGCTTCAACTACGCCCTCGGCCGCAACTACCCCGTGTACTTGTCGACCAAGAACACCATCCTCAAGGTATACGACGGAAACTTCGCCAACATCTTCCAGGACGTGTACGAAAAGGAGTTCCGCTCGCGCTTCGAGTCGGTGGGGCTCACCTACGAGCACCGGCTGATCGACGACATGGTGGCCTCGAACCTCAAGTGGAACGGCGGCTACCTCTGGGCATGCAAGAACTACGATGGCGACGTGCAATCCGACACGGTCGCGCAGGGCTACGGCTCGCTGGGCCTCATGACCTCGGTGCTCACGACGCCGGACGGAAAGACGGTGGAGGCGGAAGCGGCGCACGGAACGGTCACGCGCCACTATCGCCTGCACCAGCAGGGCAAGCCCACGTCGACGAACCCGATCGCCTCGATCTACGCGTGGACGCGCGGCCTCATCTACCGCGGCAGGATGGACGGCACTCCCGAGGTCGTGAAATTCGCCGAGACACTGGAGAAGGTCTGCGTCGACACGGTCGAGGGCGGCAAGATGACCAAGGACCTCGCCATCCTCATCCGTCCCGACCATCCGTTCCTCTCGACGGAGGAGTTCATGGATGCGGTGGACTCGGAGCTCAGGCGCCGCATGAAGCAGTAGCGCGGTTACAAGAAAAAACCCCCGCGGCCTGCGCCGCGGGGGTTCTCGAAGACTGCTCCCCTTATGCTGCCTGGATATTCGACGCCTGCTTGCCCTTCGGTCCCTGCGTCACATCGAAGGAAACTTTCTGGCCTTCCTTGAGGGTCTTGAAGCCCTGCATCTGGATCGCCGAGAAGTGCGCGAAGAGGTCTTCGCTGCCGTCGTCGGGCGTGATGAACCCGTAACCCTTCGCATCGTTGAACCACTTCACTGTTCCGGTTGCCATGCGCTTACTTGCCTCTTGTTAAACGGGTGGAGTCCCGCAAATCGCTTGGAATCCAGGCCCGCTCGTCGCGAAATCCTTGAAAACCAAACTCCAACGCGCGTTTTACGCGCCGTTCCCGGCAACTGTCAATAGACGTGTATCTGCGCCGCAACAGGTCCCCGGAAGCTGATCCTCGGCGCGAAAAGACGGTGCCAACCGCTTGAAGGGCTTGAAAAACCGCCCCCGGCCGTCCATATTAACCAGTAGGTTGGTCCATCCGAGAAGGGAACAGGTAGGTGGCCGAGAAACCCGACGGCTCGACAGTCGTAAAGCCGAGCGAGACGCAGGTCAAGCCACCCCCCATGTTCCAGGTCGTCATGTACAACGACGACTACACCCCCATGGAATTCGTCGTCGAGGTGTTGCAGGTGTTCTTCGCGCTGCCGCGGGAACGGGCTACCCAGATCATGCTCAAAGTTCATACTGAGGGAAGGGGAGTCTGCGGGATCTACCCCAAAGACGTTGCATCCAGCAAGGTGGAACAGGTCACTAGCTATTCGCGCGAGCACCAGCATCCGCTGCAATGCGCGATGGAGGAAACATGATTGCCCAGGAGTTGGAAGTCAGCCTGCACATGGCGTTCGTGGAGGCGCGGCAGAAGCGACACGAGTTCATCACCGTGGAGCACCTGCTGCTCGCCCTCTGCGACAACCCTTCGGCCTCGGAGGTGTTGAAGGCCTGCGCGGCGAAGATCGACGAACTGAAGAAGGCTCTGTCCGACTTCGTGATGCAACACACGCCGACCGTGGCGGGCACCGGGGAGGTGGACACGCAGCCCACACTCGGTTTCCAGCGCGTGATCCAGCGCGCCATCCTCCACGTCCAGTCCTCGGGCAAGAAGGAGGTGACCGGCGCCAACGTGCTCGTCGCGATCTATGGCGAGAAGGATTCGCACGCCGTGTACTTCCTGCACCAGCAGGGCGTCTCGCGCCTGGACGTCGTGAACTACATCTCGCACGGCATCACCAAGGCGCCCCAGGCGCCGGGCTCGCGCGAGGAGAACGAAGCCGAGACAGAGGCGCCCGAGGCGCAGGCCGGCGGCGCGCTCGAGAGCTTCACGCAGAACCTCAACCAGCTCGCCGTCGACGGCAAGATCGATCCGCTCATCGGCCGCGAATCGGAGCTGGAGCGCGTCGTGCAGATCCTCTGCCGGCGCCGCAAGAACAATCCGCTCCTCGTGGGCGAGGCGGGCGTCGGCAAGACGGCCATCGCCGAAGGGCTCGCCAAGCGCGTGATCGACGGCCAGGTGCCCGAGATCCTCGCCAAGGCGCAGGTCTACGCGCTCGACATGGGGGCGCTGCTGGCGGGAACGAAGTACCGCGGCGACTTCGAGCAGCGCCTGAAGGCGGTGCTGAAGCAGCTCGTGGACAACCCGAACGCGATCCTTTTCATCGACGAGATCCACACGCTCATCGGCGCCGGAAGCGCCTCGGGCGGCACGCTGGACGCCTCGAACCTGCTGAAACCCGCGCTATCGTCGGGCGCCCTCAAATGCATCGGCGCCACGACATACAACGAGTACCGCGGCATCTTCGAGAAGGATCACGCGCTGTCACGCCGCTTCCAGAAGGTGGACGTGAACGAGCCCAGCATCCAGGAGACGGTGGAAATCCTGAGGGGACTCAAGTCGCGCTTCGAGCTTCACCATGGCGTGAAGTACACCGCCAACGCGCTCACCACGGCGGCGGAGCTGTCGGCACGCTACATCAACGACCGGCACCTTCCCGACAAGGCGATAGACGTGATTGACGAGGCGGGCGCGCTGCAGCGCATCCTGCCCAAGTCGAAGCAGAAGAAAGTGATCGGCAAGCCCGAGATCGAGGAGATCGTCTCCAAGATCGCCCGCGTGCCGGCACGCAACGTCTCCAACGACGACCGCTCGGCGCTGAAGAACCTCGACCGTGACCTCAAGGCGGTGGTGTTCGGCCAGGACAAGGCGATCGACGCGCTCTCGGCAGCCATCAAGATGGCGCGCTCGGGGCTCGGCAACCCGCAGAAGCCGGTCGGAAGCTTCCTCTTTTCAGGCCCCACCGGTGTGGGCAAGACTGAAGTCGCGCGCCAGCTCGCCTTCATCATGGGCGTGGAGCTGATCCGCTTCGACATGTCCGAGTACATGGGGCGCCACGCGGTGTCGCGCCTCATCGGCGCGCCTCCGGGCTACGTGGGTTTCGACCAGGGCGGGCTCCTCACCGAGGCCATCACCAAGCACCCGTACTCCGTGCTGCTGCTCGACGAGATCGAGAAGGCGCACCCGGACATCTTCAACATCCTTCTGCAGGTGATGGACCACGGCACGCTCACCGACAACAACGGCCGCAAGGCGGACTTCCGCAACGTGTGCGTCATCATGACCACCAACGCGGGCGCGGAAGGGCTGTCGAAGAACACGATGGGCTTCACGCAGACCAAGACCGCCGGCGACGAGATGGGCGAGATCAAGCGCATGTTCACGCCGGAGTTCCGCAACCGCCTGGACGCGGTCGTGTCCTTCGCCTCCCTGGACGAGCAGATCATCCTGCGCGTGGTGGAAAAGTTCCTCATGCAGCTGGAGAGCCAACTGTCCGAGAAGAAGGTCGAGGCGCTCTTCACCGAGAACCTCAAGAAGTACCTGGCGAAGAACGGCTTCGACCCGCTCATGGGCGCGCGCCCGATGGCGCGCCTCATCCAGGACACGATCCGGCGCGCGCTCGCCGACGAGCTGCTGTTCGGCAAGCTCGCCAACGGGGGCCGCGTGACCATCGACGCGGACGACGCGGGCAAAGTGATGCTCGACATCGCGCAGTCGGCGCCGCAGCCTCCGGAGCCGGTCGAGAGCACGTAATCGGCGACCGCGAAATCGACGCCCGCTTCCCCAAGCGGGCGTTTTCTTTTGGAGCTATCCTGCGCCGAACAAGGGAGGCCCCCATGGAGAAGCATCTCGCAATGGCTGCGGCGGCTGCGGCATTCGCGGCAGCGGCGCTCGCGCAGCAACCCGTGCCGCCGACCCCGGCGTTCGCGGCGCCGAACCTCACGCCGCAGGGCGTGGCCGCGCTGGCCGCGAACTGCGCCATGTGCCACGGTACGCGAGGGCTGCCCGCACCGGGCTCGTCGCTGCCGCGCATCGCGGGGCGCAACGCCGAGTCGACCATCGAGGCGATGAAGGCGTTCAAGGAAGGGAAGCGCGAAGCCACCGTGATGCACCAGATCGCGAAGGGCTTCACCGACAGCGAGATCGCGGCCATCGCCGGCTACTTCGCCTCGCAGCGGGAGGGATCATGAGCCTTCAACGCCGCGATTTCCTGAAGGCGGGCGGGGCCGCGCTGGCGGCGGGCCTCGCGGGTTGCGCGACGATGAGATCCGCTTCCGGACCGGCGAAGGCGCGCGTGGTCGTGGTGGGCGGGGGCTACGGCGGCGCGACGGCGGCTCGCTACGTGCGGCTGCTCGATCCGACCATCGACGTGATCCTCGTCGAGCAGAACGAGTCGTTCGTGTCGTGTCCCCTCTCCAACATGGTGCTGGGCGGTTTCAGGACCATGGGCGACATCACGCGCCCCTATTCCGGGCTCGAGGCGCGCGGCGTGCGCGTCGTGCGCGACACCGCGATCGCGATCGACGCGCAGAAGAAGCAGGTACGCCTTTCCCGCGGCGATGCGATCGGCTTCGAGCGTGTGATCGTCTCGCCCGGCGTGGACTTCATGTGGGAGGCGCTGCCGGCGATGGCGAGCGAAAGCGCGCAGGGAGAGGTCCTCCATGCCTGGAAGGCGGGCCCGCAGACCGCGGCGTTGCGCCTCCAGCTCGAGGCGATGCCCGACGGCGGCATCTACGTCCTGTCGATTCCCGAAGCCCCGTACCGCTGCCCGCCGGGGCCTTACGAACGCGCGTGCCAGGTCGCCGCCTACTTCCGGGCGCGCAAGCCGCGCTCCAAGGTGCTCCTCCTGGACGCCAACGCGGACGTCACGTCGAAGGGGCCGCTCTTCAAGAAGGCCTGGGCCGATCTCTACAAGGGGTTCATCGAGTACCGTCCCAACAGCAAGGCGGTGGACGTGGACGTGCGTGGCCGCGCGGTGAAGCTCGAGTTCGACGACGTGAAGGCCGACGTCCTGAACGTGTTGCCACCGATGAAGGCGGGCGGTGCCGCCGCTGCCTTCATCACCGTGAACAAGCGCTGGTGCGAGGTGGACTGGGTCACCTACGAATCGAAGGCGGCCAAGGGCGTGCACATCCTCGGCGACTCGCTGCAGATCGCGCCTGCGATGCCCAAGAGCGGCAGCATGGCCAACGGCCACGCCAAGGTCTGCGCGGCCGCGGTGGTGGCGCTCCTGCGCGGCGAAGCCCCGAACCCGTCGCCAACGCTCATCAACACGTGCTACAGCATGGTCTCCGACAAGCACGCGATCCACGTGGCCTCGGTTCACAAGTACGACGAGAAGGACCGCACCATGAAGGCGGTTCCCGGATCGGGCGGCGTGTCGCCGGGAATGAGCGAAGCGGAAGGCGCCTACGCCATGAACTGGGCGGCAAACATCTGGGCGGACGCGCTATCCTGAAGGGGTGAAGCGGCGCGCCCTCGTACTTTTTCCCGACGAATGGGATCACCTCGCGACGGGTGACGCGCGCTACGCGCAGCGCTTCGAGTTCCACTTCGAAGGCTTCGACCTCTTCAGCTTCCCGGACAACGCGCGGCTTTTCACCTTCGACGCGCTCGCCTTCGTCGAAAAGATCGTGGCGCGCTATCGCGATCGCGGGCTCGACGGCGTCGTCACCTCCGACGAGCAATTCGGGCCGTTCCTCGCCTCGCTCATCGCCGCGCGGCTCGCCCTGCCGCACTCGGAGCTGGCCGCGGTCCTCACGATCCAGCACAAGTACTACGCGCGCCAGGCCTTCGAGCGCATCGCCCCGGAGGCGAACGCGCGCTTCGGGCTGCTGCGACGTGGGTTCGACAAGCCCGACGAAGTCCCGCTGCCGTATCCGCTCTACGTGAAGCCCGCGAAGGCGGCCTTCTCGGTGCTGGCGCGGCGCGTGGATTCGTTCGAGGAGCTCCATCGCCACACACGCTTCGGCCGTTTCGAGCGCGCCATCATCGAGCGGCTGGTGCGCCCTTACGCAATGGTGATGCGGGCCCATTCCTCCATGACGGAGGACCCGTTCAGCATGGTGGTGGAGGAGGTCGCCCGCGGCGCGCAGGTGACCGCGAACGGCTTCGTGCGCGACGGCCGCGTCACCATGCTGGGCACCGTCGATTCGATCATGTATCCCGGCACCGACCAGTTCCAGCGTTTCCAATATCCGTCGTCGTTGCCGCCCGTGGATCTCGAGCGGGTCGATGCGCTCGCTACCCGTCTGATCGAAGGGCTTGGGTTGCGGCACGGCATGTTCAATACCGAGATGCGCATCGACCCGGCGAGCGGCGCGCTGCGCGTGATCGAGATCAACCCGCGCGCCGCCGGGCAGTTCTACGACCTTTTCGAGCGCGTGGACGGCTACAGCCCCTTCGATGCGTTGCTCGCGTTGCATTGCGGCGACGAGCCGGTGGTGAAGCGCGGCGAGGGGCGGGAGCGCCATGCGGCAAGCTTCGTGTTGCGGGACCTCGCGGGCGAGGGGCTTGGCCGGTGGCCATCGGCTCGCGACATCGAGTTGCTGGCCGCGCGGCATCCCGAGGGACACGTCATGGTGTATCGCAAACGCGGCGCCGACCTGGCCCGCGAGATGAAATGGCTCGGCAGCTATCGCTACTGCGTGTTCAACACGGGCGGCGCCACGCTCGACGCGATGTTCGCGAGCTTCGAGCGCCTCGTGCGCGACGTCGACTTCCATCCGGCGAGCCGGCGCTTTGCCGCGCGCGAGCTCGCCCCCGGCACGGAAGCCTAGGCGAGCCTCCCGGCAGGCTCGATCCATGCCGGGTCGAAATCCGGATTCACGAGCGAGGTGAGCACATGATCGCGCCACGCTCCATCGATGAAGAGATAGTCCTTCGCGAGCCCTTCGCGCACGAAACCCAGTCGCTCGAGCAGCCGGCCGCTGCGCTCGTTCTCCGGACGATAGTTGGCCATGATGCGATGAAGGCGCAGGGCCCCGAAGACGAACGCGTTGGTGGCGCGCAGCGCCTCGGACATGAGGCCCTGGCCTTCGTGGGAATGCGCGATCTGGTAACCCAGGTGGCAGGCGAGGAAGGGGCCGCGCACGATGTTCGTGTAGTTGCAGGTGCCCAGGATCGGGCTGGATTCGGATCCTTCAGGCTGGAGCACAAAGCGCGCCGCACGCCCCGCGAGGTACTCCTCGACGGCGATCGCGAGCCGATCGCGCCAGAAGTCCTCGGTGAAGAAGGCCGTGGTGGCCGGAGGCGACCAGCGATCCAGGTGGCTTTCGAAATTTTCCGAGAGGAAGCTCGCCATCGCCGCCTGCATTCCGGGACGCGCCAGGCGCACCGCAAGGCGCACGGTGTGCAATTCCGGCAGGGCGGGTGCCACTAACGCGCGGCGGTCAGGCCGCGAACACGCGCCATTGCTGCGTCCAACCGTCCATCGGCGCGCGCTTGAAGCCGCTCTTGGCGAACTGGTGCCAGCGGCCGAT
>WNFL01111502.1_pt2 | contig 32098 bp, 28 predicted proteins | sample 5400361 | NCBI WGS metagenome assembly WNFL01 (sample SAMN13153351, study PRJNA577476) | soil metagenome | isolation source: 40 cm soil on Douglas fir-dominated hillslope | place: USA:California | collected 2013-09-17
CGCTTCCTGATCCGCACAGCCGCACCCAGACCGGACCCGTCCCCGCCAGCTTTTCGTACAGCGCCCGCAGTTCAGGATGTTTGCCGAATACCGGCGATTCGAAGTCGTTGCCGCCGAGCCGGCCGATGCTGCCCCACGTCGCGAGTGCCTCGGCGTCGAGCGCCACAGGTCCCCGCGCCACCGGTGTAGGATTGGCGTCGTCCCACCAGCGATAGGCATCGGGTGTGGACACCGCGACGGGCGGCACCGCGATGAGCGCCGGCGCCGCCGGCGGAGCGGGGAGGCGAAACAGTCGCTCGCCACGGCCCCACGCGAGCGCGAGCGGCGCGCCGCTCGCGAAGAAGGCGACATCGGCGCCGAGTCGCGCCGCGAGATGCACCAGCTCGTGGCGCGGGACGGCGTTTCCGGCGAGCGCGTTCACGGCGTGCAGCGCGGCCGCCGCGTCGCTCGAGCCGCCCCCAAGTCCTGCCCGTATGGGGATGCGCTTCGTGAGCCGTAGCGCCACCCCGAACCGGCTGCCTGTCGCCTCGAGCACCGCGCGGGCGGCCCGGACCGCGAGGTTCTCCTCCGCGGGACCCAGGTCTGGTCCCTCGACCTCGAGGGTCACTCCCGAATCCACGCGCCGCACGCCCAACTCATCCGCCAGCTCGAGCAGCGCGAACGCGGTCTCGATCTGGTGATAACCCGAGCTCTCGCGCGCGAGGATTCGGAGGAAGAGGTTGAGCTTGGCGTGCGCGGCGACGCGCACGCCGGCAAGCGGCGCAGGTGCAATCGCGACAGGGACCAGAGGCCGAGCAGCGTGATCGGCAGGAACGTGGTCAGATGGTAGGTGAGGGCATAGCTCACGGCGCGGCTCGGCTCCACGGTGTAGACCGCCAGCGTGACCCGCGTGGCGGCCTCGAACACGCCGACGAACCCGGGGGTCGAGGGGACGGCCACGCCGAAGCCAATGATCCCCTGGAGCAGCAGCGCGGCCTCGAGCGGCACGGCGAGGCCGAACGCCCGGAAGCAAACGGCGAACGCCGCCGCGTTCGTGCCCCACAGGACGAGCGACCACACCACGACACCCGCGAACCGGGTGGGACTCTTCAGGACGCCGAGCCCGTCCACAACGCCCTCCGCCCAATGCGTGAGCCTGTTCGCGATGCGCTCCGAGAGGAGGCGATGGGTCACGCGCGCGAGGAGCGCGAGCCAGGGGGCGGGCCGGTGCACGACGAGCAGGGCGACGATCAGGATAGCGCCGAACAGCACCGCGCCGGCGCCGGCGAGCCCGGAGAGTGAGCGGCCCTGCACGACGGTGTTCGACGGGAACGACGGTGCCGCGATCGCCACGGCCATGAGTGCCAGCATGACGAGCGCGTCGAAGACCCGTTCCACGCCGACCGAGCCGAGGGCGGTGGTGAACCGCACGGGAAGCTGGCGCTGCGCGACGTAGGCGCGCGCCACCTCACCGGCGCGGGCCGGCAGCAGGTTGTTGGCCATGAACCCGATCGCCGTCGCGTGCCACAGGGGCAGCCATGGCAAGGCTCGGCCCTCCGCGTCGCGGAGGATCAATCGCCAGCGAATGGCGCGCAGCGGAAACGTGATGGTGGCGAGGAGCACGGCGAGTAGCAGCAGCCCAGGATCAGCGCCGCGCGCGTACGCGACCACGGCGGGGAACTTGACGTCTTGCAATACCCACGCGAGGAGCGCCGCGGTGACGACGAGCCCGATGACCCAGGCCCACCTTGCGTGGCGACTACTCGGGTTCGATGGCGAGGACAACGAGGTCGCAGACTTCGTCGATGATCGCGCGGAGATCGTCGCCGTTGACGCGCTTCGCCGTCTCGCGCAGCTCCTGGGCGCGCTGACGCGCCCGCCCACCGCGATACAGCAGGGTGCGGATGTCGACCACGGTGGGCTCTGGACCACCCCGGGGCACCGCCCCGGGGTCAGCCGGGACACGATCGGCGGGGCTGACCCCGGGCCGATGGCCCGGGGTGACCGGACGCCCAGTATCGGCCGACGGCCCCCTCAGCAGCACATCCAACGACGCGGCGCCGAACCCCGGGGCGGCGAGCCGCCGATAGGTGACCCAGGAGCCCACGAGGTCCGCTGATTCTGGGACTGGCTCTTCAAGGGCGGGGTGCGGGGCAGACACGCGTGGCGCCGACGGTCGCGCCGCAGGGGCCGGAGCCGGCGCGAGCGATTCGATCGGCACGACTGGCGCGCCTGCGCTCAGGGCGCGGACGGCCGCGGTGACCGTCGCGAGCTCGGCCGCGAGAGCGGCTTCGTCGCCCGCGCCGGAGCGCGACAGGATCTCGCCGGCGCGCCGCAGCTCCCCCGCGAACACGGCGGCCTGGTTCACCGCGATCCCGCGCGTCACGGCATCGCGAGCCACCTGAGCGAACTCGGCGGCCCGCTCGGCCACGGGCCCGCCACCTGCGCCGCCCAGCGCGCGGAACGTCCCCGCCAGGGTGTGCGCCCGCAGCTCGCGCTGCGTGGGGCTCGGCGCGCGCTCGAGCGAATCGGCGGCCTGGCGCAGGTGCTCGCCATGGCTGACGAGCTCCAGCCGCCCGAGCGTGGCCGGCCGGGCCGGCGGCGTGCCGCGCTGCACGATGTGGGGTCCGGCGTCGCCGTGAAACAGCGTGTCGATCGGGACGACGTCGGGTTCGCTCTCCATGAAGCGCATCAGCAACCCGGCGAACTTCCGGAACTCGGCGCCCTCCGGATCGGGGCGGCCCCGCTCGGCGACCTCCCGCGCGGCATGGGCGATCGAGCCGGCGGCGGTCTGGAACAGCTCGCCGACGAGCGCGGCGGGAGCGGCGCTGCTGCGGCTCAGCTCCCCAATAGCGCGCTCGATGCCTTCGAGTAGATCGGGGAGCGGCGGCAGATCGTTCAACGCGGCGAGACCGCGCAGGGGCTGGATCGCCTTGAGGACGTGCTGTAACGGGTCGTGGGCCAGGGGGTTGGCGCCGAGCGCTTTGCCGGCGCGGTCGAGCGCGCTGGCGATCGCGGCCCCCTCCCGCGCGACGAACGCCCGCGCGCCTGCATCGAGGCCCATCGCCTCCGCGGCCCGCACCTGCGCCGACGGCCGCCCGGCCAGCTGCTCGAGCTGTGCCGCCAGGGCTTCGGCCTTGACCGTGTCGGCCTCGGTCCAGCTGGCGGCGCGTCGCACGAAGATCTTCAGATCGTCCACCGCGCGGATCGCGATCTGCTTGGTGCCGGCGTCCCAGGCCCGCCGGCCCTCACGCACCGCCCGCGCCAGCGCCTCGACTCCCGTGGCCGCGCGGGCGATCGCCTGCTGGCTCGCCATCAGCGCGCTGCCGCGCAGCGCCCGCGACAACCGCACGAACTCGTCGGCCGCGGGCGCGGCGTCGCCCTGGAGCACGGCGTCGAGCCGGTCCAGGTACTCGCCCGCCTCGAGGGCGAAGAAGTCGGACATGCCGAGCGGCTGGCCCGGCGTCGGGTTGGTCATTTCGACACCAAGATAGGTGCCCTCGGGTCTTGCACCAACTGTTTCATGCGCCGTACCGCCTCCTCCAGCCCCCAGAACACGGCGTTACTGACGATCGAGTGCCCGATGTTCAGCTCCTCGATCTCGGGGATGGCGGCGACCGGCTGGACGTTCTGGTACGTCAGCCCATGGCCTGCATGGACTGCCAGGCCGAGGCTCTTCGCGTGCGCCGCCGCTCGACGCAGTTCGTTCAACGCTTTTGGTCCACGTCTCCACGAGTGTGCGTAGTTGCCCGTGTGGATCTCGATCGCCGGCACGCCGAGCGCGCGCGCCTGATCGATGGCCTTGCGCGTGGGATCGATGAACAGGCTGACGCGGATCCCGGCGTCCTGCAGGCCGCCGATGGCGGCCGCGAGGCGGCGGTCGCCGCGCCGCACCGCGAGCCCGCCCTCGGTCGTGATCTCGCGGCGCCGCTCCGGCACGAGCGTCGCTTGGAATGGCCGGATCCGGCGGGCGAGCCGCACGATGTCGGGATGCGCGCCGAGCTCGAGATTCACGACGGTGCGCACGCCGCGCGCGAGCGCGACCACGTCCGCGTCCTGGATGTGCCGCCGGTCCTCGCGCAGGTGCACCGTGATACCGTCGGCGCCGCCGCGCTCCGCGGCCGCCGCCGCCTGCACGGGGTCCGGTTCGTCGGTCTGGCGCGCTTCGCGCAGGGTCGCGACGTGATCGATGTTGACGTAGAGGCGCATGGCGTCTTAGGTTGGACTCCTTATGCGACGACTCCCCATGGTGGTCCTGCTACTCGCCGTCGCGTGCGGCCGCGGATCGGGTCCGCAGACGCCCGTGCCGCAGTCGGTGAATGCGGCGCTCGAGCAGTTCCTCGCGGCGGTGAAGGCGAACGATCTGAACCGGATGAGCACCCTGTGGGGCACGGATCGCGGCCCGGCGTCTCAATGGATGCAGGCGCAGGTGCTGCGCCAGCGCCTGACGGTCATTCAGAAATACCTCGATCATGTCGGCTACCGCATCATCGAAGGACCGCTTGCGGTCCCCAACCGCGGCGACCTGCGCACCTACCGCGTGGATCTGCAGCGGGGTGATTGCAACCAGGCGGTGCCGATCGACGTGGTGCGGACGCGCAGCGGCGGCTGGCTCGTGTACGACGTGCATCTCGAGTCTGCCGGGAGTCCGGCGGCGCGGTGTCAACCCGCGGGGTCGGGAACTCGGCAGTAGCGCAGGGCGTTTCACCTACTCTGTCAGCTCGACCAGAATGCCGTTGGTCGCCTGGGGATGCAGAAAGGCGATGCGCCGGCCGCCGGCGCCCAGACGCGGGGTGTCATCGACGAGGCGGTAACCGGCGGCGCGACAACGGGCCAACGCCGCGTCGAGATCCGGGACGCGATAGCAGACGTGGTGGATCCCGGGCCCGCGCCGGGCGAGAAACTTGGCGACGGGGCTCGTGGGGTCGATGGCCTCGAGCAGCTCGACGTCCACGTCGCCGAATCGCAGACTGACGATACTCGCGCCATCCGCCGTTTCGGGACGGCCGGGAACCAGACCGAGGACGTCGCGATAGAAGGGCAGGGCCTCGGCGAGGCTCGCCACGGCGATGCCGACGTGGGCAACTCGGGGCTCGGTCATACGACCGTCAACTTAACGATTGTGAGAGAAGGAGTGGAGGGTTCATGGAGGCGACTGCACATCCCGCAGCGGTGACCGACGCCACGTTTCCGCAGGAAGTCGAACAGCACAAAGGGCTCGTGATCGTGGACTTCTGGGCCACGTGGTGCGGCCCATGCCACCGGGTCGCCCCGATCATGGAGCAGCTGGCGAATGAGCACGCCGGCAAGATCAAAGTGCTCAAAGTGGACGTGGACGCCAACCCGGGTACGGCGATGCGCTTTAACGTCCGTTCGATTCCGAGTATTCTATTCTTCAAGGATGGGCGCCACGTGGACACCATCGTGGGCGCCTATCCGAAGCCGGCATTCGAGCAGAAGATCCAGCAGCACCTGGGCTAACCTCCCCGGAGGACGATGCGCGCGAGCACGGCTCGCCTGACGAATTCGCCGGTTCGCCTCGCGGATCTGCAGTTCCCGCAGGTGAACCGGCTCATTCATCGTACCCGCCTGGCATTCATCCACCTCGACAACCTGTTGGCCTTCGCGAAGCGCGATCGCGACGGGCGTGTGGATGGCTACATCGCGGCGTACCTGCCCGACGAATGTCTACTGCTGTTCTTCCGCAAAGGCGAGGCGGTGAACGCCGCGTCGCTGCATACCGCCGGGCGTCACGTCATCACGATCACCGAAGCCCTGAAACGGATGCGCGCGGAGGTGGAGCGCGGGGAGCTGGCGTATTGCGCGGCGCCGATGGAGCAGCTCGCGTGGATGTACATGTCGTGCGCCGGCGCGTACCAGAGCCGTTTCCTCGACGTCAATCAGCCCGACAAGTTCTTTCCCGTGCTGCAGCAGGAGCAGGTGACGGGCGTGTTGGAGCTGATCTCCAATGGCCGCGCGTCCTACCTCAAGTTCGAGAAGGGGCGCTACGTGAGCGGCTATTTCTGCGACAAGCCGGACGCGACGCCCCCGGCGCGGTATCTCGAGTCGCTCTTCGATGCGGGCCCCGACGGTGCGTCGCCGGCGATGTCGGCCGGCGCCTTCCCGGCCGCTGCCGACCTCCCCGCTCAGGCGCCCACCGCGCTTGTCAACACATATCGCGAGCTGTATTGGCGCATCGTGGACGCCATCGACCGCGAGTTCCCCGGTGAGGCCAAGAAACGCGCCCAGAAGGTCACGGCGGCGATCGTGGCGACGCACCAGGCGCTCACGCTGCTGAGCGTGCCGCGCGGTGCCGACACACCCGACGCCGTCGTCCGCCCCGAGGAGCTCTCGACCGCGCTCACCGACTGGACCCTCCAGCTCCTCGAGGGTGCCGAGGTGATGATGCCGGGCACGGCGCCCAAGGTCCTCAAGGATGCAACGCGCGAGCACCGGTACGTGCTGCAGGCCTCCGGATTCTACTCGCGGCTCCCCTGGCAGGTGACGTGGTGACGTGGCGGGTACCCTCTACGTCGTCGCGACGCCCCTCGGTAACCTCGGCGATCTCTCGCCGCGCGCCGCCGACACGCTGAAGCAGGCGGCGGTCGTCGCCGCCGAAGACACCCGGCACACGAAGCCGCTGCTCGTCCACGTCGGGTCACGCGCCGACCTGGTGAGTTTCCACGCGCACTCGACGGAGCGCGCGTTGGAGCGCCTGCTGCGGCTCCTCGGCGGCGGGAGCGACGTCGCCCTGGTCACCGACGCGGGGACGCCGACGGTGAGCGACCCCGGTGCGGAGCTCGTCGCCGCGGCCCGCGCCCGGGGCATCCCGGTGGTGACGATCCCGGGGCCCACCGCCGTCGCCGCCGCCCTCGCCGTGTCGGGGTTGGCCGGAGACCGGTACCTCTTCCTCGGGTTCCTGCCGCGCAAAGGCGGCGAGCGACGCCGCCTCCTCGACCTCGTGGCCGAGAGCGAGTGGTCCGTGGTGCTGTTTGAAGCGCCGAATCGCGTCGCCGAGCTGCTCGCCGATCTCGCGGCCGCGTGCGATGGCGGAGCCGATCGTGTGGCGTCGGTGTCACGCGAGATGACGAAAGTGTTCGAGGAGACGCGCGCCGGGACCCTCGCCGAGCTCGCGGGTTACTACGCCGATGCCCCGCCGCGCGGCGAAGTGACCGTTGTCGTTGCGGGTACAGGCAAGCCGCGGCCCACCGAGGTACCGATCGACCCGGAAACGCGCGCCCGCGCGCTGCTGGCCCAAGGGATGACACGCAAGAGCGTCGCGGAGCAGATCGCGGAGGAGACGGGGATCTCGCGGAATGCGGCGTATCGGTTGGTGAACAAGCTATGAGCGGTTTGGCGGTTCGGCGGTTCGGCGGTTTAATGGTGCTGGCAGTCTTGCTCTTTCCAACCGCCAAGGCGCCCAACCACCTAACCGCCACCCTCACCATTGGTCGCTTGCACTACGACGGTGGCGGCGATTGGTACGCGAACCCGTCGAGTCTACCCAACCTGCTCACCGCGTTGCGGGAGCGCACGACACTCCCGGTGACGGAGCGCGAGCGGGTGGTCACGCTGACCGGCCCCGAGCTGTGGGACGTCCCTTACCTCTATATGACCGGGCACGGCAACGTGCGTTTTTCTGATGTTGAACTCCGCAACCTGCGGCGCTATCTGGAACAGGGCGGATTCTTGCACGCCGACGACAACTACGGGATGGATCAGTCGTTCCGCCGCGAGATCGCGCGCGTGTTCCCCGATCACCCGCTCGTCGAGGTGCCGTTGTCTCACCCGATCTACCGGCTGGTGTACGACTTCCCCCGGGGCATCCCCAAGATTCACGAGCACGATGGGCTGCCGGCGCAGGGGTTCGGTGTGTTCTTGGGCGACCGCCTCGTCGTATACTATTCGTATCAGTCCGATCTCGGCGACGGCTGGGAAGATCCCGACGTGCACCACGATCCCCCGGAGCTTCATGAGGCGGCATTGCGGATGGGCGTGAACCTGTTCACCTACGCGGTGAGCGCGGTCCGGTGAGGTACCGGTGACCGAGACCGCACTGCGCTTGCGCCGGCTGGCGCGGCCGCACGTTCGCGCCCGGGCGCTGGCGATCATCCTGGCGAGCGCCGGGGCTGTGCTCGCCGCCGCGGCCCTTGGCTTGGCCCTCGCGCCGCGCCTCTCGGGCGTGATGCTCGGCTGGCTCTGCATCGCCGCGAGCGTGACCGCGGCGGTGTGGGCGGAGCGCCGAACGCGTCGGGAGGCCGCGGCACCTGCCGTGGGCCGCCTGGTCGAAGCCGCGGCGCAGACCCGGGCCGGCAGCATTGTTGGCGTCGTGAGTGCTGCGGCCCCGGCGGGCGGCACGAGCCCCGACCTCCTGAGGGCCGCCGACACACAGGCCGCCCGCGTCGTGGAGCGCGCGGCGCCGGCGGTGGACGGACTGCTCGCCCGTACGACGCGCCGTCGCGTGACGCTCGGCACTCTGGCGGCGCTCGCCGGGGCCACCCTCTTCGTGGTGGCATCGCCCACGTCGGGCCGCGCCGCGGCGTTCTGGAATCCGGTGCGGGCGTGGCGCGACGCCCGCGCGCCCGTACGCCTCGCGGTGGACCGGAGCTGCGTGCGCCGCGGCGACAGCGTGACCGTCAGCGTCACCGTGCCCGGCGCGATACGCGCGACGCTGTGGACGCGCGGGCCCGGCGAGCCGTGGCATCCGGCACTGCTCGCCCTCGACGGCCTCGGGAGCGCCGAGCGACGCCTCGGACCGCTCGAGACCGACCTGTTCGTGCGCGCGGCGAGCGGCGGTCGCACGAGTGCCGAGCTGAAGATCGACGTCGCGCTCCCCGCCTTCCTCGCCGACCTCGCGCTCACCGCGCGATTCCCGGCCTACATCGGTCGCAGCGACGAGCCCCTCCTCGTGGGTCCCGATCCCGTACTGCTGCCGGCGGGGACGGAGATCGTCACGAGCGGCACCGCGAGCGTCCCGCTCGCGGATGCGGCGTGGACGAGGACCGAGGGGGGCCACGCGGCGCCGCTGCGGGTAGACGGCGCCCGCATTGAAGGGCGCTTCACGCCCGGCGCGAGCGGCGTGTGGCGGTTTGCCGCACAGACACGCGACGGGACGCCGTTCGATTGGGGGACCGGCGCGGACGGGGGAGGGACCCCGCCCGAGCTGCACGTCGTTGTCGTGCCCGATTCGGCGCCGGTCGTGACGCTCCCCGTCCCGGGACGCGACACCACGCTGCCTCTCTCGCTACGCCAGCCGCTCGTCGTGGACGTGCGCGACGACCACGGCATCTCGCGGCTCACGGTCGTGAGCTGGCGGGTCAGTCGCACGGGCCGCGTCGGCGAGGCAGTGCGGGACTCGCTCGACGTGAGCGGCGCGGGGGACCGCGCCATCATTCAAGGGCAGCTCGACGCGCAGCGCCGCGGTCTCCTGCCCGGCGACACACTGCGCGTCTACGTTGAGGCGTGGGACAACGCGCCTGCTCCGGCGACGCACCGGGGACGCAGTCCCGAGCTGGCGCTGCGGCTGCCGAGCATGGAGGAGCTGCGCGCAGCGGCGCGGGAAGCGGCGCGCACCGTCACCACCGCCGCGGAGTCGCTCTCCGCGGCGCAGCAGGACCTGAGCGACCGCACGCGCGACCTCGCCCAGGAGCGGAACCGCGATGCGAGCGGCGGCGCCGCGCGCCAGCCGGGCGGTCAGGCGGGCACACTCCCATTCCAGGCGACGCAGCGTGCCGAGGAAATCTCGCGCCAGCAGGCGGCGATGGCCGACCGCGTGGCGGAGCTGGCGCGCGCCGTGGACGAGATCGCGCGCGCGGCCGAGGCCGCGGGGGTGAACGACACCGCGTTCCAGCATCGGCTGCGCGAAGTGCAGGACATGCTGGAGCGCGCGCTCACGCCGGAGCTGGAGCAGCGGCTCCGCGAGCTGCAGGACGCGCTGGCCCGGCTCGACCCCGAGGCCACGCGCCAGGCGCTGCAGCGCCTCGCGGAGGCGCAGCAGCAGCTGCGGCACGAGCTCGAGCGCACTCAGGAGCTGTTCCGGCGCGCCGCGATCGAGGGCGAGCTTGCGTCGCTCGCGCAGGACGCGGAAGATCTGGCACGCCGCCAGACCGAGTGGAATCGGGAGGACGCGACTCGCGCGGACTCGACCGCCGCGGCGGCGGAGCGGATGCTGGCCGAGCGGACCGACTCCCTCGCGCAGGGGCTCGATCGGGCCGGGCGGGATGTTCCGTTGACCCGGCCGCAGGGGGCGGCGCGCCGCGCGAGTGCGGCGATGCAGGAGGCGGCGAGCGCGGCGGCGCAGCGCGACTCGCGCGGGGCGCGCCGCGGCGGCCAGGAGGCCGCTGACTCGCTGGGCGACCTGCCTGATGAGCTGCGCCGCCAGCGCGACTCCCTCACCGCGGCGTGGAAGCAGGAGACGTTGACGGCGCTCGACCGCGCCCTGGGTGAGACCGCGGCGCTCGCGGGACGCCAGCAAGGCATCGCCGAGGCGTTGCGCCGCGGCGAAGCCGGCGCCGCGACGCGGGGCAACCAGGCCGCGATCGAAGAGGGGACCAGTGCCATCGAGCGCCAGGTGAGCGAGGCGGCGGGACGCCACGCGCTCGTGCCGCCGCAGCTGGAGGCGGCGATCGGCATGGCGCAGAACCAGATGCGCCTGGCGCGCGAGCAACTCGAGCAGGCGGATCCCAACGCCACCACCGCCGCCGCCTACGCCGAGCAGGCGCTCGACGCGCTGAACGCGACAGCACTCACCTTGGTCCGCACGGCGCAGCAGGTCGCGGGGGCACAGTCGGGGTCGGGGTTCCAGGAGGCGATGGAGCAGCTGGCGCGGATGGCGGGGCAGCAGCAGGGCATGATGGGTGATGCGCAGGGCCTCCTCCCGATGATGGCACCCGGCGGGCAGGCCGTGCTGCAACAGCTGCGGGCGCTCGCCGCCCGGCAGCGCCAGCTCGCGGAGCAGCTCGAGCGGATGCAGGCCGAGGGCGCGTCGGGCGCCGCGGGACCGCTCGCGGCCGAGGCGCGTGAGCTGGCCCGCCAGCTCGAGGCGGGCCGGCTCGACCCGCGCACCGTGGAGCGCCAGGAGCGGCTCTATCGCCGCCTGCTCGACGCCGGCCGGACCCTCTCCGGTCAAGAGCCCGACGAGCAAAAAGACCGTGTCAGTCGCTCTGCCGCGGGCGACACCGTGCATGTGCCGGGCGCGCTCGCGTCTGGTGCCACGGGCGCCGCGCTCCACGTGCGCTACCCGACGTGGGAAGAGTTGGCGCGGCTCACGCCGGAGCAGCGTCGCATCGTGCTCGAGTATTTCCGTCTCTTGAATGCTGCGAAGCCTTAGGGCCGGCATCGCGGCGCTCGCCGTCGCGACGACGCCGGCGCTCGGGCAGGCGATCGGGCAGGGCTTCGAGCTGGAGCGTGGCGGGCGGTACGCCGATGCGGCGTCCGTCTATCTGACGACCTTGCGGAGCGATCCCGCGAACATTCCCGCGCTGCTCGGGCTCGAGCGCGTACTCCCCATGCTCAGCCGGCTGCCGGAGCTGTTGCCGCTCGTCCAGCGCGCGCGAGCGCAGGTGCCGGAGAACGGGACGCTGCGCGGCCTCGAGCTGCGCGTGTATGCCGGCATGAACGAGCCCGACTCACTGGAGGGCGCGGCGCGCCGCTGGGCCGCGGCCATGCCCCGCAGCGACGCGCCCTACCGCGAGTGGGCCCTCGCGCTGGCCGACCGCCACGCGTTCGACGACGCGCGCCGGGTGCTGCTGCTCGGGCGGCGCACGTTGGGTGGTGCCCCGACGACCCTGGCGGTCGAGCTGGCAGACCTGGAGCAGCGCGTCGAGAACTGGGAGGGCGCGGCGCGAGAGTGGGGGCACGCCGTGGCGGCGGCCCCCGAGCTCCTGCCCAATGCGTCGAGCCAACTGGCGGACACGCCGGCGCCGCAGCGCGCTCGGGTCGTGGCCGCGCTCACGCCGGCGGATGCCGCGCCGCGCACCCAGCGACTCGCGGCCGAGCTGCTGCTCGGGTGGGGCCAGCCGGCCGACGGGTGGCGCTTGTTCGAACAGTCGCTCGTGAATGCCAGTCCCTCGACCGAGACGGCGACGGCGTTGCGCCGCTTCGCCGACTTGGCGGGCGCGGTGGCCACGCCGGCAGGGCACCGCATTCGCGGGCTGGCGCTCGCCCGCTGGGCCGACCTCGTGCCGTCACCGCTGGCGGAGCGGGCACGTGCGGAAGCGGTGCGCGAGCTGCTCGATGCCGGTGACCGTGTGGCCGCACGCGCCGCCTTGGAGCGCCTGGCCGCCGACTCGCTCGCCCCGGCCGACGCGAAATCCATGGCGGAAGCAGCACTGCTCGAAGTGCTGATCGCCGATGGACAGCTGGATGCCGCCGAGCGGCGCCTCACCGCCGACCCAGGCGTCCTGGGAGGGGATGATCGCGACGGCTTGAGACTGCAGCTGGCCCGCGCGCGTGTAGGGCGCGGCGAGCTCGACCGCGCCGCCGCGCTGCTGCGCGGGGATTCGAGCGTCGCCGCATTGGCGGAACAGGGCTGGATCGCACTCTATCGCGGGGACCTGCGCGGTGCGACCGACGCGTTCCGGGCGGCGGGTCCCTACGCGGGGGAGCGGGCCGCGGCCACGGAGCGCACGGCCATGTTGGCGCTCGTGCAACAGATCACCACCGATACGCTGCCGGAGCTCGGCGCGGCCCTGCTCACGCTGGCACGCGGCGACTCGGCCGGCGCGATCACCGCCCTGCGCCGCGTCGCGAGCCAGCTCGAGCCGGCGGGCGGGCGAGCCGACCTCTTGTTGCTCGCGGGCCAGGTGGCCGCGCGGCTCGGAGGGGGGGGCCTGCAAGACTCGACCGCCGCCCGGCTGTTCGAGCAGGCGGCGCGGGAGGGCGGGACGGGCGCCGCCGGTCCGGCCGCAGAGCTCGAATGGGCGCGACTGCTCGTCCGCCAGGGCCGTGCGGCCGAGGCCATACAGCGGCTCGAGCATTTGATCCTCAGCTACCCCGGCAGCGCGTTCGTGCCCGAAGCTCGGCGCGAGCTGGAGCGGGCGCGCGGAGCCATCCCGAGATCATGAAGCGGCGCGAGTTCGTGCGCCTGACCAGCGCTGGGGTAGTGAGCGCCATCGTTCCATCGTTCCATCGTTCCCTCGTACCGTCGCTCTTGATTCCGATGGACGACGCCCAGTCCGATCACCTCAAAGCCTACGGCCTCGCCTATCGCGTGATCGCCGCCGGCCTCAAGGCCGAATGGCTCCTCAATTACCAAGGCGGCGCGTTTCTCTTGCCGGATGGTGACGCGATCCGGCGCGATGCGGCGTTGAGCGGCGTGCGCGCCGATCCTGTGGAGGCGGGCCGCGTCACCGCGATCCGTGGCGAGATCGAAGCGAACAACATGGACGCCGTGCCGCTCGAGAAGGCGCCCAAGGTCGCCGTGTACGCCCCACCGAACGCGGCGCCGTGGGACGACGCCGTCACGATGGCGCTGCAGTACGCCGGGATCCCCTTCACCAAGATCTGGGATCCCGAGGTGCTGGCGGGAAGTCTGAGAGACTTCGACTGGCTGCACCTGCACCACGAGGACTTCACCGGCCAATACTCGAAGTTCTTCCTCATCTATTCGGGCATGCCCTGGCTCGCGGACATGGTGCAGAGTAATGCTGCCACGGCCCGCCGCCTCGGATTCGGTACGGTACCGGACTTGAAGAAGGCGGTCGCGCGCGGCATCCACGAGTACGTGGCGAACGGCGGCTTCCTGTTTGCGATGTGCACTGCGACGGAGACGATTGACCTGGCGCTCGCGTCCCGCGGCGTGGACATCGCCGCGACATTCGCCGACGGCACGCCGATGGATCCCGAGGCCGATGCGAAGCTCGACTGGTCGCAGGCCTTTGCGTTCACGGGCGGCCACATCGAGCCCAATCCCCTGGTCGCGAGCTTCTCGGACATCGACGGTCATCAAGTCAACGCGCCCGGCCGCCGCCAGCCGCTCGGCGCCTTCAAGCTCTTCAACTTCAGCGCCAAGATCGACCCGGTGCCGGCGATGCTGGTCCAGAACCATCGGCAGGTGATCCCCGACTTCTACGGGCTGACCACCTCGTTCCTGCGTGCGCGGCTCAAGCCGGGCGCCACCATCCTCGCCGATGAGGAGGGCGCGCCGTGGGTCAAGTACGTCCACGGCGACCTGGGGAAAGGAACGTGGACCTTCTTCGGGGGCCACGACCCCGAGGATCCGCAGCACCAGATCGGCGATCCCCCCACGGACCTGTCGCTGCACCCGCACTCGCCCGGCTATCGCCTCATCCTCAATAATGTGCTGTTTCCGGCGGCCAAGAAGCGCGAGCTCAAGACGTGAGCGCGGAGCGCCTCACGCCGGCGGTGCGCGCGCTGCTGCAAACGGAGATCGCGGCCGCGCACGGCCGCGAGGTGTCGTTCGTGGTCCGCACCGACCCGAACGGGATGATCACGCAAGCGCGGGTGGTGGCGCGCGGGACGGTCGACGCCGTGTTGGCGCTCCCCGGCGTCGCCGAGCGCGGCGACATGCTGCTGCACAACCACCCGAGCGGTGTTCTCGATCCCTCAGGCGCCGATCTCGCCGTCGCGGCGCGGTTGCACGACGGTGGTGTGGGGTTCGGGATCGTGAACAACGCGGTGACGGCCTTGTACATCGTGGTCGAGACCCCGCGCCCGCGCAGCGTGACGCGCCTCGACCCGGTCGCGGTGGCCGCATTGCTGTCGGAAACAGGCCCGGTGGCCCGTGCGCTGGGCGGCACCACCTTCGAGGATCGCCCCGGCCAGCGCGACATGGCCGCGTACACCGCTGATGTCTACAACGACGGCGGCATCGCCTTGCTCGAAGCAGGAACGGGAGTGGGGAAGTCGTTCGCGTACCTGGTGCCCGCGCTCGAATGGGCCCGCACCAACGGCGAGCGTACGATCGTCTCGACCAACACGATCAACCTGCAGGAGCAGCTCGTCGGCAAGGATCTCCCGATTCTCGCCCGCGCCCTCTCGTCGGGAGACCGGCCGGTCACGTTCGCGTTGCTCAAGGGATGGCGGAACTATCTGTGCCTGGCGCGATTGGATCAGGCGCGGGCGGGGCAGGACTCCTTGTTCGACGACGGGCGCGGCGCGGAGGTCGAATCGCTCGCGGCGTGGGCGGCGCGCACGGCGGACGGCAGCCTTGCCGACCTGGCCGAGGAGCCGTCGCCCGACGTGTGGGACGCGGTGGCCGCGGAGTCGGACCTGTGCACGCGGCTCAAGTGCCCCCACTTCGATCGCTGCTTCCTGTTCCAGGCGCGGCACCGCGCCGCGGAGGCCGATGTCGTCGTCGTGAATCACCACCTGCTCGCGTCCGACCTGGCGGTGCGGATCGCGTCGGACAATTGGCAGGAGGCCGCGGTACTGCCGCCCTACCGCCGGCTCGTTATCGATGAGGCGCACCATCTCGAGGACGTCGCGGCCCAGCATCTCGGCTCGCAGGTGAGCATGCTCGGCGTCCAGCGGTTGCTCGGGCGGCTCGAGCGCAACGGCCGCGGCCTGCTCCCGACGCTCGCGGCCGAGCTGGCGACGCACAACGACCTGCTCGCCGCGGCGAGCCGCGACCTGCTCACCCAGAGCCTGCTCGACGCCCTCGTCGCCGCGCGCCGCGGCGCCGAGGAGCTCTTCGGCCGGCTCGGCCGGCGCCTGGCCGCGGATCCAGTCCTGAGGCTCACCGACGCGTTCTCGGAGGACGCGGTCTGGCCCGAAGGACTCGGCGTCGCGCTCGAGAACCTGCTGGTCGCGTTCGGCCGGTTGCGCGATGGCGTGGAGACGATCGCCGACCGCTTGTCGCTCGACGATCCCGCCGATGCCCGCGCGCAGCTGGTGGGCGAGCTGCGCGGCGTGGTGCGGCGGCTCGACACCGCTGCCGAAGCACTCAAGGCCGCGCTGCAGCCGCCGCCGGCCGCCTCACGCGCGTCGGTCCGTTGGTTGGAGCGTCGCGGCCGGAAGACCCCCAACCTCACGCTCGCGGCCGTGCCGCTCGATCTCGCCCCGGTGCTGAAGGACGCGCTGTTCGATCGGGTCGAGACGGCGGTGTTGACGAGCGCGACGCTCGCCGCCGGGGGGGAATTCACATTCCTCGAGGAGCGACTCGGGTTGGCGCTCCCACCCTCGCGCGTGACGATCCGCGAGATCCTCCCCTCGCCGTTCGATTTCCCATCCCAATGCGTGTTCGGCATCCCCACCGACGTCCCGGAGCCGCGCGAGGATGAGGCCGGCCACGACGCCAGCGTTGCCCGGATCCTCGTCGAGCTCGCCCATGCGTCGGATGGCGGCATCTTCGCGCTGTTCACGAGCCACGGAGCGCTGCGGCGCACGGCGGACGCGGTGCGTGGGCGCCTGGGCGGCCGTTGGCCGCTGCTCGTGCAAGGCGACGGACAGCGCGATCAGCTGTTGCGGCGCTTCCGTGAGGCGGGCTCCGCGATCCTGCTGGGGACGGACTCCTTCTGGGAAGGGGTCGACGTTCCGGGGCGCGCGCTGCGGGTTCTGATCCTCGCCAAACTGCCGTTCAAGGTGCCGAGCGATCCGTTAACCGCCGCACGCCTGGAGCGTCTCACCGACGCCGGTATCGACGGCTTCACGCACTACCTCGTCCCCCATGCGGCGCTCAAGCTGAAACAGGGGTTCGGCCGCTTGATTCGCAGCAAGACCGATGTGGGCGCCGTAATCCTCCTGGACCGTCGCGTCGTCACCAAACGCTACGGGGAGATGATCCTGGAGGGCCTGCCACCCGCGGCGAAGGCGATCGGCAACTGGGCGGACGTGCGGCGGGGGTTGGACGAGTTTTTCGCGCAGCACGGCATCGGCGCACCGGTGTAGTAACGAGATCCCGAACGAGGAGACGGCTGATGCGGAGCGCGACGCTGGCGTTGGTGGCCCTTGGAGCCCTTGGACTCGGCTGCGCGCCGGCGATGGGGCAGGGAGAGGGACGGGAGGGGGGAGGACGCGGCGGATTCGGGCGCATGGGTGGGGGGTTCGACGCCACCACCACACGCTACATCAACCCCGGGACGTTGGCGGGCCTGAACGGCTTCACGCACGCGGTCCGCGTCGGCCAGATGGTCTACGTCTCCGGGGAGGTGGCGCTCGACAGCATGGGCGCCTTGGTGGGCCCCGGCGATCTGGCGGCGCAGGCCCGCCAGGCGTTTGCGAATCTGGAGCTGGTGCTGGACATCGCCGGGGTGTCGCCCAGCGATGTGGTGCAGCTCAACGCGTACGTCGTCGGGCTCAAGCCGGCCGACTGGGCGATGGTGCGGGAGGCTGGCGCGAAGTTCTTCCCGCAGCGCAACCCGCCCGCGGGGACCGTCCTGGGAGTCGCCGCCTTGCCGCGCGAGGGATTGTTGATCGCCGTGGACGCCGTCGCGGTGATAAAGGCGACGTTTCGGCCTGTGCGGGAAGATCGCGCAGCGCCCCCGGAGGAATAGATTCCATGGCATGTACCGAATCGTTTGGGCGTTCGAGGTGAAGCCAGGAAACGCTCAAGCGTTCGAGTCGGCCTATGGACCCGAGGGCGAGTGGGTCAAGTTGTTTCGCAAGGCCCCGGGATATGCTGGAACGGAGCTCCTCAAAGACGTGGACGCCGCCGGACGTTACCTGACGATCGACCGCTGGCGCTCGCGCGACGATTTCTGGAAGTTCCGGGAAGCGTTTCGCGCGGAGTACCTGGCGCTCGACAAGCGCCTCGCCGTGTTGACCAAGCGCGAGACCCTGATCGGCGACTTCCAAAGCAACGGAGCAGCCTAGTGTCGGGATACAGCACGCGCGTCGCCCACCTGCCGATCTATCCGATGGCGGAGCTGCCCGCCATCAAACGCCGGCTGATCGCGCAGGGCGTGGACGTGATCGACGTCGGGGCGGGCGATGCCGACTTCGCGCCGCCGCGCGTCGCCGTGGAGGCCCTGGCGCGGGCCGCGCAGGACCTGGCTATGAGCCGCTACGCGTTCCAGCTGGGACTCCCGGCATTTCGTGAGGCGGCCGCGGACTACATGCGGCGCCGGTTCGGGCTGACGATCGACCCATTCACCGAGCTGCACCCGCTGCTCGGCTCCAAGGAGGGCATCGCCCACCTCGCCGCCGCGGTGCTCAACCCCGGCGACGTCGCGATCGTCCCGGTGCCCGGGTATGCCGTGTACCACGGTGGCACCGTCCTCGCGGACGCCGAGCCGTATCTCTATGACCTGACACCGCGCACCGATTTTCTGCTCGAGCTCGAAGAGATTCCCGCCGAGACGTTGAAGCGCGCGAAGCTCGTGTACCTGAACTACCCCAATAACCCGACCGCCGCGATCGCGTCGCGCGAGTATCTCGAGCGGATGGTCGGGCTGTGCCGGCGTCACGACATCCTGCTCGTGTACGACAACCCGTATTGCGAGATCACGTTCGACGGGTACGTCGCGCCCAGTATCTTCGAGATCCCCGGCGCCAAAGATGTCGCGGTCGAGTTTCACTCCCTCTCGAAGAGTTTCTGCATGACGGGGTGGCGGCTCGGCTGGGCCGTCGGGCGCACCGATCGGATCGCCGCGTTGGCGAAGGTCAAGAACTACGTGGACACGGGCGCGTTCCTTCCCGTGCAGGTCGCGGGGGCGGAGGTCCTGAAGCAGGCGGAGCATCTCGCGGCGGGGTACGCGGCGCAGTTCCAGGAGCGGCGCGATGCGATTCTCCCGGCGCTGCGCGCCAACGGCTTTGAGGCGGAGACGCCGCGCGCCACGATGTACCTGTGGGTGCCGCTCCCCGAAGGGCTGGCGTCGGCCGCGTTTCAGACGCGCGCGCTGGAGGAGGTCGGCGTCGTGACGCTGCCGGGGAGCGCCTTCGGCGCGGGCGCGGAGGGGTTCTTCCGCATCGCGCTCACCGTCGGGACGCCGCGCCTCGTCGAGGCGGCGGAGCGGCTGGGAAAGGTGCTCGCCGCTGTTTGAGCGCCGGGTTCCGCGCCTGCGGGTGGGCCGCGCGTGGTTCCTCACCGCGCTGCTCCACGTCATCGCGCTCATTCTTGCCGTGACGATCCCGTGGCAGGCGCCGCGCCGGCCGCAGTACATCGTGTTGCAGCCGCCGGACACGGTCGCGTTTACGCCGTTCCGCGATACGCGGCGCAACCGCACTCGGGGGCCGACGGTCGGAACGTCGCGCCGCGAGCCGCCGCGGGAAACACCGCCCCCGCCTCCGCCGCCCGTATCTGCCGCGACGCCGTCGGACACCGGCTCCACCATGCCGGCCTACGATCCCAACGCGTCGACGCTGGCGCCGCACGTGGGAGACGGGCGTCTGTGGGTGAGCCCGCGCCCCGCGCTGCCCGCGACGGTGGCTGACGCGCTGTACGGCGACACCGTGGGCCGCAACGAGGCGGCCGTGGGGCGGCTGCGGGCGATGGTGGACTCGCTCAACCAGATCTACGACCAGATCCAGCGCGAGCGGCAGCGGCCGTCGTGGACGGTGGGGGGCGGCGACAGCGGCATCCCGAAGTTCGGCATCGACTCGCAATACATCCACATCGCGGGGATCAAGATTCCCACGATGGCGCTGGCGCTGCTCGGCAACCTGCTGCCGCAGGGGAATTACGACGAGGAGCTCAGGTCGCGACAGCTCCAGGCGATGCGCGAGGATATCCTGCGCGCCGCCGACCGCGCCCAGACCTTCCAGGACTTCCGCCGCTACGTGCGCGAGCTGCGCGAGCGCAAGCAGGCCGAGCGTGATGCGGAGCGGCGGCGTCGCGCGCAGGACACGACGACGGTCATCCCCTGAAGCAAAACGGGGGAGCCATCGGCTCCCCCGCGGTCGTGCGTTCTCCTACACAATCTATTGCCGGACGAGCGTACCGCGAATCTCCCCGCCCGTGTGCGCCTTGGTGTGGATGTTGACGTACGCCCGCCCCGCGCGCATCAGCGCCAGGATCGAATCCGCGACGTTCGCCTGCGAGCCGACGGTGGCGGTACCCGTGAACCCCGGACCGGTGGCCGCCGGGTTGAAGTTGACCTGCACGTTGCCGGCGACCGAGTCGGCCGCGTGGCGGTGGATATGCCCCAGAATGATGCTGTCGATGGCGGTGACGATATCGACTTTCCAGGTGACCTGGCTGCCGAGCACCGTGACGATCGCGGTGCCCGTCGCCGTCGTGGTGACCGGCGTCGGCGCTTCGTTGGCGCCGTTCAGGGTCGCGGTGTAGACCTCGAGTCCGGCCGGAATGCCCGTGGTGTCGTCCTTGCAGGCCACGCCGATCGCGGCGACGGCTGCCAGGGCGGTAAATACGCGCGGTGCGCGCATACAACCTCCTTGGACTGCTTTCTGGTGGAATCGCACAAAGCTTCGGGAATCCTGCTCGGCCCCCCTTTCGAACGGCTGGAAGGTTATTGAACGACGATCTTCCCCAGCATGAACGGATGTGGTATGCAGTGATATGGGAACGCGCCGGTGCCGACGAACCGGTGTGAGAAGCGTGCGCCTGGGAGGAGCTCCGGGGAGTTCCACACCCCGACGGTGTCGGACGTCGTCGTATGGGGTTCCTGGCCTCCGTCTTCGCAGTTCAGCCACGTCACCGTCGCGCCCGCGGGAACGGCGAGCGAATCGGGTTGGAACGCGAAGTCACGGATCGCCACGAGGTAGTGCATCGAGTCGATGACCGTCACGGGGACGCGGCACTGGGCCGCGCCGGCTCCCGGACCGGCCGCGCGCTCGGAAAAACACGCGGCGGCGGCGGCGAACCCCAGGCCCGCGAGAGCGCTCACGATCACGACGGACGACTTCACTTGACGACCACCACGCCGGTCATGAAGGGGTGGGGCGTGCAGTGGAAGGCGTAGGTCCCGGGCTGGTCGAAGGTATGGCGCCAGGTTCCGTCTGGGGCGATCGGGCCCGAGTCCCACGATCCGTCGTCCGCGGTAACCGTATGCGGCAGCTGGTCGCGGTTCGTCCACTCGACGGTCGCGCCGGCGCTCACCTCGATGCGGGTCGGCGCGAACGCCATCGCGCGCATTTCGACCGGCGTGCCGCCTCCGGTCGCGGCGGCCGCTGCCGCGCGCTTCGCGCGCCCAAAGTAGCGGCTCAACGTAAACGGAATCGTGAACTCGAAGCCGCTGCGGACCTTGTCGAGGCCGCGGGACGCGCCCTGCAGGGTGGCGGTGGTGGTATTGCTCACCTGGAGCGAGAACGTGTGCGGCGAGTACGGGATGGCGAGCTGGAGGGCCGCGCCCCACGCCGCCTTTTCGCCGGGGCGGCGGTCGAGCAGCGTGGCGAAATCACCGGCGAGAGCGATCCAGCGGTGCAGACGCAGCGTGGCGCCGCCGCCGATGGCGTAGCGTGCGGTGTCGCTCGCGTACCCGTTGGAGAGGAAGCGCCCGACGGCGAGCAGGCGCACGCGCCCCAGCGTTCGACCGACCGTGAGCTCGGCGTCGGCGCTCCGGGCCGCCTCGTTGTATCCCACCTGGACGGCGCCGCCGAAGCGCGCGTAGCGGGCGAACGCCTCCCACTCGTTCGGAAACGCCGGCGCCACGTCGGACGACGTGGCGTAATTCACGCCGACGACGACGGGGACGGGGAGCCGGTACGAGAGCAGGAAGGTGGGAGAGTTGGTGACTTTGCGGGCCGGGGCACTGCTGACCGTAAATCGGTGCAGAAAGTTGAACTGCAGCGTTCCTCGCTCGCCCAGCCACCCGCCCGACAGGTTGGGCGTGCGGTCGAGCAACGACTGGCCCGCCGCCGTGGCGGTGAGCGACGCCGTGACGGCCACGGCGAGTCCGATGCTGCGCAGGGATTTGGGCATGATGTGTTACTGTGTTACGTGCTTAGATACCAATACAGATTGGGGATTGTCAAGCAGACTGAACGGCTGACTCCAATCGCTTCAATGCGGCATCCTTGCCCACGACGTCCAGCAGTTCGTTGACCGGCTCCGACACCGTTCCGCCCGTCAACGCGATGCGGATCGGCTGGAAGATCTTTCCGGCGGCAACGCCTTTTTGATCTGCGACGGTACGTAGCGTTTGCTCGAGGACCTGTGGCGTCCAGTCCACACGCTGTAACGCCGCGATGCTCGCCTCGAGCCCCGCGCGATACCCCGCCGGATCCTTCGCGATCTCCTTCTTGGCCTTGTCGTCGAACGTCACAAACTTCGCGTCCAGACGCACCGCCACCTGCCGGGCGATGTCGAGTGTGGTGCGGGAGCGCGTTTTCACTGCCGTGATCGCCTTGAGCACCACGTCCTTGCGTCCGTCGACCCCCAACTCCGCGAGCGGCGGCTGCACGAGGGGGTACAGCTCGTCGGCCGTCTTGGCCGAGAGATACTGACCGTTCATCCACTCGAGCTTGGTCGTGTCGAACACCGATGGCTTCTTGAGGATGCCCTCGAGCGAGAAGAGACTCTTCAGCTCGTCCATGCTGAGGATTTCGCGGTCCCCGCCGGGGCTCCAGCCGAGCAGCGCCAGGAAGTTGCGCATCGCCTCGGGGAGGAGACCGAGGTGCTGGTAGTCGCCGACGGCCGTCGCGCCGTGGCGTTTCGACAGTTTCTTGCCGTCCGAGCCGTTGATCATCGGGACGTGCCCGAAGACGGGGAGCGCGGCGCCGAGCGCCCGGTAGGCCGCGATCTGCTTGGGCGTGTTCGAGATGTGATCGTCGCCGCGCAGCACGTGCGTGATCTGCATGTCGATGTCGTCGACCACGACCGCGAAATTGTAGAGCGGCGAGCGGTCGGACCGCAGGATCACGAAGTCCTTGATGTCTTCGCCCTGGAAGCTGATGCGGCCGTGGACGGCGTCGTCCCACGCGATTTCGCCCGGCGGCACGCGCAGCCGGATCGTGCCCTCATCGACATACGCCTTGCCCTCAGTGAGGAGTTTGTCGGCCATCTCCTGATGGCGGCCGATGCGCGCGCCCTGGAAGATCGGCTGCTCATCCCAGTCGAGGCCCAGCCACTTGAGGCCGTCGAGAATGATCTGGGTGTGTGCGTCGGTCGAACGGGCCTTATCAGTGTCTTCGATGCGCAGCAGGAAGGTGCCGCCGCTCTTGCGGGCGAAGAGCCAGTTGAACAGCGCCGTGCGCGCGCCGCCGACGTGGAGGTAGCCGGTGGGAGACGGGGCGAAGCGGACGCGAACGGGCATCGGGGACCGAGGTTATGGGCCGTGAAGTATCCGTGGCTATCCGGGGGTGGAGCAAGTGCCCTTCACGAGAACCTCCTCGTTCCTTCATAAAAGCCGCCTTAATACTTATTCACGCTCTCCCTCATGTATTCTCTCAAGGAGGTCCCGGTGCGAACAGCGGGTTCCGTTCTCCTAGTGCTGCTGCTGGCGCCGGCGGCGCTCAACGCGCACGGCACGCCGGATTGGGCTCGGCGCTACATGGTCGAGTATGCCGCCCGTCCCAGCGCGGCCGCGACCGGTCGGGCGATCCCCAGCTTCTCCCGCCAGACGAACCTGGGCTGCAATGTCTGCCACACGGCGTTCCCGATGCTGACGTCCTTCGGCCGCCTGTTCAAGCTCAACGCGTACACGCTCACCGGTCTGCAGACCATCGGAGCGGGGCGTGAGGCGGCTCCGTCGCTCAAGATCAATTTGATCCCGCCGGTTTCGACGATGATACAGACGTCCTTCACCCAGATCGCCAAGGCGCAGCCCGGGACACAGAACGGCAACGTGGCGTTCCCCCAGGAGCTCAGCGTGTTCTTCGGCGAGGCGATCTCCCCGCGGCTCGGCACCTTCATCCAGATCACGTACGACGGCGGCGAGGGGACGGTCGGGATCGACAATGTGAGTCTGCGCTACGCGAACCATGGCAAGCTCGCCTCCAAGGAAGTGATCTACGGTGTCACCCTCAACAACAGTCCCACCGTGCAGGACGTGTGGAACACAACGCCCGTGTGGGGCTTCCCCTTCGGGTCGTCCGACGTGGCGCCCGCTCCCGCCGCGGCACCAATGATTGCCGAAGGTCTGGCGCAGAGGGTGGGAGGGCTCGGTGCCTACGCGCTGTGGAACAATCACTTCTATGGCGAGGCGACGGTGTACCGCTCCGCGCAGCAAGGCGGCCCGCATCCGCCGGATGCGACTGCGGAAATGACGACCAAGGGCGTGACACCGTATTGGCGGTTCGCATACCAACGCGAATGGGGCCGGCACTACATCGAGATGGGCACGTATGGCCTGTCCTCGCGACTCTATCCCACCGGCGTGACGGGGCCCACGGATCGGTTCAGCGACCTGGCCGGCGATGTCCAGTATGAGCGCGTGGTGGGGGGCGGGAACTTCGTGGTCCATGCGACCTACATTCACGAGCGGCAGACGCTCGATGCCACGTTCGGGGCGGGCGGCTCGGCCAACCCGGCGAACACGCTCAATACGATGCGGGCGGATGCGACGCTGTTGACGGCGTCGCGCCTGGGCGCCTCGCTCGGGTATTTCACCACCAGCGGGGATGCCGACACGCTGCTCTACGCGCCCAACTCGGTGACGGGTAGCGCCACGGGAAAGCCGAACAGCAGCGGCCTCACCGCCGAGGTGCAGTTCATGCCCTGGCTCAACACGCGGTTTTCGCTGCAGTACGTCGCGTACCAGAAGTTCAACGGGGGGACCAGCAACTACGATGGCGCCGGTCGCAGCGCGTCGGACAACAACACGATCTACCTGCTCGCCTGGTTCATGTTCTAGGCCGGCGGCGTCTGTCGTTTGGGTCATGAGTGTAACAAGTGGCTGACAAACCGAGGAGGAAGCTGAGCGGGGGCGTGGGGCGGCGCGTGGCACCGGCCTTGCGATGCTGTGCAGGATATGGCCTATTCGCGAGGTATCACGGCGCTTTTTGCCGCAGTCGCTTGCACAATGCTAGCGGGCTCAGTCGCGGCGCAGCGGGTGGGCTTCGGCGCGAGCGCATTCCGGCAGATCGAGGTGCGCCGGACCGTCCCGATTCGCCTGTCGTGGGGTTCTCGCGACCTCGCCCTCGCCAGCGGCTTCACCGCCGCGTTGCTCGTGGACGCCGCGCAGACGCGCCGCCTCGCCCGGGGCGGCTGGGCCGACTACCGCGAGAGCAATCCGGTGCTCGGGCCACGGCCCAGCGTCGGGCGAGTGAATGCCTACACGGCGGTCGTTGGTCTCACGGTGCTTGGCGTCGCGGCCGTCGCGCCGAAGCGCGCCCGCCCGTGGGTGCTCGGCGCGGCGCTCGTGGTGGAGGCGTGCACGCTCGCCGCGATGTCGCAGCGGGGCGTGTCCATCACGTTCTAGCAGGTCAGTCGTCGGCTCCGGCGACGTCCGCCGGTGCTCCACCCAATCGGTAGATCCAGCGGCGCGGCAGCAGCATGAACACTCCGATGAATACCGCGCCCAGTCCCACCAATAAATAGCGCAGGGCCCAAGCCGCCGTTCGCTCCAGTACTGCGGAAGCTGGATCGGCGGGATCGTAAAACACGGGCACCGTCATCCGGACGGCGTAGCGACCCTGGTATGCTCGGAATGCGTAGACTGTGGTCAGATTGAAATCGTTGAACGTCAGCCGCGTACCCTCGAACTGCCGACCGCCCACCTCGTACCGGTACTGAATGTCTACGTTACAATTCTTGCCCCGCACAAAGCAATTCGCCCGAAACGCGACGACCACCCCGGGTGTAGAGGGCCAATCGCGGCTGCTACGGACCTGGCGTTCGTGTCCGACCTGCCCGTTCACGAACCACAGTCCGACAACGATCACCGCCACTCCCAGGAGTCGTATCACAACCGGGCAAAACCGACGCGGGTGGTCATTCGAGGGGAGTCAGTCTTGAGTCAACGGAGGGGGGGGGATTCGAACCCCCGATAAGGTTTTAAGGCCCTATAACGGTTTAGCAAACCGCCGCCTTCAGCCACTCGGCCACCCCTCCCGGGGGGTGAAGTATCCGCACAGCTTCCGCCGGGAGCAAGCCCGCGTCAGCCCTGCAGTTCGAACCCGATCGCCGCTGCGGCCGCCGAGTGCGTCAGCGCGCCAACACTGATGAGCTGCGCGCCGGCGCGCGCGTACGCGGCCACGTTCGCCGCTGTGATTCCGCCCGATGCCTGAATCGTGACGCTGGGCCCCGCGCGCCGCACCCACGCCGTGATCGTCTCGGGTGGGCGATTGTCCGCCAGGACGTGGGTTACGCCGGCCGCTAATGCGGCTTCGAACTGGGCGTCATTCTCGACTTCGACGACGACGGCCAGGCCTCTGGGCGTCCGTGCGAGCACCTCCCGAAGACTGATCCCTGCTCCGTGCTCCTTGCTCCCCAGCAGCACCCAGTGATTGTCCTTCCACATCACCGACTCGGCGAGCGACGCGCGGTTATCCACGCCGCCTCCGGCGCGTACGGCGTAGCGCTCCAAATCGCGCAGGCCTGGCGTCGTTTTGCGTGTATGGGTGATCTGCGCGCCCGTGCCCGCGACCGCGTCCACCAACCGGCGGGTCATCGTGGCGATGCCGGAGAGCCGCTGCAAGAAGTTCAGCGCGACGCGCTCACCGGCGAGCAACGTGCCGGCGCGGGCGCTCACGGTGGCCAGGATGGAGCCTCCACTCGCGCGCGCGCCGTCGGCGATGATCGGTTGTAACACGGCTTCGGGGTCGAGCTCACGGAACACGAGCGCCGCGACGGGGAGACCGGCGACCACGCAATCGCTCTCGGCGACAAATCGCCCCGCGGCCAGCGTGCGCGCCGCGGTGCCGAGCAGCGGTGTGGTGACGTCGTCTACCGCGCGGTCCTCGGCCAACGCCAACCGCACGGCGTCGAGCCCCAGCGCAGCAGCGTCAGCCAATCGCCAACATCCGGTCGATCGCGCGGCGGGCCCGCGCCGCCGTCTCGGCCGGCACCGTCACCTCGTGCTTCAGATCGCGTAGGGAGTCCCGCAGGTTTTCGAGCGTGATCATCTTCATGTAGCGGCACTCCGCCCCCTCGGCCGCCGCCAGAAACTCCTTCTCCGGATTCTCGCGCCGCAGGCGGTGCAACACCCCCGTTTCGGTCGCCACGACAAACCGCCGCGCCGGGGACGTGCGCGCCCGAGTCATCATCTGTTCGGTCGAGACGATGCGCGTCCGGCCGGCCGACAGATCGCCTTCCGCCTCCGCGTAATACATCGCGCTCGTCACGCAGCCACACTCGGGGTGCACCAGGAACTCGGCATCGGGATGCTCGGCCCGCTTCGCGTCGAGCACCTCGCGCGTCAGGCCGGCGTGCACGTGACACTCGCCCAACCAGACGTCGAGGTTGCGGCCGGTCACGCGCTTCAGGTATTGACCCAGGAAGAAATCGGGGAGGAAGAGGACGGGAACGCCCTGGGGCAGGGCGTTGACCACGGCGACCGCGTTCCCGGAGGTGCAGCAGTAGTCCGACTCGGCTTTGACCGCGGCGCTCGTGTTGACGTACGAGACCACGAGGCCGTCGGGATGCTCGGCGCGCCAACGGCGCACATCCGCGGCCTGGATCGTCTCCGCCAGGGAGCACCCCGCCCGTGGCTCGGGGATCAGGATCTGCTTGTCCGGGTTCGCGATCGCGGCCGTTTCGGCCATGAAGTGCACGCCGCAGATCACGAGCAGCGGGGCGTCGATCGCGCTCGCCCGCCGAGCCATCTGGAGCGAATCGGCGACGACGTCGGCCAGGTCCTGGATCTCCGGCCGCTGATAGTTGTGCGCCAGGATCGCCGCCCGGCGTTCGGCCTTGAGGGAGAGAATCTCGTCGATCAGGGCGCGCATTCGCACGAATTGTAAACAGTCGTTGCTCTGATTCCCACCCCACGGGGGCGATTGACGCCCCCCGGTCCAGCCTGCATCCTGAACCCATGCGGTCCTGCAGCCTGGTCATCCTCCTTGCTGCCGTCGCCTGCGACGCCGGCATCGACCCGAACACGGTCGATGTGAGCGGCCACTGGGAGTTCACAGAGACGTTCCAAGACCTGACCCACGGCATCAGCTGCGCGGACACGGGCTCCTACGAGATCACCCAGGTGGGGGACCAGTTCAGCGGCCGGTACGGCCAACGCGGCCTGTGCCGCACGCCCACCGGCGCGGTAGACAACGCCGACTCGGGGACCGTGGAAAAGGGCCGCGTGATTGGTCACACCGTGCGCTTCATGGTGACCCTCAACTGCGACTACGAGGGGAGCGCCAGCGGGATGCCGGCGACCGCGCTGGCGGGCCGCGGGTCGTGCGTGCTCCAGGATGTGAACCGCACGCTCAACTTTGCGGGCACCTGGCAGGCCGCTCGCTAGAGGTATGGTACCTATGCGCAGTCTCAATGTGATTGGTGCGCTGCTCCTCGCGCCGGCGACATTGGCCGCGCAGGAGCCGCTCGTTGCCGCCGGAACCCGGGTGCGGCTGACGACGAAGGCGCTCGAGAAGCTCGAAGGCACCGTCACGGAGTGGCGGGGCGACACCCTCGTGGTGCGTCCCAAGAAGGGGCTGCTGACGTCCGTCCCGATGGGTGAAGTGAACGACTTGTTGGTGGTCCGCGGCCGCCGGCCTGACCCGTGGGGGGGCGCGGTGAAGGGGATGATGGTCGGCGCTGGGACCGGCGTGGTGATTCTCAGTGCGCTCTGCGGCGAGGAGGATATTGACCCCGGCCCAGGCGAGGGCGGCCCGGGGGCCTGCACGTGGTCGGACGTGGGGTTCCTGCTCATGGGCACGGGGATACTCACCGTCGCGGGTGGCGTCGTGGGAATCGTCGTGGGCACCATCGTCGGCACCGATCGCTGGCGGCCGGTGGCGCTCCCGTCAAGCAGGGGGGTGGGAGTCGGGTTTTCCCTGAGATTCTGATCTCGCTCCGCTAGACGCTACTCCCACCACCGGAACCGCTGCGGCTCGAGCTTCGCCAGGCGATGCACGTTGTGGGCGAACCGCGCCACCAGCACGACGATCATCCCTACCAGCACCGCGGTCATCCCCCAGTTCGCGACCCGGGTGAGGGGCACGGAGCGCGTCACGCTGGTCGCTTCGTACACCGCCACGACGGTGTTCAAGAGCACCAGGATGATCCGCACCTCCGTCGGTCCGATGCGGCCGTACGCCAGCCGGAAGACACCGAACACGGTGGACTCGAGGTACACGTTGATCGACAGGGCGAGATAGGCCACGACGAGTCCCAGCGCGATGCTCACGTCGACGTACGGGGACAGTCCGATCCCGAGGCCGATGACGGCGGTCGAGAACGCATCCACGATGTGGTCCAGGTAGTAGCCGTACTTGGGACGCTGGGTCTGACGCACCCGGGCGAGGGTCCCATCGAGGCTGTCGCCGAACCAGTTGACGGCGAGCCCGGCGGTGGCCAACCAGAGCCAGGCGGGGTGGCGGCTCGACAGGGCGTAGCCCGCCCCCGCCGCGACCGCGCCCAGGGTGCCGAGCACCGTCAGGTGGTTCGAGCGAATCGTCCGGGGGACGTGGGCGGCGAGCGCTGTCAGGAGGCGCTTTTCCGGACCGGCCAGGAGGAACTGCATTTCCCGCGGTGCAGTCATCAGTCTTGCGAGCCTCCGTGGTTTCGGTTTATTTTCGGGTATGACGGAGGGCACAGGATTCGAACCTGTAAGGGCTTTCGCCCGCCGGTTTTCAAGACCGGTGCCATACCATTCGGCCAGCCCTCCCGGACAGACTTCTAACCTAGTGTCGAATTCCCGGTGGCGGAACCGTCGTATTACTGTGACCGTTACGTTGAAGTCTGTCCGGAACGATTCTCCCCCGGGACGCGTAAGTTTTGCGACTGCCCGCCGGCCTGTTCCTGAGCCCCGAAACGAGAAACGACTATGAAGCTCTCCGAGGTCTCGATCCGACGCCCCGTCCTCGCCAGCATGATCTCGGCCGCGCTGGTGCTCTTCGGGGCCATCGGCTACAACCGCCTCTCGGTGCGCGAGCTGCCGGACATCGATCCGCCGGTCATCTCGGTGACGACGGTGCTTCCGGGCGCGAACGCGCAGGTGGTGGAGACCGCGGTCACCGACGTGCTCGAGGAGGAGTTGTCGACGATTCAGGGCCTGCGCACTCTCTCCAGCGCGTCGGCGGAGCAGACACCGCCCGGTGGACGTCGCGGCGCAGGACGTGCGCGACAAGGTGTCGCGCGTGCGCGGGCGCCTGCCGGTGGACGTGCTCGAGCCGGTGATCGCGAAGCAATCGGCCGACGCGCAGCCGTTCTACTGGCTCGCGCTCTCCAGCGACAACTACGACCTGATGCAGCTCTCCGACGTGGCCGACCGGCTGGTGAAAGCACGGTTGCAGAGCCTGCCGGGCGTCGGCAGCGCCGCCATCTTCGGCGAGCGGCGCTATTCGATGCGGGTGTGGGTGCAGCCGGAGGCGTTGTCGGCGCGCGGGTTGACGATACAGGACATCGAGAACGCGATCGTCTCGCGCAACGTCGAAATTCCCGCCGGCCGGATCGAATCGACGCGGCGCGAGTTCTCGGTGCGCTCCCTCGGCGAGCTCAAGACGCCCCAGGAGTTCGGCGAGCTCGTCGTCGCCGGCCAGGGGACGCAGCTCGTCAAGCTCAAGGACGTCGCGCGAGTCGAGCTGGGTCCGGAAGACGACCGCTCGATCTTCCGCTGGAGGGGAACACCCTCGGTCGCGATCGGCGTCGTCCGGCAGTCGAAGGCCAACCTGATCGACGTGGCGAGGCGGATTCGGGAGGAGCTGCCGGCCATCCAGCAGACGCTCCCCCTGGGCGTGAAGCTCGAGAGCGCGTTCGACGGATCGATTTTCGTCACGCACTCGATCGACGACGCCAAGCTGACGTTGCTCATCGCGGCGATCCTCGTCGTGCTGATCATCTTCGTCTTCCTGCGCAACGTCCGGGCCACGATCATTCCCGGGCTCGCCATCCCGGCATCCATCATCTCGACGTTCGCGATCATGTACTTCCTCGGCTTTTCGATCAATAACTTTACGCTGCTCGCGCTGACGATCGCGATCGGCATCGTGGTGGACGACGCGATCATTGTGCTGGAGAACGCCTTCCGGCATCAGGAGGAACTGCACGAGAATCCTGAGGAAGCGGCGGTGCGCGGAACGAACGAAATCGGGTTCGCGGTCGTCGCCACCACGATCGCGCTGGTCGCGGTGTTTACGCCGCTCGCGTTTCTGACGGGCACCGCGGGCCGGTTGCTCTCCGAGTTCGGCATCGCCGTCGCGGGCGCGGTCGTCATCTCGGGCTTCGTCGCGCTGACGCTCACGCCGATGCTCTGCGCCAAGATCCTGCGGATGCAGCACCAGCATGGCCAGGCCTTCCAGATGTTCGAGCGTGGCTTCAACGCGCTGGCGCAGCGGTATGCGCAGCTGCTGCGACGCGCCGTCGATTACCGCGCGGGCGTCCTGGCCGGCACGGTGGCGATCGTCGTGGTCTCCGTCTTTGCGTTTCTGCTGTACCCACGGACGCGGCTGCAGAAGGAGCTGATCCCGGACGACGATCGCGGCTTTTTCCTCGTCGTCGTGCGTGGACCGGAAGGCGCGTCGCTGCCGTACACCGACGGCTACGTGCGACAGGTCGAACAGATCATCGGGGGCACGCCCGGCGTGCAAGGATATTTCACGATCGTCGGCGGATTCGCGGGTGGCGTCAACAGCGCGTTCATCGGCGTGATTCTGAAGGAGTTGGGCGAGCGCCACACCAGCGTGCAGCAAATGGTGGGTGGGCTGTTTCCGCAGCTGTTCGGGATCTCAGGCGTGTTTGCGTTTCCCTACGCTCCCGGCGCGATCGGCTTCTCGCAACCCATTCAGTACGTCGTGCAGAACCCCGATTTCGCGAAACTCACCGAGATGATGGGGCCGTTCGTCGGCCGCGTGTCGCAAGTCAAGGGCCTGGTGAACGCGCAGACCGATCTGTTCGTGAACAAGCCGGAGCTGCGCGTGACGTTCGACCGCGACCGCGCCGAGGACCTGGGCGTCCCCGTCCGGGACGTCGCGTCGGCGCTTCAGACGTTCCTCGGCGGCCGGCGCGTCAGCACGTTCACGCGCAGCGACAAGCTCTATTACGTGATGGTGCAGCTCGATCCCAGGGATCGCGCGACGCCGAGCGACATGCGCGGGATCTACCTGCGGGGCAAGGGCGGGCAGCTGGTCCAGCTCGACGCCCTGGCGAACGTGCAGGAAGGGGTGGGGGCGCGGCAGATCAACCACTTCAACCGCATCCCCTCGTTCACGTTGTCGGCTTCGC
>WNFL01042240.1_pt1 | contig 32090 bp, 28 predicted proteins | sample 5400361 | NCBI WGS metagenome assembly WNFL01 (sample SAMN13153351, study PRJNA577476) | soil metagenome | isolation source: 40 cm soil on Douglas fir-dominated hillslope | place: USA:California | collected 2013-09-17
GGTGGCTGCGTCGATCGCCGTATTTCCGGCGCCGATGACCACTCCCCGCCGCCCCACCGGAATCGACGCGGTTTTGTAAGCGGCAATGAAGCGTAGCGCGTCGATCACGCCCGGCAGATCCTCGCCCGGAATATTCATTCGGTGCGACACGCCCAGCCCGATGCCGACAAAAACGGCGTCAAATTCCCGCTCGAGGTCCTCAACCGCGACATCATGGCCCAGCCGGAACTCGACGCCCATCGACCGCACCAACTCGACCTCTTTCATACTGTCCGGCGGACGCAGTTTGTATTCTGCGATCCCGTACGTGTTCAGCCCACCCGCCATCGGATTGCGATCAAAAATCGTCACGGCGATTCCGTGTTTTCGCAGCTCTCCGGCGCACGCCAGCGACGCCGGACCCGCGCCGATGCACGCCGCGCGCTTCCCCGATTCCTTCGTCGCGACCGGCAGCGACGGATTGTGATCGTAGAACCAATCCATCGCACGCCCCTGCAATCGTCCGATCTCGATCGGCATTTTGTTGTAGCGGTGCATCACGCAAGCGCCTTCGCACAGCACGTCGACCGGACACACGCGCGAACAACTCAAGCCCAAAATGTTCGCGTCCAAAATGGTCGTCGCCGATCCGCGCAAATTCCCGGTGGCGATTTTTTTGATGAAGCGAGGCACATCGATGTGCGTGGGGCACGCTGCCGCGCAGGGCGCATCGTAACAGTACAAGCAGCGGGTCGCCTCCACTGCCGCCTCCTGCGGTTGGAGTGCTGGGTGCAGCTCAGCGAAGCGCTGCGCAAATTCATCGCGCGAAAGCGGGGGTACGTAGTTCGACATCCGGTTACGCCTTGGTCAGATCGCCATATTGATCCGGCCGCCGGTCGCGAAAGAACTGCCAGGTCTGCCGCACCTGCTTAATTTCGTCCAGATCCAAATCGACCGTCAGCACCTCGTCCCGATCGCGCGACGCCTGCGCGATGATCTGACCGCGCGGGTTGCAAAAATAACTCGATCCATAGAACTGTCCGATGTTCCAGGGCGCTTCGGTCCCGACGCGATTGATCGCGCCCACGAAATATCCGTTCGCCGCCGCGTGAGCTGGCTGTTCCAGCTTCCACAGGTATTCGCTCAGCCCCGCGACGGTCGCCGACGGATTAAAGACGATCTCTGCTCCGTTCAATCCCAACGCACGCGCGCCCTCCGGGAAATGGCGGTCATAACAGATGTACACGCCGATCCGCGCGAAGCCCAGGTTGAAGGTCGGATAGCCGAGATTCCCGGGCTTGAAATAGAATTTCTCCCAGAACCCGGGCGCCACGTGCGGAATATGTGTCTTGCGATACTTTCCCAGATAGTTTCCGCCGCTGTCGATCACCGCCGCGGTGTTGTAATACACACCCGCCTGCTCCACTTCGTATATCGGAACGATGATCGCGGTGTGATGCTTGCGCGCCAGGTCCTGCATCAATTTGATGGTAGGGCCATCCGGAATCGGCTCCGTGAAATCGTACCAGCGGGTTTGTTGTTCCGCGCAAAAATACGGTCCGTAGAAAATCTCCTGGAGGCAGATGATCTGCGCGCCCGCCTGGGCCGCCTGCGCGATGTAGCCCTCGTGCTTCTCGACCATCGCCCGCTTCACTTCTTCCAGGGACCGGTCAGCAGGGGCGACGTTGGCCGCCTGAATCAACGAGCAGCGGACCACTCGGCTCATTCGGTTTCTCCTTCGATGCCAGAAGTCCTTTAGTATGCGGCCTTTCGTTTGTGGAAATCAACGCTGCGGCGTCTGCTGCGTGCGCAGTGAGCGCGCGTATTCCAGCCTTTGGCGCGCCTCTTGCATGCCGGGCCGCAGACGCAATGCCTGCTCGAAATTCGCGATCGCGTCGTCCAGCCGCCCCTGTGTCGCGAGCGCGTTGCCGAGGCTGTAGTAGGTCATCGCGTCTCGCGGATTCAAATTCAGTGCCGCGCGAAACTCGAGGATCGCGTCGTCCATGCGGCCGGCGACCGCGAGCGCATTCGCAAGGTTGTAATGGAAATCGGCATCCTGCGGCCGCAGTCGCACCGCCTCCGTGAGATGCACGATCGATTCCGGCGTGCGACCCAGGCGGCCCAACACACTGCCGAGAAGAAAGCGCGCCTCGGAAAAATTGGGGGCCAGGCGAACCGCCTCAGTGAGTTCAGCAATCCCGGTTTGCAGATCGCCCTGCTGGACCAGTGCTTGTCCCAGCCCGCCATGCCCCACCGCATTATTAGGCTGAAGCGCGAGCGCAGCATGATACTGATCCACTGCTTCCTCGGCGCGGCCGGAGCGCCACAACGCCGAGCCGAGATTGAGGTGCGCGACGTGGTTGCGCTGCGTGACTGCCAGCGCATGGCGAAACAATGCTTCGCTATCCCTCCAATGATCGAGTTGGAAGCTGGTGGTAATCACGCACGCCACCGCAGCCACTGACCCGAGAGCAATGACGATCGGCTTGACGCGCGGAGATTTTAGCAGCGCCACGGAAATGCTCCAGACCATCGCGATCGACACGCCGATCAGCGGGATGTACGTGTAGCGGTCGGCATGCGATTGCTCGCCCACCTGGATGATTCCGATGACGGGGAGCAGCGTGATCAGATACCAGGCCCAGCCCATCGCAAAGTGCGGCGCCCGAGTACGGAGGCGCCAAGCGGCGAGTGAAATCGCTGCGAGGGCGAGTGTCGCACCTGCGACTTGCCATACCGGCAGCGCCGCCGGGTACGGATAGAAGACCGCGAGTCGTGCGGGCCAGAAAAATTGGGCGAGGTAGGCGATGCAAGAGATGGCTGCGTTGCCGATGCGCGTGAGCAGAGGCAGCTTGAAGCCCATGGCGCCGGCGTTGCGTTGCGCAATGAACGTTACGATCGAGACGCCGACCGACATGGCGAGCAGCGGGATTTTGTCGCGGATGTGCCATCCCCGCTTAAGTGGCCAGATGTCGAGCAGCAACAGCAGTAATGGCAGCGTAACGATCATCGGCTTGGACATGAGTCCGCAGAGGAAGGCAGCGATGATCAGCGTGTAACGGCGGGTGCTGGGACGGGCAACGTAGTCGAGATATGCCCAGATCGTCAAAAACCAGAACAGTGCGCTGAGGACATCTTTCCGCTCGGCGATCCACGCGACAGATTCGACGTGGAGCGGATGCATCAAGAAAACAAATGCAACGGCCGCGCTGGGCCAACTGGTGTCGTGTTGGGGCGTGCTGGTTAGTCTCCGCAGCAGGAAGAACAGGAGCGCGCCGGAGAGCGCGTGGATCGCGACGTTGGTCAGATGATGACGGCCGGCGTCGAGGCCGAAGAGCTCGACATCGATCATTTGTGAAATACGGGTGAGCGGATACCAGTTCGCTGACTCTGCCGTCGTCAATGCCCAGCCGATGTTTCGCGCGGTGAGCCCTTCGCGAGTATGCTCGTTTTCGCTGATGAGCTCGGGATCGTCATAACGCACAAAGGCGAAACCCATCACGGGGCGATAGACGGTGAAGGTCGCGGCCAGGAGGACGAGGGCGACAAGCCATGGTCTTGACGCGCGTCGATCGGAAGCAGCTGGGTTGCGAGTCTTCGGCACGCGCGATCGCCTCAGCCAGTATAACCGCTGACTGGTTAATCGCCGGTCGGAATGATGCCGGCGTTTTCGACCATCAGGATCACGGACCGGCGACCGAGTACGGTGAAGCACACCCTTGGGCACTACAAACCCCTGCCGCGGCGCGAGGTTGACCCTGCGGCCTTCGAGGTCGATCAGCAAATTCCCTTCGACCACATAAAAGAACTCATCGTCGTTATCGTGCTTATGCCAGTGATACTCGCCTTCGATCACACCCATGCGTATCACCGATTCATTCACCTGGCAGAGCGTCTGGTTGAACCACTTGTGCTCGCAAGCGTCGGACAGAGCTTTCTCGTCGACGATCTCGAGCGCCTTATGCAAGACATCGAGACGCGTGACGTAGGGGTAGTCGGCGGGAGTGCTCATGAGCTTATTATCATGTCGCTTCGCTGCCTGGGAGTAATCGCCTAACGGTTACGCGCGGGTCGAGGCTGCGCTGGCCGGTCGACATTAACAGTGTTAAGTTGTTAGGGGTCCTTTCTTTTTCCATGCGAACTATTCAGCGCGTAGCCGTCCTCGGGGCCGGCACAATGGGCGCACGTATCGCCGCCCACTTTGCCAACGCAGGCGTTCCTTCTAACCTTCTCGATATCGTGATTCCGAATCAGCCCAACCGCAACGCGGCGGCGCTGAAGGGAATCGAAAGCGCGGCCAAAGGCCGTCCCGGTGGATTTTTTGTCGATTCCGGCGCAGCCCTGGTCACGCCCGGTAACTTCGAGGACGATCTCGCACGGGTCGCGGAGTGCGACTGGATCATCGAGGCCGTCACTGAGAATCTGGAGGTGAAGCGCACGCTGTGGAAGAAGGTCGAGGCGCTGCGCAAGCCGGATTCGATCGTGTCGACGAACACCAGCGGCATCCCTCTGCGCCACATCTCCGAGGGCTTTTCGCCTGGCTTCCGCCATAACTTTCTGGGGACCCACTTTTTCAATCCGCCGCGCTATCTGCACCTGCTCGAAGTGATCCCGGGCGCCGAAACCGATCCCGCGGTGATCGCCTTCGTCAACGACTACGCGACGCGCCGCCTGGGCAAGGGCGTCGTGCCGTGCAAGGACACGCCAAATTTTATCGCCAACCGCATCGGCAGCTTTTTCGGTGCGACCATCGGCAAAATCGCGATCGAAGGCGAGTACGGCGTCGAAGAAGTCGACGCGATCACCGGCCCGCTGATCGGATTGCCCAACAGCGCGAGTTTTCGATTGCTCGATATCGTCGGTCTGGACGTGTGGTCGTTCGTCGGCGAGAATCTGTACCATGCCGTTCCCGACGATCCGTGGCGCGATCGTTTCCTGATGCCCGAGTTCCACAAGAAAATGATGGAGCGCGGCTGGCTGGGTGAAAAATCGGGCCAGGGATTCTACAAGCGCGTCGGCCCGGAAAAAGAGATTCATGCGATCGACCTGAGGATGCTGGAATATCACCCGGCGAACAAGGTCAAGATCGACGGAGCGAATGTCGAGGACCTGGGCGAACGACTGCGCGCCCTGGTTGCCCGGACCGATCGCACGGGAACGTTCCTGTGGAAGTTGTACAGCGATCTTTTCCTCTACTCGGCCGAGCGGATTCCCGAAATCTCCGATCGCATCGTTGAAATCGATCGCGCGATGCGTTGGGGCTACGCGCACAAGCTGGGTCCGTTCGAGCTGTGGGACACGCTGGGATTCGAAGACGTTTGCTCGCGGCTCGAAAAGGACCAGCGGACCATACCGGAGAGAATCCAGCGGGCGCGCAGGGCAGGAATCAAATCGCTCTACACGCCCGCGCCGAAGAAACAATACTTCGATCTGGTCGCCTGCGGGTACAAGCCGCTACAGGAAACCCCCACGCTGGCCGACATCAAGCGAACTCACGGTGTGGTCCAGTCCAATTCGGGCGCTTCGCTGATCGATCTTGGCGACGGCGTACTGTGCGTCGAATTTCACGGCAAGATGAACTCGATCGGCGAGGACCAGATCCAAATGTTGTACGCGGGCCTGGCCGAGACCGAGAAGAATTTCGACGCGATGGTGATCGCGAACCAAGGCGAGAATTTCAGCGTCGGCGCGAATTTGATGTTGGTGCTGCTGGCGGTGAAGGAAGAAGAGTGGGACGAACTGGCGGGCGCAGTGAACCGATTCCAGCAAGTCAACATGGCGCTGAAGTACGCGCGCAAGCCGGTGGTCGCCGCGCCATTCAGCCGGTCGCTCGGCGGTGGTTGCGAGATCCCGCTGCACTGCGCTCGCGTTCAGTTTTCCGCCGAGACGTACATGGGACTGGTCGAGGTCGGCGTCGGATTGATCCCCGGCGGCGGCGGCTGCAAGGAAATGATCCTGCGCTTGGGCGATGCACGGAAGGCGTTCGAGCTGATCGGATTCGGAAAGGTTTCTTCGAGTGGCGAAGAAGCGCGGCATTTCGGATTTTTCGCCAAAGCGGATCGCATTTCAATGAATCCGAATCGACTGATCGGCGACGCGAAGGACTTGGCGCTGTCGCTGGTGAAAGATTACACGCCGGGATCGCCGCGAACCGATATCACGGTCGGCGGCGAAAACACTTTCGCGATGCTGAAGCTGGGCGCGTGGACCATGCGGCAGGGCGGGTACATTTCGGATTACGACGTGATCGTCGCCGAAAAGCTCGCGCACATCTTGTCGGGTGGCCGCCTGACCGGCGAGCAGACTGTCAGCGAACAATATCTGCTGGATCTCGAGCGCGAGGCTTTCTTGAGTCTGTGCGGTAACCCAAAGACACAGGAACGCATGCAATTTATGCTCAAGACCGGCAAACCCCTGAGGAACTAAATCATGCAGGAAGCAGTAATCATCGACTGTCTGCGTACCGCGGTTGGAAAATCCGGGCGCGGTACTCTCAAAAACATGTGCCTGTGTCTGAGATTGACGACGTGATTCTCGGCTGCGCAAATCCCGAAGCTGAATCGGGCATGAACATGGCGCGTATTGCGGCGCTACGTGCCGGATTCCCGGACACAGTTCCGGGCGTGACCATCAATCGATTCTGCTCGTCGGGTCTGCAGGCGATCGCGATGGCGGCGGAAAAAATCCGCTCCGGTGGTGCGGAAATCATCATCGCCGGCGGTAGCGAGTCGATGAGCCTGCTCCCCATGTCCGGCCACAAATTTGCGCCGAATCCGTGGATGGTCGACCACATTCCGCAGATTTACATGGGCATGGGACTCACGGCTGAAGCGGTGTATCAGAAGTACAACGTAAGTCGCGAGGATCAGGACGCGTTCAGCCTCCGCAGTCACCAAAACGCGCTGGCGGCGCAGGCGGCTGGAAAGTTCGACGAAGAGATCGTTCCGCTTGACGTCGAAACCACGACTCCGCAGGGTTCGAAGAAGTCAGTGTTCGCGAAAGATGAGGGACCCCGCGCCGATACCTCGCAAGAGGCGCTGGCCAAGCTGCGCCCCGTGTTTCACGCAACGGGCACGGTCACAGCCGGTAACTCCTCGCAGACCAGCGACGGCGCTGCGGCGGCGATCGTCATGTCGGCATCGAAGGCGGAGACGTTAGGGCTAAAACCGGTGGCCCGATTCGTCAGCTTCGCGGTGGGCGGCGTGCCACCGGAGATTATGGGAATCGGACCGGTGGTCGCGATCCCGAAAGCTCTCAAGCTGGCGGGGCTGAAGCTGGAAGATATCGGCCTGGTGGAATTGAATGAGGCTTTTGCGGTGCAGGCCCTGGCGGTCGCGCGCGAATGCGGATTGAATCTCGACACGCTTAACGTGAATGGCGGCGCCATCGCTCTAGGACATCCGCTGGGTTGCACCGGAGCGAAACTCACCGCCACCATCCTGCGCGAAATGGCGCGCCGCAACGTGCGCTATGGAATGGTGACAATGTGTATCGGCGGCGGCCAGGGTGCCGCAGGCATATTTGAGCGCCTGAATTAGGTAACGCAGGTGATCTCTTTCTTAACCTGCAAGCGGGTCACCTGCCGTTTTAGAAATCGAAACAAGGAGTAAACCACTATGCCAACCGTGACTGTTGCGATCCCCAAAACCAAGGGCGGTGCATTTCTCATCGAAACGCCCGCTCCCGAAGACATTTTCACACCGGAAGACTTCACCGAAGAGCATCACGCGATTCGCAAGACTGTCGACGAGTTTTTTCAAAAGGAAGTCGCTCCACACATCGAAGCGATCCGTCATCAGGAGCACGAAGTCTGTGTGCGAATCCTGAAGAAGTCGGCCGAACTGGGCCTCACGGCGGTGGTCCTTCCCGAAAAGTTCGGGGGTATGGAGATGGATCTCACGTCGATGATGATCGTCGCCGAAGGCGTCTCCCGAGAAGGCTCGTATTCCGCCTGGCACGGCGCGCACACCGGCATCGGTACGCTGCCGTTGCTGCTATTCGGCAACGAGGAGCAGAAACAGCGCTACCTTCATAAGCTCGCAAAGGCTGAAATGATCGCGGCGTATTGTCTCAGCGAGCCGCAGGCCGGCTCGGACGCGCTGGCCGCGCGTACCCGTGCCGACCTCACACCCGATGGGAAGCACTACGTCCTGAACGGCCAGAAAATGTGGATCACCAACGGTGGCTATGCCGACCTTTATACCGTCTTCGCGAAGGTCGGCGGCGAGAAGTTCACTGCGTTCTTGGTGGAACGCTCCTGGCCCGGCGTCTCGACCGGCAAAGAAGAAAAGAAGATGGGCATCAAGGGCAGTTCCACCACCGCCGTCTTCTTCGACAACGTGAAGGTGCCCGTTGAGAACGTGCTGGGCGAAGTCGGGCGCGGGCACATCATCGCGTTCAACATTCTCAACCTGGGCCGTTTGAAGCTCGGCCCCTTCGCGCAGGGCGGCTGCCGTGACGATCTGGCCATCTCCATTAAATACGCGAAAGAACGCAAGGCATTCGGCACGACGATTTCGACCTTCGGAATGATTCAGCACAAGCTGGCTGAGATGGCGATTCGCATGTACGCGAGCGAGAGCATGACGTATCGCGTGGTCGGCAACATCGAAGCACAACTCGAAGGCTTCTCGTGGGACCAGCCCAATGCGGGTGCGCAGATGCTGAAGGCGGTGGAGGAGTTCGCGACCGAGTGCTCCTTCATCAAGGTGTTCGCGTCGGAAACGCTGGACTACGTGGTCGACGAATGCGTGCAGATCCACGGCGGCTACGGCTTCCATCAGGATTACTCGGTGGAGCACGCGTAGATCTTCGAAGGCACCAACGAGATTAATCGGCTGCTAGCCACCGGCATGATGCTGAAGCGCGCGCAGAAGGGAACGCTGCCACTGGTCGAAGCCGTCAAAAAGCTACAAGCCGAAATTCTCAGCGGGCCTTCTGGAAACGCAGGTGGCGCAATCGACCTGGTGGCGAACGCAAAGAAAGCCGGCTTGCTGGCGCTGGGCGTCGCATACCTGAAGTTCGGCGACAAAATCGAAGAGCAGCAGGAAGTGGTAGCCAACATCACCGACATGCTGATGAACGCCTATGCGATGGAGTCGACGCAGTTGCGTACGGAAAAGATCGCGCGCAGCGGCAAGAACGTCGACAATGCCCGCGAGATGTACGCCGTATTTTCGCGCGAGGCGATGGACGTGATCGACTCCGCCGGCCGCAGTGTGATGGCCGCGTGCTCCGAAGGCGATATGCTGCGCACCAATCTGGCCGTGCTGAAACGCTTCACCAAGTACGAGCCGGTGAACACGATCGGTTTGCGTCGCAACATCGCCGCTCGCCTGATCGCCGCCGAGCGTTTTGTAGTTTAGGCGCGTGCCGCGCCCGAAACTCATTTTGCTTGTCGGGCTTCCCGGGTCAGGCAAATCGACCTGGGCGGCCTCCGAGAAACTACCGGTGCTCTCAACCGACGAGATCCGCCGTATCCTGGCCGACGATCCAACCGATCAATCGATTCACGCTCGCGTGTTCTCCGTGCTCCGCGTGCTCATAAAACATCGCCTCGGACTGAAGCGTCCCGTGACGTGCATCGACGCGACTAATCTCACGCCGAAAGAACGCAGTCCTTACATTGATCTTGCGCAGCGCAACGGAGCGTCCATCGAAGCCGTGTTCTTCGACACACCCGCCGTCGAGTGCCAGCGCCGCAATCGCCTCCGCCTGCGCGTAGTCCCCGATGACGCGATCGCCACCATGGCCCACAAGCTGGTCGCGCCCCGTACCAACGAAGGTTTTTCTAAAATCACAACAGTGAGGCCATAATGCGACTTGGATCGACAATCCTGCTCGGCGCGCTTCTTCCTACGCTCCTTCCCGCCACCACCGTTGACGGCATCGACATCCATTGGACCGCCCAGGGAGCCGGGAATAAGGCGGTCATCCTGATTCACGGGTGGACCGGCGACGAAACCATCTGGACTTCGCAGGTCCCCGCGCTCGCCGAAAAATATCGCGTGATCACAATCGACCTGCCGGGTCACGGAAAAAGTGGATCGCCTGCCGACGGGAAATTCTCAATGGACCTGTTCGCGCGAGCCATTGACGCGGTTCGCGTGGAAGCCAAGGTCAATCGCGCCGTACTGGTGGGGCACAGCATGGGGACTCCGGTCGTGCGCCAATATGCCCGTCTCTATCCAAAAAACACCATCGCACTGGTGCTGGTCGATGGAGTGGTCGCGCAGGCGTCCGGCGCCGGCCTATATTCGAGCTTCGCCACTCAGATGGTGGGTCCCAACGGCCGCCCGACCCATGAACAATTCATCAAGATAATGTTTACGTCCCCGCTTCTGACTCAGCCCATGAAAGACGCGGTGCTGAACACCTCCATGGCCACGCCCGACGCGACCGTCAGCGGCGCGATGGCGTCGATGGGCGACCCTGCGATCTGGAAGGAGGATGTGCTAACGCTCCCGGTGCTCGGTATCTACGCCGAAAAATCGCGCCTTGCCAATCAGGAATTGATGAAGCGCGTTTTTCCGAAACTGGAGTACAGTGAGATCCCCGAAACCGACCATTTCCTCATGCTGGAAAAGCCGCAGGAGTTCAATCGCATCCTGCTGGGATTCCTGGCCAAGCAGAAGTACTGATAAAATCGGGACACTGTAGGAGGAGGACGCCGATGTTTCGCCTGGACGCCGACCGCGCCGTCGAGTTCTGCGATGGGCTGCGCCGGCGCGATTTTTTGCACGCAGGGGCTCTCACTGCGTTGGGCCTCAGTCTCACGGACTGGTTCGGTCTGCGTGCCCAGGGCGCGACCGACGGCAATCGCGACGTCAATTGCATCTTTCTGATGCTGGTGGGCGGACCTTCGCAGCTCGACACGTTCGACATGAAGCCGAACGCGCCGGTCGAAATCCGCGGGCCGTACAGGCCGATCAAGACCAACGTCCCGGGCATCGAAATCTCCGAGAATTTCCCCCGCACTGCGAAACACGCCGATAAATTTTCGCTCATCCGCGGCATGTATCACACTGCCGCCGCCGTCCATGACACCGGTCATCAGATGATGCAGACTGGTCGACTCTTCCAGGGCGGTATCGAGCATCCGCATTTGGGCTGCGTGCTCGCGAAACTCAAGGGTCCCCAGGGCGACGTGCCGCCGCACGTGTTGCTACCCCGCAGCATCGGCAACACCGGCGGGAATATGCCACACGGCCAGAACGCGGGCTATCTCGGCAAGAGTTTCGATCCCTTTGTGCTGAACGCCGATCCCAGCGATCCCAATTTCCGCGTCCCCGATTTGCTGCCACCCGATTACCTCACCGCCCTGCGCGTCGACCGTCGCCGCAACTGGCGCGAGATGGTGGATCGTTCGGTCAGCGAGTTTGAAACATCGCAGGACGCGCGCCTGCTGGATACGACGTTCCAGAAAGCCTACACGCTGATGTCATCAGCGAAAGCCCGCGCGGCGTTCGAGTTGCATCGCGAGCCCGAAAACATTCGCGAAAAATACGGTCTCAACCGCTTCGGACAGAGCTGTTTATTGGCCCGCCGCCTGATCGAAGCCGGCGTGCGTTTCGTCACCGTCAACATGTTCGAAACCGTGTTCGACGAGATCACCTGGGATATTCACGGCTCGCGCCCCTTCAGCCCCATCAGTTGTTATCGCGATCTGGTGGGGCCAATGTTCGACATGGCGTACAGCTCGCTGCTCGAAGAGTTGGCCGAGCGGGGGCTGCTCTCGAACACCATGGTCATCGCCACTGGCGAGTTCGGGCGCACTCCAAAAATTAATCCCGCGGGCGGCCGCGATCATTGGCCGCAGTGCTGGACCATGCTGATGGGCGGCGGTCCGCTGAAGGGCGGGCAGGTGATTGGCGAGAGCGACGAAATCGCCGCGGCGCCGCGAACGCGCCCGACTACTCCAGGCGAAATCGCTGCGACCGTCTATAGAGGATTGGGAATCGATCTCGCGACTGAACTTCCCGGGGCGCAGGGCCGCCCAATACCGCTGGTGGATCGCGGAGTCGAGCCGATTCGGGAGTTGTTTTGAGGTTCCTTGTACTTCTAATCGCCGCACCGCTGCTGGCACAAACATCCACGCAGAAGCTCGCAGTGCTCCCGCCGTCCGTCGAACTCACGGGACCCGAAGCTCGCCAGCAGCTTCTCGCCGAGGCTATCCTCGCCCAAACAATTGCGGGCACATTTCAAGAAGACTGGACCCGTGCGACGCAGTGGTCCTCCTCGGATCCCAAAATCGCCGCCGTCGACGAACACGGCATTGTCCGCCCCGGCGAGCACGATGGCGAAGCTCGCATCACCGCGAAAGCTAACGGCATCGCGGCGGAGGTGATCGTCAAAGTTCACAATGCGCGCACGCCTTACACCTGGAACTTTCGCAATCACGTCATTCCGGTGCTAACCAAGATGGGCTGTAACTCGGGTGCATGCCACGGAGCTCTCGCCGGGAAAAACGGATTCAAGCTGACGCTGCGGGGTTACGATCCCGAGGTGGACTACGACACCCTCACGCGCCAAGCGCAGGGCCGCCGTGTTTCGCTCGCCGATCCGCCGCAAAGTCTGATGCTGCTGAAGCCGTCGTTCGCAGTCCCGCATGGCGGCGGCAAGCGTTTCGCGGAAGATTCGCTCGAATATCGCGTGCTCGAAGAATGGATCGCCACCGGCGCGTCACCTCCCACGGATAAGGATGTCGAGATTCGCGGCTTAGAAGTTTTTCCCGCCGCGGCGGTGCTCAAGACGGGCGCCGAACAGCAGATCATCGTCCGCGCCAGCTACTCCGACGGCCACACGGACGACGTCACGCGCTGGGTGAAATACAGTTCCAGCAACGAAGGCGTCGCGACCGTCGACGATTGGGGTCGCGTCAAGATGAACGGATCGGGTGAAGCGGCCATCACGCTGTATTACTCCAGCCGGGTCCTCTACTCGCGCCTCAGCACGCCTTTCCCGCACCAGATCTCCAGCGATCGTTACGACAAGTATCCGCGCAAGAATTTCATCGACGATCTGGCGCTGGCCAAGTGGAAGAATCTGCATCTCGCGCCTTCCGCTCTCGCTGCACTTTTCTACGCCGCGCATTTATCGACGCAGCCGGCGTTCTACCGACTTCAGAAGAAGTCGAGAATTTCCTGGCCGATCGCTCGCCCGACAAACGCGCCAAATTGATCGACCTCCTGCTCGGGCGCGAGGAATTTGTTGACTATTGGAGTTACAAGTGGTCCGATCTGTTGCTGGTCTCGACGCGCCGCCTTAACTCCACGGCAATGTGGACTTTCTATAACTGGATCCGCGAAAGCGTCGCGAAGAACAAGCCGTGGGACCAGTTCGCGCGCGATATTTTCCTCAGCTCCGGCAGCACGCGGCAGAATGGTGCGCTAAATTACTTCGTCCTGCACAAGGATACCGTCGACCTAACTGAGAACGCCACGCAGGCCTTTCTCGGCCAGCGCATCACTTGCGCGCGATGCCACAATCATCCGCTCGAGAAGTGGACTCAGACGCAGTACTACCAGATGGCCAATCTGTTCGCGCGGGTCGGCGTGAAGAACGGCAACGAGCCCGGCGACAATGTAATCTTCGCCAAGACTTCGGGCGATATTCTGCATCCCCGGCTGGCCCGGCCGCTGCCACCCGCGCCGCTGGATGGCGCGTCTATTTCGCTTGATTCGCTCGAAGATCGCCGCGTGAAATTCGCTGAGTGGCTCACCAGCCCGCAGAATCACATGTTCGCGCGCACTGTCGTGAATCGCGTGTGGGCCAGCCTGATGGGCCGTGGCCTCGTCGATCCCGCCGACGATTTGCGCGCCACCAATCCCGCTTCGAATGAGGAGTTGCTCGCGGCACTCGAAAAAGATTTCGTCGAGCACGGCTATGACATTCGCCGACTGGTCCGCACCGTCATGAACTCGACGCTGTACCAGCTTTCGAGTGCGCCCAACGAAACCAACGCTGCCGACGATGTCTACTATTCGAAGCACATCGTGAAGCGACTCTCCGCGGAAGTGATGTTGGACGCCATGGCACAGGTCACCGGCTCGCCGACAGCATTCGGCGGCTATCCCGCGGGAACGCGCGCGCTCCAGCTTCCCGACACGCAGGTGAAGTCGGATTTTCTCGCGTCGTTCGGCCGCCCGCCGCGCATCCTGTGCGACGCAGCGGAGCGTTCCAGCGATCCCACCATCAGCCAGGCGCTGCATGTCATCAACGGCGATACGCTCAACAAGAAACTCAGCGCGCCCGATGGAACCATCGCGCTATTCAGCAAGCTCGGCCTTTCCGATCGCCGCATTCTTGATCACATCTTTTTGTCGGCATACAGCCGCTACCCGACCGACGCGGAGCGCGACACCATGCTCACCGCTCTCGAAAAAACCCGACTCGTGAAAGGTACGGACGAAGCTCGTCGCGACGCGCGCCGTCAGGCGATCGAGGACATGGTGTGGGCGCTGCTCACCAACAAGGAGTTTCTGTTTAATCACTAGATGCGAAGCCTGGTCCTAGTTGCGAGTGTTGGACTCACCGCCGCGGCGGCGCCCTCCAATCAACAGATTTATTCGATGGCCTGGAGTCCCAACGGCGAGATCATTGCCCTCGGCAGCTACAAGGAGACTCGGCTCGTCATTGCGTCGTCGCGACAAACGATCGCGACGCTTCCGGGGGCAGCCGACGCGGTTCGCGCCCTCGCGTTTTCGCCGGACGGAAAATGGCTCGCGGCCGCCGGCGGCCTGCCTTCGCGTAAGGGCGAGATCCAGCTCTGGGACGTCGACACTAGAAAACTCGTGGCAACCATGGCCGGCCACGCCGACAATGTCAGCTCCGCGGCGTTTTCGCCCGACGGAAAATCGATCGCCACGGCAAGCTACGACAAGTCGATCAAGCTGTGGGACATCGCGACCGCGAAGGAAACGCGAACGCTGCGCGATCACATCGACGCCGTCTACGCCCTCGCCTTCACGCCCGACGGCAAGCGGATCGTCTCCGGCTCCGCGGATCGATCCGTGAAAGTTTGGGACGTTTCAACGGGCTCGCGCCTCTACACCATGTCCGACGCGACTGACGGCATCAATACTCTGGCGATCTCCCCCGATGGCACACGCGTTGCTGCGGGTGGCGCCGATAAAACCATTCGCGTTTGGAAACTGGGCGACAAGTCCGCGACACTTGAGCACACGCTGATCGCGCACGAGGACGCAATCCTTAAGCTCGCGTGGTCGCCGGACGGCAGGCTGATCGCGACCGCTTCGGCCGATCGGTCACTGAAGCTGTTTCGCGCCACCGATCTTTTCGAACTGCGGGCCAAGTCCGCGCAATCGGACTGGATCTTCGGATTGGAGTTCGCGCCCCGCGGAAAATCGCTGGGCGTGGCGCGCTTCGATGGTTCCTTCGAGATTTACGAGGTCAGGCAATGAAATCCCTGTGCTTGCTGCTTTCCGCGGCTGCGCTCTTCGCGGCCGAGTCCGGCCATCCGTCCGGCAATCGCATCACGCCGCCGACCCTCAATTCGGTTTCACCTGTCGGCGTCGCCCGCGGAACCACAGTCGAACTGACCATGGAAGGTTTGAACCTCGCCCGTACTAGCGCGATCTACTTTAGCGAGCCGGGTGTCACTGGTCGGATCCTGCGCGTGAAAGAGTTGCCCGATCTTTCGGACGTCCGTCTAGGTTCGAACGGCACACCTTCAACCATCGATCTCGGCCCGCTGCCGCCCCGCAATCAGGTGACTGTCGAGGTTGATGTATCGCCCGACGCCGAAATTGGTCCCGTCAGCTTCCGTCTACTCACGCCGCTCGGAACCAGTCCCGAAGGACGATTTCTTATCGAGCCCTACTACGGCGAAGTGCCAGACCGCGAACCCAACGATTCTCTCGACACCGCTCTTGAGACATTTCTGCCCGCGATTCTTGCCGGAACGATTTCGCGCCCCGGCGACGTGGACTTTTTCAAGATCCAGGTGAAGGCCGGGCAGCAACTCAGCTTTTTGAACCAGGCCATGCTGATCGGCTCCAGCCTGCAGCCCGTCGTTTCGATCCTCGATGCCGATTCCAACGTCGTTCGCGAGTTTGGCATCGATGGAGGCGCCGCGCAAACGATGTTCGGCCACCGCTTCGAAACCGCGGGTACGTACTACATCCGCGTGGCCGATTATCAGCGCAGCGGACGCGCTTCGCATTTCTACCGGATCGTCGTCGGCGAATTTCCGCTGGCGTTGAGCGCATATCCTCTTGGCGTCCGCACGGGCGAAGGTGGCCAGGTCGCGATGCGCGGCTACCACCTCAACGCCACCCCTTTGAACGTCGATGGCAAGCCCGACTCTAGCCTCGAAGACGCGCGCCTGCTGCGTCCGAATCATTCCTTCAACTCCGTGCGCATCGGGCTCGGCCTGGAGCCGGAGATCGAATCCACCGGCGGCACCATCACTGTCCCCGTCACCATCAACGGCAAGATCGCCAAGCCCGGCGAGGAACATCGCTACCGCTTCCGCGCGACGAAAGGCCAGTCGTTGATTCTCGACGTCAACGCCCGCCGCCTCGGAAGCGATCTCGACTCCATCATTGAAGTTCTCGACGCGCAGGGCCACCCCATCGAGCGCGCCGTCGTCCGCCCGGTCTGGGAAACTGCCACCACGCTCGCCGAGCGCGATTCCTCGTCGCGCGGCTTGCGCATCCTTGCATGGAATGGACTCGCCGTCGGCGATCGCCTCATGGTCGGAGGTGAGGTTCTGCAGGTGGCCGCCCTCCCTCAAGGTCCCGATTCCGATCTCGTCATCGAATCGTTCGGCGGCCAGCGCCTCGCCTACTTCGACACCTCCACCGAGGCGCACGCCGTCGACAAGCCGGTATATAAGGTCGAGATTCTGCCACCTGGCGCCAGGCCCTCGCCGAACGGTCTGCCAGTCGCGCGACTTTTTTATCGGAATGACGACGGTGGCCCCGGCTATGGCAAGGATTCGCTGCTGCACATCATCGCACCGGCGGATGGCGAATACATCGTGAGCATTCGTGACGTGCGGGGTCTGGGAGGCGAGACGTTTTCCTACCGGCTCACGGTACGTCCGCCGCGCCCCGATTTCCGTCTCGCGGTGAATCCACGCAATCCGAACGTGCCCGTCGGTGGCACGATTCCCGTCACGATTACCGCGACTCGCCTGGACGGGTTCGACGGCCCGATCGATGTATCGATCGACGATCTTCCGGCGGGCTTGCACGCCACTAGCGGCCAGATCGGCGCAGGCCAGGTCACCGCGACCATTCTTCTGAGCGCAGATGCATCGGCGAAACTCGCGGGTGCAGCGCCGTTAAACGTTACTGGAAGGGCTGGCGGACGCAAGCACGTCGCGAATCCCGACGATCGACTCAAGCTCATCGCTCTGATGCCGCGCCCCGACGTGCTGATGAAAGCGGAAACGCGCGAAATAACGCTCCGCCCCGGCCAGACGGCGGAGGTTACGGTCTCGGTGCAGCGTCAAGGCGATTTTCGCGGCCGGGTCCCCGTTGAAGTTCGTAACCTTCCGCCTCGCGTTTTGGTGCCGGACGTCGGACTGAATGGCGTGCTCATCACTGAGGAAGAATCGCGCCGCAGCTTCACCATCGAAGCGCTGCCCAACGCCGCGCCGGCCGACCAGCTCATTTACGTCGGCGCCGTCGTCGAAACCCGCTCCGGCCAGCAGTCCTCTTACGCGGCACCAGAAGCGATTCGTTTGCGCGTTCTCGCGCCGCAGAGATAACTTGCGGCTCGTCTCTAACATAGACCGGCAGTCGGATACCTACCGCGCCAATTATTCTTGGATGACTGCGGAGATCGAGAAGCTCCGCGCTGAGCTGCGCCGCTCCACCGAAGGCGGCGGCGCGAAATATATGGAGCGGCACAAGGCGCGCGGCAAGCTGCTCCCGCGCGAGCGTGTGGAAGCGCTGCTCGACGAAGGTTCGTACTTTCTCGAAATCGCACCGCTGGCGGGCATCGGAATGGAGGGCGAAGTCCCCGGCGCGGGAACCATCGGCGGCATCGGTCTGGTCGAAGGCCGCGAGTGCCTCATCATCGCCAACGAGGCGACCGCCAAAGGCGGCGCGACCGGCGAACCCGGCGGCGTGAAGAACGCGCGTCTCGCCGACATCGCACGCGAGAATCATCTGCCCACGATTCTTCTGGTCGAAGCCGCGGGTGCCGACCTTCCGCAACAGGCGAAAGTGTTCGTGTCCGGCGGTCGCGGCTTTCGCGAAATCACGCGCCGGTCACGCATGCGTCTCCCGACCATCTCCGTCGTTTTCGGTCCATCCACTGCCGGCGGAGCGTATCTGCCCGGCATGTCCGACTACACGATCATGGTCCGTAGGCGCGCCAGCGTTTATCTGGCAGGTCCGCCGCTGGTGAAAATGGCGACTGGCGAGATGGAGACCGAAGAGGCGTTGGGCGGCGCGGAGATGCACTCGCGCGTATCCGGCCTCTCCGACTATCTCGCCGAGACCGAGCTCGACGGCATCCGAATCGCGCGCGAAATCGTTTCGCATTTCAACCTGGCCAAGCCGCCGATCGAGCCTGCGCCGGTCGAAGAACCGCTCTATCCCGCCGACGAGCTGCTCGGCATCGCCTCCGCCGACGTGCGCGTGCCCTTCGAGGTGCGCGACGTGATCGCGCGCATTGTCGACGGATCGCGCTTCTCTGAGTTCAAGGCCTCCTACGGCGCGACACTCATCACCGGCTTCGCGCACATCCACGGATTTCCTGTCGGGATTCTCGCCAACAACGGCGTGCTGATGCCGGAATCGGCTGCTAAGGGCGCGCAGTTCATCGCGCTCGCGAATCAACAAAACACCCCCCTTTTGTTCTTGCAGAACATCACCGGATTCATGGTCGGCCGCACCTACGAAGAGCAGGGCATCATCCGCAACGGTGCGAAGCTGATCAACGCCGTGTCGAACTCCACCGTCCCCGCGATCACCATCATGATTGGCGGCTCCTACGGTGCGGGCAACTATGCAATGTGCGGCCGCGCGTACGATCCGCGATTCCTCTTCACCTGGCCGAACCACCGCATCGCAGTGATGGGGCCGCAGCAACTTGCCGGCGTAATGGATTTAGTTCGTCGGGATGCCGCGGCGCGCCAGAACGTCGCCGTCGACGAAGCCGAGCTGGCCGCGCAGAAGCAGGCCCTTGAAGATCAGATCACCCGCGAATCCGATCCATATTTCGCCACCGCGCGCGTGTGGGACGACGGGATCATCGATCCGCGGGACACGCGCAATGTCATCGCCATCTCGCTCTCCGCCGCCTGCAATCGGCCCATCGAGGGCACCATGGAGTGGGGCGTATTCCGGCACTAAAACACATCCGAAAATTGTTGGTTGCGAATCGTGGCGAAATTGCGCGCCGCATCTTTCGTACCTGCCGCGAGATGGGCATCGCGACCGTGGCGGTTTATTCGGACGACGATCGGGACGCGCCGCATGTTCGAGACGCGGACGAAGCCGTGCAGATCGATTCCTACCTCGACATCGCCGCCAGCGTCGCCGCCGCGCGGCGCGTGAGCGCCGGCGCAATTCATCCCGGCTACGGCTTCCTCGCGGAGAATGCGAATTTCGCGACGGCCTGCGAGGCCGCCGGGATCCTCTTCGTCGGCCCGCGCCCGGAAACGATCCGCGCGATGGGCTCGAAAATCGAGGCTCGCAAGATCGCCGAGGCAGCCGGCCTGCCGGTTATGCCAACCGACGGTTTCCCGCTGTTAGTAAAAGCGACCGCCGGCGGCGGCGGAAAGGGAATGCGTCGAGTCGATCGCTCGGAAGATTTGGACGAAGCGCTGGACGCCGCGCGCCGCGAAGCCGAATCCGCCTTCGGCGACGGAACGCTGCTGCTCGAACGCTACCTTGAAGGCGCTCGTCATATTGAAATCCAGATCTTCGGTGACGCGCAGGGCAACGTCATCGATCTGTTCGAGCGCGAATGCTCCGTGCAGCGGCGGCACCAGAAAATCATCGAGGAATCGCCCGCGCCCGGTTTAGATCGCCCCACGCGCCAAGCGATGTGCCAGGCCGCAGTAGCGCTCTGCCGTGCCATCAGCTTCAGCGGCGCAGGGACTGTGGAGTTTCTGGTCGCACCGTCCGGCGAGTTTTTCTTCCTGGAAGTTAATACGCGAATTCAGGTGGAGCACCCGGTCACCGAAATGATCACTGGCCTCGATTTGGTGCGCATGCAGATCGACACCGCCGAAGGCCGCCCGCTCGATCTCTCGAACCTGCGCACTACCGGACATGCGATCGAGGCGCGCCTGTACGCCGAGGATCCCACGAATGATTTTCTCCCGGCGACCGGCAAGGTTCTTCTCTGGCGGCCACCCGACAACGTCCGCGTCGAGAGCGGGATCGAAGCTGGCAGCGAGGTTGGCATCGCCTACGATCCGCTGCTCGCTAAGATTATTGCGCTTGGCCGCGACCGCGACGACGCGATTCGCAAGCTGCGCCACGCCCTCCAAGTCACGCGCGTTCACGGCGTCGTCACCAATCGCGAGTTTTTGATTCGAGTCTTGGATCATCACGACTTCAGTCCCGGGCCCGTGCACACCAGTTGGTCGATTCCGTTCCAGCCCGACCGATCGGAGGAAGCTCTGCACCGCGCCGCACTCGACGCTTATCGAATGGCTCGCATCCAGGCCGGGCGAAAAACGCTCCCGAACGTGCCTGCCGCATACCGCAACAACCCGTGGCCGCCCGTGGAGACGCAGCCGGAAGTACGGATGCTCTCGGCCCTTCCTGACCAACTCCGCGCGGACATTGACGGGATTCAGCACACCTTCGACATCTCCGAAGACGACCACCATTGGTGGATTGGCAATTACATTTTTCCAAAGGTTTCGCGGTATCCTTCTCCCGAGAGCACGGACGCGCGCGAAGCCGCCAGCTCGCCGATGCCCGGTAAAGTGCTCCGAATTCTGGTGGAACAAGGGGCAGACGTACAAGCGGGACAAGCGCTGGTGGTGCTCGAAGCAATGAAGATGGAACAGACCGTGCGAGCCCACTCAGCGGGAAAAATCGCTGCGATCTTAGTCAAGGTCGGCGACGTGGTTGCTCCGGGACAATCGCTGATTCAGATGGGAGAAGAAACATGACGCAGGCCGTCCTCGATAAACCGACAGCCGGCACTTTTCCGTGCTTCACCGAAGAACACGACATGATTCGCGACACGGTAAAGAAATTCGCGCGCAACGAAATCGCGCCGCACTCCGCCGATTGGGACGAGGCAGAAACGTTCCCGCGCGCGCTTTTCAAGAAGGGCGCCGAATTGGGATTGTTCGGCATTCGCATCGATCCCGAATGGGGCGGCAGCGGTCACGATTGGTGGGCCACCGCGGCATACGTCGAGGGCCTTTCGTGGTCCGAGAACGGCGGCGTAAACATGGCCTTCATGGTGCAGAGCGACATCACGCTGCCGGTGCTAGACGAGCTGGGCACGCGCGAACAGAAGGAAGAATTCCTGCGCCCCGCGATCGCTGGCGATTCGATTGCCGCGCTCGGGATCAGCGAACCCGGCGGCGGCTCCGACGTCGCGGCGATGAAGACGCGTGCACGTATCGATGGTGGCGACCTGGTCATCAGCGGACAGAAATTGTGGATCACCAACGGTTGTCGCGCCGACTTCATCATCCTCGGCGTGCGCACCGGCGAAGAGGGCCACAAAGGAATTTCCTTCGTCCTCTTGCCGACCAAGACCAAGGGGTTTTCTGTAGGCAAGAAACTTAAGAAGATCGGAATGAACTCGTCGGATACCGCCGAGCTGTTTTTCGACGAGTGCCGCATCCCGAAACGCTACCTGCTGGGCGAAGTCAATCGCGGCTTCTACTACATCATGCAGAACTTTCAGGGCGAGCGACTCGCAGCCGCACTCGGCGCGCTCGCCGGCTCCGAACGCATGCTCGAATACGCGATGAACTATGGCAACGAGCGGACCGCCTTCGGCACCCCCATCCGAAAATTCCAGGTGTGGAAGCATCGTTTCGCCGAGCATCTCACCAACCTCGAAGCTGGACGCTGGCTCACTTATCGGGCGCTGGACCTGATGAATCGCGGCCAGAAATGCGTGCGCGAAATCACTATGGCGAAACTCTATACCTCGGAGCTGTGCCAGAAAATCGCCTACGACGCCGTGCAGATGTGTGGTGGCTTCGGTTATGTCACCGAACATCCGGTCGGCCGTTTCTGGAAGGATGTTCGACTCCACACCATTGGCGCCGGCACCTCCGAAATTATGAAAGAAATCCTCGCGAAGGAATATAAACTTTGATCCGCATCGGAAACGGGCAGGGCTTCTGGGGCGATTCGCTCGAAGCGCCGGTCGAACAGATTCGCCGCGGTCCCATCGACTATCTGACCCTGGACTATCTGGCCGAAGTGACGATGTCGATCCTCCAGAAACAGCGATCGCGCGATCCGAAATCCGGTTATGCGCGCGATTTCGTGGAGATGATGGCACGCGTTTTGCCGGATATCGTGGAGCGGCGCATTCGCGTGATCGCCAACGCCGGCGGAGTGAATCCGGTCGCGTGTAAGGACGCCGTGATGGAAATCGCAAAACGTCAGGGCATCGACATTAAAGTCGCGATCGTCGCGGGAGATGACATCATGGGCCGTCTGGACGACATGATCGCTCGCGGCGTCGAGCTGAAGAACCTCGACACGGGTGAGCCGCTCTCTGCGGTGCGCGCGAACGTGCAAAGCGCGAACGTGTACTTCGGCGCGTGGCCCGTGGCTGAGGCGTTAGCGCGCGGGGCACAGATCGTGATCACCGGCCGTGTCACCGACACCGGTCTTGCGCTCGCGCCGATGATTCACGAGTTCGGGTGGAAGCGCGACGATTGGGACAAGCTCTCTGCGGGAACCATCGCTGGCCACACCGTGGAATGCGGCGCGCAATGCACCGGTGGCAACTGCCAGGCCGACTGGCAGATGATCGACAACTACGTCGACATCGGATATCCCATCATCGAAGCTGAGCCCGACGGAACCTTCACGATCACCAAGCACGCCGGTACGGGCGGGCGTGTTTCAATCGCTTCCGTCAAGGAGCAACTCCTGTACGAAATGGGCGATCCGCGCGAGTACATCACGCCCGACTGCGTCGCCGATTTCACGACGATTAATTTGGAGCAGGCCGGTCCGGATCGCGTACGTTTCACAGGTATCCGCGGCCGACCGGCGACCCCGTTCTATAAGGTCTCGGTCAGCTATTCGGCGGGATTCAAAGCCGTCGGTACGCTGGTCTACGCCTGGCCGGATGCATACAAGAAAGCCAAAGCGACTGACAACATTCTGCGTCAGCGTCTGGACCGCCTGGGTCTGCGCTTCGACGAGATAAGTACGTCGTTCGTTGGCGCGAACGGCTGCCACGGGATCGCGGCGGCCGAGCCTTCCCCCGAAGTTGAGCCGCACCTCCCGGAAGTGATCCTCCGCGTCGGAGTGCGATCCGAGAATCGCGCCGCGGTTGAGCGATTCACCAAAGAAATCGCGCCGCTGGCGCTCAACGGGCCGCCGGTTGTGACGGGGCTCGGCAGCGGCCGCCCGAAAGTGGAAGAGATCGTAGCTTACTGGCCCGCGCTGCTCCCCAAAATTGAAGTGACACCGGAGGTGACTGTATGGCCAAGCGAAAGTTGATCGAGTTCGCGCATGCGCGCTCCGGCGACAAGGGCGATACCGCGAACGTCGGCATCATCGCCCGCCAGCCCGAGTTCTACCCGTTGCTTGTAAAGCAGGTGACCGCGGAGCGCGTGAAGGAGCACTTCGCCGGAGTTTGCTTCGGCAAGGTGGAGCGCTTCGAGCTTCCCAATCTGGGCGCGTTGAACTTCCTGCTGCATCAGAGCCTGGGCGGCGGCGGCGCGATTTCCCTGCGGGCGGATCCGCAGGGCAAGACTTTCAGTACCGCGCTACTGCGCATGGAGATCGACGTTGATTCTGTATAGCGTCGACCGCGGAATCGCGCGCATCACGCTCCATCGTCCCGAGAAGCGCAACGCACTTTCTCCCGAGTTGATCGCCGCGCTTCGCGAATCCATCGATCGCTCGGCTAACGATCCCGACGTGCGCGTCGTGGTCCTCACCGGGGCGGGACGCGATTTCTGTTCCGGCGCCGACCTCGCGGGTCTCGACCAGGCGGCCGACTCGGGCGTGCTCTCGCATCTCGCGACGGCGCAGGTCATGGCCGACACGTTTCTTGCGATGCGGCGTCATCCCCATCCCATCGTGGCGGCCGTCAAAGGACGCGCGCTCGCTGGCGGCTGCGGACTTGCTACCGCGTGCGACCTGATTCTTGCGACCGACACGGCTCAGTTCGGCTACCCGGAGGTGAAGATCGGATTCGTCCCTGCCATGGTCATGGCGATTCTGCGCCGGTCGATCAGCGAGAAGCGGGCGTTCGAAATGATCGCCACCGGCGAGGTCATGGGGGCAGCCGAAGCGCACGCGATCGGGCTGATCAATCGCGTGTATCCAGAAGCCGAATTCGACGCCCGCGCGGAAGAGTACGCGGTCGCGCTCGCCTCCCGATCCCCGTCCGCCGTCACGCTTTCGAAGCGCCTCCTGTATCACATGGACGGCATGACCTTCGAAGCCGCGCTCCAGGCGGGCGTGCACGGCAACGCGATCGCGCGTGAAACTCCAGACGCGAAGCGCGGCATCGAACAGTTCGTCAAGAAGGCATAAGCATCCATGGACGGGCTCCGCCGCGCGCTCGGACTGCCGCAGGCCACTGCGCTGGTCGTTGGCATCATCATTGGCGCGTCGATTTTCGTGCAGCCCTCCGAAGTCAGCCGCCACGTCGCGACCATTCCGATGATCTTCGCGGTCTGGTTCGCCGCCGGCGTGCTTACGCTGCTGGGTGCGCTGGTCTGCGCCGATCTGGCCCGCGCCTATCCGCAGACCGGCGGCATGTACGCGTGGCTCCGCGAAACATTGTCGGAGCCGGCCGCGTTCCTGTGGGGCTGGGCGATGTTCTGGAGCGCCCACTCGGGAATCGTTGCCGCCGTTGCGATGGTCTTTGCTCGTTACGTCGGCGTCTTCACGCCGCTGGGCGACCGCGCCCAGCGCATCGTCGCGATCTCCGCGATCTTCTTCATTTCGACCATCAACATCATCGGCGTTCGTGCGGGCAGCGCTGTGCAGACGATTCTGACGGTAGCCAAAGTTGCAGCGATCGGGGCGATTCTGGTGGCAGTCGTTGCGCTCGCGCCGGTAGCTCCCATCCCCTCGGCGCCTGCGCCCGGTTCCGGGATCACCGGGTTCATCCTGGCTCTCAGCGCGGGGCTCTTCGCATACGGCGGATGGCACATGGTGACCTACACCGCCGGTGAAGTTCGCGACGCGGAGCGGACCATTCCGCGCGCGCTGATGATTGGCACGCTGATCGTCACCATCTGCTACCTGGGACTGAACGCCGCATACCTGCGGGTACTTCCGCTCGACAAAGTACTCGCGTCGAAGACTGTCGCTGCCGATGCCGCCCGTGTTCTGGTGGGACCGCGCGGCGCAGCGCTGATCTCCGGGCTGGTGATTCTTTCGGCACTGGGTGGATTGAGCGGCAGCGTGCTCGCCGGGCCGCGAGTCTACTACGCGATGGCCCGCGATGGCCTGGCGTTCCGCGCCCTCGGAATCGAACACGCGCGCTTTCACACGCCGCATATCGCCATCGTGCTGCAAGCCTTGTGGGCCGGTGTGCTGGTCGCCACGGGAACGTATCGCGCGCTGTTTACGCGCGTGATTTACACGGAGTGGCTGTTCTTCGGACTGATGGCCATCGGTCTTATGCGCCTCCGCGGCAAGTTGCTCGCGGGCCCGCTGGTCTTCATCGCCGGATGCGCGCTGGTGGTGATCAACCAGGTGATCGCCGATCCGAAAGAGAGTGCCTTCGGATTCCTGCTGGTCGCGGCCGGCCTGCCACTCTACTATCTGCGAAAAAGATTCCACCATGCCCATCATTGACTTTCACAATCACTACTATCCGCCCGCGTATTTGAAGGCACTGCAGAATGGCGAAAGTGCGGTCGAAGTCACGATCGACGATCACGGCAACCCGCGCCTGCACTACCCTGGCGATTACAACATCGCCGTTCCAGGACAGCGCGACCTCGCGGTCCGTCGCAAAATGCTCGATGATCACGGCATCGATATGCAGGTCTACACGCTGACCACGCCGGGCACGCATGTCGAAACTCCCGCCGTCGCCGCAAGACTCGCCGCGCTGGTGAACGACGAATTCGCGCGCGGCATCGCCGACTATCCCGGACGATTCACCTCGCTCGCGACTCTCCCGCTGAACGATCCCACCGCGTCGGTCACAGAATTGCAGCGGGCGATGAAACAGCTCAAGCTGCCCGGCGCGATGCTGTTCAGCAACGTCAACCACGTCGCGCTCGCGGATGAACGCTTCCTCCCGCTCTACGAGCTCGCGAACGATCTGGGCGCGGTGCTCTACATCCACCCCACGCATCCGCAAGGCGTCGAAGCCATGACCGATTTCTGGCTCATGCCGCTAGTCGGCTTCCTGATGGACACGACGCTCGCCTCCGCGAGGCTGGTCTTCGCCGGCGTTCCCGAACGATTCCCGAAAATCAAATGGGTGCTCGCGCATCTCGGCGGCGCTATTCCGTACCTCGCTGAACGCCTCGATCGCGGGTATCGCGCTTTCGTCGAATGCCGTGCGCACATCCAACGGCGCCCCAGCGAGTACCTCAAGCAGTTCTACTTCGATACCGTGAATTTCGATCCCGCCGCGCTCAAGCTCGCCATCGACTTCGCGGGCGCGGATCACCTGCTCGCCGGCAGCGATTATGCGCACCAAATCGGCAGCCCACGCCAGATGCTCGATTCGATCCGCAGCCTGGACATCTCGGAAGCCGATCGCGCCGGCATCCTTGGCGGAAATGCCGCGCGGCTTCTCGGGCTCCCAAGGAATAACACAGCCACATGAAATTGGAGGGCAGGCGATTTTGCTCGCCTGCCTTCCACTCCACCGCGCTACCCGCGATCGCGCAGCGTCACCAAGTCACTCAGCAAAGCGTCGAAGCCACCCGTAACGGTGATCTTCCCCACCTTCTCGGCGACCTTTTCCAGCGTCTCCAGCTCCTTCAACCGCACCAACAGAGGGTTGTCCTCCATCAGCTTGGCGGTGTTCAGCAACGAACGCGTGGCCGCGGTCTCCTCGCGCCGGCGGATCAGGTTGGCCTGCGCCTGCTTCTCCGCCGTCACCACCTGGTTCAGGATCTCGCGCATCTCGCCCGGCAGGATCACGTCCTTAAGAGCGATCGCGCCCACCCGGACGCCGAACGCGTCCATCTCCCGGCGAACTTCGGCAGCCACCTGTTCGTCGATGTCCACCTTCTCCGCCAGGATTTCCTCCAGCGAACGGCGCCCCAGCGTCTGGCGCACCGCCAACTGCAGCGTGCGGTACAGCTGCTCGGCGTAATCCTTCACGCTCTGCTTGGCCTTCACCGCATCCATGACCTGGAACTCGGCCCACACGTTCACTCGAAGCGAGACCTTGTCCCGCGTCAGGATTTCCTGACCGGGAATCTCGACCGTCTGCAAACGCAGGTCGATCACTTCCACGCGAGGTTCCAGAACGCATACGAGCCCGACGCCAGCGAACGAACATACCGGCCGTCCACGAACAGCAGACCGGTCTTGCCTTCGTCCACCAGCGCGTACACGACGGGCATCACGCCCGTGAGGCGAGTCACAGCCGTCGCCAGCTTGGCGGGCAGCTGCCGCTCGACGGCGACGTCGATCACTTCCGCCGCGACCTCCACGGGACCGCGCCAGTACAGCAATCGCTTGCCTGGACCCAGCACACGCGCGAGCTTGCCGTTCAGGTACACCACTGCCACTTGCGCGTCGCCGGTTTCGACCACGGTGAACAGCTCAGCGGCGAGCGCGGGCTGCTCCTTCACCAGGTAGTCCGCCCAGTCGTTCTCGAACGTCAGGTCGTTGATCTTGAAAGTGATGGCCTCGACCTTGCGGCCAAACGTCCAGATCCAGTATTCACCGGGACCCAACACGCGGTCGAAGCGCCCCTTTCGAATTAGTAAAACGCGTTCCCTGTCGCCGACCAGAATACGCTTGATTACAGCCATAACAATTCACCTCCTTAAAGTGATTAATTGAGACAGAAAAGTAAGACCGATTCCCGGACTTCATTCCACGAACTTCCGGCGGGTGATCCTAAGAGTTCGCGCAGTAGCGCTTTCGGCGGCGTCCAGACATCAGACGACGCACGTCAGCGATCGGGCGGCGAACAGTTTCAGGAAAACGCAGGGCCGGTGAATTCGCTGTGGGATTAGTACTGCGATCCCACGGGAACAAAGGCCGGGACTCGGGACATGCGATTGCCAACCAGGCAAGTGGTTTGGAAAGCGGGAATCGAACCCGCAACCAACAGTTTCTGAGACTGTTGCTCTACCATTTGAGCTATGTCCAAGCAGGAAGCGACGCCGATCACCGGCATGCGGTGCTTCAGAGAAGCCGCACCAGCGAGGTGTTTTGAGCCTCGGCTATAGATGATCGTCGACATAAGAACTCCCTCGATAATTATCAGACAAGGTATGTGATTCGTCAAGATTCAAAATGAAATAATAAAGGACTTTAATTGACCTTCAGCGGATCTTCAGGTTGTGCGACGATCATCGTGGCCAGGGGGATTTGCTTGTGACCAGACACTGCCTTTTGCTTTTGACCATCGCCGGTCTTGTCTTCGGCGCGGAGAAAAAGGTGCAGATGAAGGACCTGCCTCCGGACGTCCAAAAGACCGTGCAGGAGCAGACCAAAGGAGCGACCATCAAAGCGCTCATCAAGGAAACCACGAAGGGTAAGACCACCTACGAGGTGGAATCGGTGGTGAACGGCAAGACCCGCGACTTTATCGTCGATGAAAAGGGAACGGTGGTCGAGGTCGAGGAACAAACTTCGCTGGATAAGATTCCCGCAGCGGCGAAGGCGGCTATCGAAAAGACAATCGCCGGCGGTAAGCTTGGAATGGTGGAGACTTTTACAAAAGGCGGCCAGACGTCCTACGAAGCCGCATACACGACCAAATCCGGGAAGAAGGCCTCGATCAATGTGAAGGCCGACGGAACCACGGTGAAGGACTAGATGAATTCCTATGGGGTGTTCGCGTGCGCAACGATGCTGTGCGTTCAGTTGGCCGCACAGCCGGCAAAGGACTGGCGAGCCGAATTTCCGGTCGACCGGAAGACGCTCGGCGTCAAGGGATCGAACCCGTACATCATCCTCACGCCCGGTTACCAGATGGTCTACAAGCAGGGCGATGCGGTTGACACTGTCACGGTGCTGAACGAAACGGTGACCATCGACGGCGTGGAAACTCGGGCAGTGGAGCATCGCGAGACCAAGAACTCGAAGGTCACCGAGATTACGCGCGACTATTACGCGATCGATTCCGCGACCAACGACGTTTACTACTTCGGCGAGGACGTCGACGTTTACAAGAACGGCAAGGTCACCGGTCACGCAGGCTCGTGGCGATCCGGAGCCAACGGCGCGAAGTTCGGTCTTATGATCCCTGCGAAGCCGCAAGTGGGCCAGCGCTTCTATCAGCTTCCATCAGCGCGACCCTTTCCACCCCCGCCGGCAAATTCGAGAAATGCGTTCACCTTTCCGAAACCACTCCGCTCGAAAAGGGCAAGACCGATCACAAGTGGTTCGCCCCCCGCGTGGGAATGGTGAAAGACGCCGAGTTGGTTCTGGTGAAGTACGGCCCGAAGTGAAGTCGGCGATAAGGCCTCACGGCAGGCTCGGCGTTATTCCGCGCCCTTCCGATTCGGAACACCCACCAGGTAAAGGACAGGAACCGGTATCGGCTTGCCCCGCACCGTTCCGATGGACCAACTGTAGCTGTCCAGACCCGTGGTCAAGCCGTGCAACTCCTCACGATTATGGATTCTCAGCACTGACAAAATCGAATCGAGCAGTAAAACTATGGGCAGACTAGGGACCAGGTACGTCCACAGCAGAGTCGACCAACGGAATGGCCGAAGGAAGGGGACCGCGAAGAGCACGCGCACGGGAAAAGGAATCACAGCCAAAAGCATTAGAACACTGCGCCCACCGCCCATTTCAAAAACGGCGATCCCCTCCCCCTGCGCCACTGCGTCCGCGAGTGCGGCGCGGGCCTGGTCGGGATCCAGATGATGGAAGGCTGAAAACATCGTCTGAAAGCCGGGTAGTCCGGGAACCTGCGTGGCGTCCACCAATTTGGCGTGATACACAAGGACATGCCGCGAAAGGCGGCGCGCTCGCTCGAACGCGACCACATCCGGATTGTGATCGCTCAAGCAGACGGTCACGTCCAAGCCCAGCTTGCGTAGTAGCGGTTGCAGGCGGAGCCACGGTCCCGCGGCTCCCGACCCCAGGTGGAGAACAAGCCGGCCGCCGGTCTGCTCGAGCGCGTCAATCAACACCGGTGCGACCGCGTCGTAAATTCCGCTCAGTTCGGTGACAAAGCGGCAGTAATCGGTGACCGCGTTCCGAATGCCTCGCGGGCACCAGGGCTGGTTCGAGATTTCAATCCAGTGCCTTCGTTTCATTTGGACCGGCTGAATTAATTGGAAATGTGGGCAGGTACCAACCTGCCCCGCACACTCAGACGCCTAGTTGACCTTCTTGGCGTGACCCACGATCATAGTTGATTGTGGCGACGCCACAAAGGTTCGAAACTCCTTTCCGCCGTCGACGATCACCATCCGGATCTCGGCGGGGGGAAGACCCGGAATAATCGACTTAACAGTTGCGGTGCAATTCGCGTTCACGCTGTAGGTGCCGGACACCGGCAAGTCGAGCCCGGGGCCGGAAACGGTTCCCTTTCCGCTAATGATTTGGGTGAACGCTCCCTTCCCGTCGAAGACCCATAATATGAGGCCGACGGACTGCTCAAGTTGACCTGGAAAACCGGGTCCCCCGGGAAGGACGGACGGCGCCGGCCGCGTTCCGCTAATGGAGCCTCCATAAGAACCCTTCAGCGTCTCATTGCTGCAGGTCCCTTGGTCCGACTGTTGGGCATGGCCAGCGACTGCCAATACCAGTAGTACGCTCATGTTCAGAATGGTTTGTTTCATTTGTTCACCTTGATTTCTGCGCACTGTTTTTGCGCTGGCCAAGTGTGCACGGATCAGTCATGAGAAGTCCTCAATCCGGTCTCAAAGGATCTAAACTAATCTCAAGTGTCTGAAAACACTGAGACGAACGTGTTGCAATACAGATTCGCCGACTTCCTTGTCGATCTCGGGGCGCGCACACTTTTTCGGGGAACGGAGCCATTGGCGATCACCGCCAAGGTGTTTGACACGCTGGTGCTGCTCCTCGAACGTGCCGGCGAGGTGGTGGATAGGGAAGAATTCTTCCGCCGGGTGTGGCGGGAAACCGCGGTTGAAGACGGGAATCTGACTCAGACCATCTTTGTACTTCGAAAGCTCCTGGGGGATCCAGATCAGAAGATCATCATCACGCTTCCGGGCCGAGGATACATGTTTACGGCGTCGGTGGAGACGATCCAGGCGGCGCCGAAGGAGGAGAGCCATGCAGCCACGGCTAGCTCGAGGAGTGTTCGCGGGTTCGCCGGCAGATTCCCACGCATCTCTCTGCTTGCCGCGGTTGTTCTCGGCGTCGCACTGCTCGCGATCGCAACGATCTTTGTCTCTATGAGAATTTCGCGCATGCGTCCTTCCGTGCCGCCTCTGGCGACGCAGACGGTACGATTCCGGGCGCCCATTCCCGAGACGCTTCACCTGGGCCGCAGTGGAGGATTCACGCTTTCGCCCGACGGCACAACTTTGGCGTATCCTGCAGCCGGCGACGACGGAGTGCTTCGGGTTTGGGTCCAGGCCCTAAATTCGCTGGAGCCCAAGGTGCTTCCGGGAACGGAAGTTCTTGGCGGCGACCCGCCTCCATTTTGGTCGCCCGACAGCAAGTTCGTGGCTTACTATTCCGGGGAAAGACTCAAGAAGACCGATCTCAAGGGTAGTCCGCCTCAAACCATTTGTTCGGTTCCCGGCATCCTCATCGGAGGCTCCTGGAACCGGGACGGCGTGATCATCTTCGGGCGCAACACCGGCG